>Ga0172382_10005394_pt1 | contig 19080 bp, 17 predicted proteins | sample Leawel138RmetaG_FD_122245 | JGI IMG/M metagenome (GOLD analysis project Ga0172382, IMG submission 122245) | Leachate microbial communities from a municipal landfill in Southern Ontario, Canada - Leachate well 138R metaG | ecosystem: Engineered > Solid waste > Landfill > Unclassified | place...
CGCGACCTCGTATGCGAAGTCCGTTCCAGGTTTTCGAGGCTCAGCCCCCACTACACTACTGCTCTGGTATTCCCATACGATTGGCTCGAGACAGGACTGGACCTGGCCCGAATGTCTGAATGGGTTGATCTGATGATCATGGAGGGCTACGAAAAAGGGGCCGGGGCAGTTGAAGGCCCCCCGACTACAATGTCATGGCTGGAAGAGAACGTGAGAGCCGCAATTGACAAGATGGGAACGAGCAAGCTCACTGTTGCGCTCGGCATATATGGTCTTGACTGGACTGAAGGTGAAGATCCAGCATATCTCACGGCAGAAGCAGCCGAAAGGATATCAAGGGAGACCAGCGCCTCGATTGAGCGCAGCCAGGATGATGGAACTCCAGGATTCTCTTACTATGATGCTTCGGGCAAAATGCATCGTGTTTGGTATGAAGACGTCATGTCGGTGGCAATGAAGGTAGATCTTCTTGATAGACTCGGAATTCGCAAGATCGCTCTGTGGCGTTTGGGAACGAATCCATGCAATCTGCTCAGTTCGGCGCTGAATATCGGAGTGTAAGATCAGCGAACCCAAGGCAAGGCTGATCTCCGGCTTCGCCCTGGTGAAGCCCTGCATTGCTATTCCCCCCGTGGCAGTGGAAGAATATTAACGCTATAATCAAGATGTGGAAACAGAAACTGAAGCCATGATCGGGAGGGAAGCAAATGCGCATTACTATCTTAGATATTTTTTGGCTTCTCATCATAGTTTGGAGCTTCGTGCCACTGCTTTCGCGGCAGACTCGCGATTCGCACAGATACCGTGTCATACGAAACTTCGAACGCAAGAGGAAATCACGAGTTATCACCCTCATCCACAGGCAGGAATCCACCAGCTTGTTCGGGATGACGTTCGCAAGGCACATCAACATCGAAGATTCGGAACAAGTATTGAGAGCAATAAGGCTTACGGATCCGGATGTGCCTATCGACATTGTCCTCCACACTCCGGGTGGACTAGTCCTTGCCACCGAGCAGATCGCGCATGCCATACAGAACCACCCTGCCAAAGTCACAGTCTTCGTGCCACACTATGCTATGTCGGGAGGCACTCTGATCGCCCTCGCCGCAGATGAAATCGTCATGGATCCCAACGCTGTTCTCGGGCCAGTTGACCCGCAGATAGGCTCATTCCCCGCTGCCTCAATACTTGCAGCAGTGGGCAAGAAGCCGGTGGCCGAGATTGACGACCAGACTCTCATACTTGCCGACGTCTCTGAGAAGGCATTGAAGCAAGTTCATGGCCTTGTAGTGAAGATCCTGTCCAACAAGATGCCTGAGGAAAAGGCCATCCATGTAGCAGATGCACTTTCCACCGGCCGCTGGACTCATGACTATCCAATAACATGTGAAGAGCTTGAGCAAATGGGGCTTGGGGCTTGTACGGACATGCCCATGGAGATCTACGAACTCATGGAGCTCTATCCGCAGCCTGCCTCTCGCAAGAGGCCCTCGGTGGGATACATACCACTTCCATACGGCACCCGCGGCGAGCAACCCAGACGACGTGACTAGCATACTCGGCTCTGATATGCGTCGCCCACTTGGACGCTACACGCAGCCGACCGAGCCTGAAGCTCCGCAAGGCTCACGGCTCGGTCGGCTGCATGTGCAGATAATGGGCAATCCGGTCTCCCACCGAACCTGCAGCCTGCAGCCTGGCGATGGAATCTGCATTGACAGGAGGCATTACATGTGGGCATACGACACGTAGACGGCTCCGACATAGCGGCCATAGCCTCTATCTTCATGAGCGCATTCCCTGAATCCATGAGCCACTACTATCCCGGCAAGCCCGCACCTGCAAAGCCATTTCGCGACATCTACGCTTTTCTGGCCGCTGCAGAACACAGCAATTTCCTGGTCTATGAGGAGTCAGGTGAGGTGCTTGGCTACATAGTAGTTCCAAGGAGCATGGGGTTAGTATGGGCAAAATCAATACTCTCAGGCTATCTCTTCCTCTGGGCTTTCAACTGGATTACGGGCCGGTATCACCTCAGCCTCCCGCGTGCACTGACCATCCTCCAGAACAAACTGCTCTTCGCAGCACATTCCTTTGGCCGATTCCCTCGCGAACATGCACAAGTGCTCTCCGTCGCGGTGGCCCCTAAAGCGCAAGGGCGAGGGATCGGGCGCAAGCTGGTTCAGGCAGGCCTCGACCTGTTGCGTTCGCAAGGGGTTTCCGCCGTCAAACTGGAGGTAAGACCTGAAAACGCGCCCGCAAGACGCATATACGCAAGCCTCGGCTTCGAAGAAGTCGGGGTCTCATATGACAGTCAAGGCGAATGGATTGTGATGACTGCTCATCTTGCTGACCAGGAGCGCGGCTAGCCCGGGGCTTTCGGCTAACCCTGCACATGTGGGGCAGGGCTTCACGCCCCTCGTCTGCCTCGGCCTGGATCATACATGCAGCGGCAGACAGTCCGACATCAGTATTTTCCTGTGCATGCAGGTAATGACGGTCAATATGTGTAATATCTATCATGCCGAACCTATCGCAGGGTCTTATGTGCGTTTCTGGCGAAGGTGGGAATAGGGATGACAGTCTTTATCGCGCGCCAGCCCATATTCGATGTGCTGCAGCGAATTCAAGGTTATGAACTGCTCTTCAGATCAAGCGACATCAATGCCTTCCCCGGTATTAGCGGTGACAAGGCTTCTGTGTCAGTTCTTGATACTGCTTTCATGTCTATTGGAATAGAGCAGCTCACCGGGGGAAAACGCGCCTCAATCAACTTCACTGACGAGTTGCTCAGGCAATCTATACCTACAGCGCTACCCAGGGAGATCGTAATCATCGAGATACTCGAGAGCGTGCGGCCTGATGAGGCTGTCCTGGAAGCTTGCAGAACTCTGAGGAATAAAGGATACACTCTGGCCCTTGACGATTTCAAACTAGATGGCCCTCTAGGTCCGCTGGCCCCGCTCGCCGACATCATCAAGGTAGATTTCCTGTGCACTCCTCTCGAGCAATGCAAGGCGATCGCAACAGATCCCGAGCTTTCGCATGCTTCCTTTCTTGCGGAAAAAGTGGAGACTAGAGAAGTGTTCCGTGACGCCGTGGAAATGGGCTATACCTACTTCCAGGGGTATTTCTTCGCCAAGCCCGAGGTCACCTCAGGAAGGAGCATACCCCCTCAGAAACTTACACATATGCAGCTGATCGCCGAGGCCAGCAGGCCCAACCCGGACGCGGACCGCGTGACTGATATTGTCAGCCACGATCTTGCTCTCTCCTATCGCCTCTTGCGGCTGGTGAACTCTGCTGCCTTCGGGCTCCGCACAAGGGTGAGCTCTGTCAGGCACGCCATACTGCTCCTGGGCCCGAAAGAGATAGAACGATGGATTTCGGTGCTAGCACTGATGAACCTTGCAGACGGCAAGCCGGATGCGCTCGTCACCGTGCCAGTCCTGCGGGGCAGATTTGCCGAACTCCTTGCGCCTGCCGCAGGTTTGGGCGAACAGTCCACCGAACTCTTTCTTGTAGGGCTCTTCTCCATGCTCGATGCCCTTCTCGATAGCAGCATGGCAAAAGCCTTATCCTATCTTCCGCTGGCGCCCGCCATAACCGATGCCCTCTTGGGAGAACCGGGGCCGTTCGGCGACATTCTGGAACTGGTGAAGTATTACGAGATGGGCGATTGGGAGTCTGCCTCGCAATGCGGAGCAAAACTCGGCCTGGAGGAGAGCGTCATTATGGAAGCGTACATAGAGGCGGCAAAATGGGCAAATGACTGCGCCACTCTTACATGACTTCTTCTCGAGGGCCGCACGGTCCTCAAGATGCCGGCGCAAAATGGGCCAGGGTTGATCTCCAAGAACCGCTACGGCGAGAACCAAACTCGCGTAACATGCAAGGAGGCCTTTGGTATGAAACACAGTGTATACTTCGAAGGCAAGGTTCAGAGCCTATCTCTTCAAGTTGAAGGAACTCCCGCAACTGTCGGCGTCATGAAGCCCGGCAACTACACGTTTTCCACATCGTCTGAAGAACATATGACAGTGATTTCGGGCCTTCTCAGGGCAGTTCTCCCCGGAAGCTGCAGAGCGCGGGATTATAGCCCGGGTGAAACCTTTGTGGTCCCCCCGGGGAGTTCGTTTGACGTAGAAGCAGTCGGGGATGTCGCGTATCTCTGCCTCTACAAGTAGGGACTGCGGACAAAATCAAGATGGGAGGTCCCTCACGTTGTTACATTTGCTGTCTCCGCTCTCCGTGAGAAACACGCACCTGAAGAATCGTATAGTCATGCCGCCCATGGCCAGCAATTCGGGAACTCTGGAGGGCATGGCCACTGAAGCTACGTTCGAGTACTACCAAGAACGGGCTGAGCAAGGCGTAGGGTTAATCATAGTAGAGCATACATATGTACTTGAGTCAGGCAAGTACCGCGAAAGGCAGCTGGGGATATACAATAATGACCATGTCGGCCCCCTCAGCGAATTGGTTCATCGCATCCATGCCGCCGGAGCCGCAGTCGGCATTCAGATTACTCATTCCGGCGCAGCTACCCGCAGCAGCACAATAGGACGCAAGCCTCTGGGCCCTTCAGCTATCCCGCTTTCGCCTGATCACGATCTTCCTGCGGAAATCGCGCCCAGCAGCATACCGAGTCTGATTGAGGCATTTGCAAGCGCAGCCAGGCGCGCAGCAGCTGCCGGCTTTGACATGGTTGAACTCCATGGAGCCCATGGATACCTGCTGAACCAGTTCTTCTCTCCCCTGACCAATATCAGGTCAGATGAATATGGAGGAAGCAGAGAAGGCCGCCTCCGTTTTCCCCTGGAAACCGTAGAGGCAGTCCGTTCAGCAGTCGGCCCCAACATCGCCGTGTTCTACAGGCTTGGGGCAGACGACGGGGTTCCTGGAGGGCTGACGGTTAATGACGCATGCTGGGCAGCGCCCCAACTGGCCAGGGCAGGTGTAGACGCCATAGATGTTTCAGGCGGCCTTGGCGGATCCAGTCTGCCGGGGTATTCGGGAGAAGGGTACTTCGCCCCGCTTTCTGAGGCAATAAAAGGGGTGGTTAATCTTCCAGTGATGGTGACAGGCGGAGTGACGACTCCCCAGGCTGCTGACTTGCTTGTCCGCCAGGGCAAAGCAGATCTGGTCGGAGTTGGAAGGGCGCTTCTTGCAGACAGCGGCTGGGCCGCCAGGGCCATCCAGGTGTTGAGCGGGTAGCATTCCTCAGCCTATTGCCCGGCAGGTGCATCAGAGGGCAGGCGGCGAAAGATCCCTGCTATAGAATGCGTCCCAATTGGTCCAGGGAATATATCTCATGATCAACCTCAAGTCCCATGTCGTTTTCCCGGGCCTGAGGGTTGTACCAGCACGTCGCTATACCGTAGTTGATGCCCCCGCGCATGTCGGAGGTGAGTGAGTCTCCCACTATCATGGTTGTGCTACGGCACCTGTGGCCCAGAGCGTTCATTGCATACTCAAAGATCTCGGGGCGGGGTTTGCTGAACCCGACCTCCTCCGAGATGATCAGCCTATCGAAATAGGGCACAAGCGGGGAAGCCTGGAACCTTGATGTCTGCACTTCCTGGATTCCATTTGTCAATATGGCCAGCCTGTAATTGGGAGCAAGGTAGCGACATATCTCTTCTGCTCCATCTATGAGGTAGGCCCCCTGTGCAAGGTGCGACAGATAATCTTGCGCCAGCTCCGGGGCGGAGGCAGCATCTAGGCCAAGCTCGCAAAGAAGACTTCTGAATCTTTCCACTCGGATCTCCGCAGATGTGATAAACCCCTCTTCAAGTTGACGCCAGAGTGCCGAATTGATCTTCCGGTACCGCTCAAGCAGCCGTTCACTGTATTCGAGCCTATGCATGCGGCAAGCTTTTTCAAGCGCATGCCGTTCTGCCCTGTCATAGTCGAATAGAGTCCCGTCAGCATCAAAGAGTATCAACTCATAATCCATAACATGCGCCTCCGCAACCGATCTGCCGGCCAATCGATCCAGCATGACCATGTTAACATCCATGCGACTGCAGTTCAACGAGGCCACCATGTTCAGAGCAGGTAGAATGAAGCAATGGCAACTACAATGCCTACGCCAATCACGGCTCCGTCCCACCAGTGGAAGAGAATCCTTCGCCGGTAGGTTCGGTCAGGATAAAGGCCAAAACATCTGCCTTCCATTGATACGGCCAAAGAATCAACCTTGCTCAGAGCAGTGACTGTCACCGGAATGATAGTGTGCCTGGCCATCAGCCATATTCCCTTCGGAGTTGGGCGATCCACTCCCATTCCCCGCGCCATCTGCGCCTTGAGCACCGTATTTGCTTCCATCCTGAAATACGGGACAAAACGCATCGTGGTAAGAAGGGCAAATCCGTACCTGTAAGGCAGTCCTGCCTGCATCAAAGCGTAGGCAAGATCCTCTGCTCCCGTAAGGCTCACAAACAGGTGGCTTGACAGGACTATGTTGAGAAATCGCAGCGACATCAGGGCTCCATTGGCGACTCGCACTTCCCAGGCGACACCCTTGACCAACAGGACCTGGCTGGCAAAGAGGATGAGGCTGAAGATGAGTATGCCCCGTGTTCTCCGCCACAGGATAGCGGGCTTGACCTGCGCCAAGACGTGTCCGAATATGACAAAGCCGAAGAAGGCCAGGGCATGCAGAGGATCCTCAATCCGCAAAGCAACAACACATGCCGACACCAGCAAGATCAGCTTGGTAATGGGGTTGAGTGTGGCCGGAGCTGCAAGCGAGCCACTAGAGTCTCCCGGGAATGTAGTCATCTTCGCCCATCCTTTCAAGCTCAGCCGCGACGTTCTGAGCTGCAGCATCTATCAGGATCTCGCCTTCCCGCATGAAGAGGATTCTGTCGCAGCACCGAATCATCAAGTCAGGATCGTGGCCTACGATCAAGATTCCAACACCGCCGGCGGCAACCTCATCGAGCATGTGGATGAGATCGCACGCCCTTGCAATATCCTGGCCGGCAAAGGGCTCATCAAGCAGGAGAACACTGGGGTTGGATACCATGACCGATGCAAGGTTAAGCCGGCGTTTCTGCCCGAAGCTGAGCAAAAAGGGATGAGTCCTGCAGTAGTCAGAAAGTTCGAACCTGTCGATGAGGGCCTTCGCACGCGGGCGATACTCGTCTTCAGTCTCGCCACGGCTCCGAGGGCCTATGACGACCTCCTCCCATACACGGTCCGTAAAGAGCTGGTGGTTAGGGTTCTGGAATATTAACCCTATCCGCCGGGCACGATCTGATACTGGCATGCCTGTAATATCGACGCCCTCATGGAGTATCCTTCCTGCTGAAGGCTTCAGCAATCCCATGACAGCATGGAGAAGAGTCGTTTTGCCGCTTCCGTTATCGCCCATTAGGCCTACGATCTCTCCGCGCCGAACCTCCAGATCTACGTCGCGAAGCACAGTTCTGTCGCCATAGCCCTGCCAGAGGCCCTTCACTTCAAGCACTCGCCCTGCTGAGCCAGGTTGCCTGCCCCGTTTTCCAGGAAGCCGATGGAGCATCTCAGTTTCAAAATCGGCGATAGGCCCGTCGTATGAGAGTGCGCCCTGGCTGATTCGAATCATCCTGTGGGCAGCATCGCGAAACCGCCACGGCTTGTGTTCCAGAATCAACAAGGTAAGGTCGGCATCTGTCTGGCGCATTCTTGCGACCAGCTCTATGATCTCCCTGGTGGCCCCGGGGTCCAAATGGGCTGTGGGCTCGTCCAGAATCAGAAGCTCAGGCTGCATTGCCAGCGCAGCAGCGAAGGCTACTTTCTGCTTTTCACCCCCTGAAAGCTCAGTCAGCTTTCGATCCCTAAGGTGCGATGCCCCCGCCATTGAAAGAGCCCGATTGACGCGACTTGTGACGACAGAAGGCGGGCAAAGGAGATTTTCCGGTCCAAACGCAACCTCATCCTCCACGCGCATTGTGCAGAACTGCCCCTCGGGGTCTTGCTGAACGAGGCCTACATGTTGCGCAATCCGGTACACACTGGACTCCCGCTGTTCCAGCCCGCATACTCGTATGCTGCCCGTGACTTCAGCGCCGATCGCATGTGGAATAAAGCCCGCCACGCAAAGCGCCAGTGTAGACTTGCCGCACCCGCTGGGCCCCGTCACCAAGACGCTCTCTCCGGGCCCTACTTGCAGGGCGACGTCTCTCAGGGTCAGCTCAGAAGAGCCGTAGTACCGCACGTTCAGGCCTGAGATATCAATCATCGGCGCACACCACTATCCTGGAAACCATCCTAACCCAGTAGGCACCCTCGTACCCCGCGGCAACGAGTCGCAACGTATCTTCGTCTTGCACGAGGATGACCTCGGGCCGGTCTGCCAGATCATCCAGGTCGAATATTGCATAGTAGCCGTCAGATGCAACAATACGCACCTTTTCAGCTGGTTCCTGAACGTGTGCACGCTCAAGGATTGAGGCTACGGGGACTCCGGTATAGTCAGTGGGGGGAACATAGGTGACCGCACCCTGAAGCTCGGCTGTAACCGTTACGCTGTCATCTTCGAAATCAATGGGCCTGTATTCATAGGAACGTTCCACCATGCCTTCGACTCGGCACGTAGGCCCGGTCCAGAACGGTTCAAAGACTTGCGTGTAATAGAAAACGGCGCCGCCTGCCAGAAGCACCGCAAGCACAAGGGTGGATATTACGCGAAAAGATGGAGCGCGCCCTGCGCCCTCTGGCTCTTCGTCAAGATTGAGAACGCGAGCGGACGAGACAACATCGAGTACCCCTCGAGCGAAATATCCGCCGAGTATTGCTCCGGACACAAAAGCAAAGGCGGTCATCAGCCCGACATACCCAACCGACACGCCAGAGAAGTAGAGAGCCTGGAATACCAGGACATTAGAAGCAGACGAAACCCCACCGGCAAGGCACATTGACCCGAGCGACGGTCTTTTCCCTGCAGGCAGCAGCACCGCATCGACCAGCAATCCTTCAACGAGAGAAACAAGAACAATGGGAAGACCATGAGTGCTGCCAGCGAACATCTCAACAAGCCCCTTGAGGACGCCCGCGAGAGTTGCAGCTCCGGTGCGCCCCACAGCCGCCCTGGCAAAAACGAACCAGAAAACGTGCAGGCCAGCCATCCATTGCCCTGCGCCAAAAGGCACACCGACAGCCTTGTTCATGAGATTGCCCAGATATCCCACGTACGTGCTCAAAACGCCCCCGGCCGCACTTACTACTGCAATAAGGACTAGATCTCGCGTGCTGAAGTAATAGGCTCTTCGTTTCGGTCCTGCGCTCATCAGTCGCCAGCCCCCCATGAGAATTCAACCTTAGCGCCAGGATGCCGGCGCCGCGCGTGATGGCATGCGCTTGCGCCGGCAACCATTCTACTCCTAGATTTCACTAATCCATCTAAATGCCCTGGAGCTTGATCTCAACAACCTGCTTCACCTGGTGCTTCTTTGAAGGCAGGTCGCCTCCGACCAGTCGCAAGGGGCCGTCGCTTTCCGACAGGTACTTCCCGTTCTTCTTGTAGGCAAGGATTATCTCATCATTCCTGGCAATCAAGCTCGACTCGAGTTCCGCAGCGAACCCGTCCTTAGATATCACCAGGATCTTGTAGCCCTTGCGTGCCAGGGAATCATTGAAGCGGTAGTGGCCAGCGGCAGAATCCCCTCCGTCCATCATGGCCACCCATACCCAAAGCGGAAGGCCTTCATATACAGAAGTGCTTCCGTCCTTCTCGGTTGTTTCCCACTTGACTCCCGGGTGAGGCGTATCAGGACAGGTTATCGTGCTCTCGAAGGTTGCACGGTCAAACGAAGTCTTCTCCTGTCCGTCAAGGGTGATGATCCAGTCATCCACCCCTGGAACAACCTCTATCTTCGCTACGGATTTCGACCAGAAGTGCCCGTCTGAATGGACATCTTGTCCTTGTCCATAAAGACTATCCTGGGAAGCTTGTCAGCAGTATCCCGCTCCGACTCGTAGGCAAGGTACATCGTCACGCCACCGATCCGCAGAGCTCTCTGCTGACCGTCGTACGTAAGAATCCCTCCGCCAACCTGAGCGTAGCTGTAAGTCATGGCATACCCGTCACGTGCTGTGACACAGATAGCCTGCCCAGGGCCAATGCCCCCAACCTTCTTGAGAATCTCTTCAACTTGTACACCCTTGTACAGCGCTGGCCCTTCTATCCGTCCGGTCGTCCGCAGAAAAGCGGCCTTCGCCGATACAGGCTTCATCCGGTTGAGGTCGGACTCAGTCAGAACTACGCGTGTCTCTCCTGATACTACCTCGACTTGCCATTTGCTCTGGGCCTCTGCAGGCATCCACTGAGCCGGCATCGCCATCAAGCCCACTACAAGAGCGAGCAGAATGGCTAGTGCTAAACGGTTCTTCCTCATGCAATAACCTCCTCCAATTTGACCTTGCAGAGTCAATCCTTAACCTCAATGCGCGTTACACTCCGCGCCCACCTGGCTCCGGCGGATTCGTAAAGATTCCACCCCTGCCCGGGCACGGACGTACTGGCGCAATCGTCATTGCTGTATACCCCGTCGGGAGGCGCCATGATAAGCCTTGGCGACTCCTGCCACTCGGGTGATGTGGCTCCATCCTTCTCATAGGCCAAGATCATAGGGCCCTGTGTCTGTGCCCACTGATCAGACGGATATACATTCTCATACGCGTAGTCCTGAGAATATCCGTCGTCACATGTGACAACAAGAGTCTGGCCTGGGGCAAATCCTCCAACCATTTCAACGAGTGAGATCACCGGAACCCCTACGTATATTCCATGCCCGCCAAGGTTTCCGAATCTGTTTTCGAAAGCCGCTTCAACCTCAACCGTTTCCATCAGCGCCAGTTGGCCGAGGCTCAGTTCCTTCTTGCCCTCTGGGCCCAACAGCGTCAGAGAAGCTTCTTCGAACTCCACATCGACCCTTCTGGTTTCTATCTCGACCTGCTCGCCATCGACTTTGACCAGAGCATAGTGGTAGAATCCGCCCTCGTCCTCAGGGGCGTACAGCAGAGCCCCTGCGCCGCCCGTAGTCACATACTCCACCCCGTCAAGTTCAGCATTGCTGAACATGTGGACATGCCCGCTGAATACAGCTAATACGCGGCTTGCGCCAAAGAGCTCTTCGAGCTCTGCTGCTTGCTCCTGGTCGAGGAAACAGTGGTCGCCCCCGGGACGGGGATCGTAGAGCGGAATGTGCATGAAAATGAACTTTGGGCCATCTTCAGCAAGCTCGCCCCTGAGCCATTCCATCTGCACACTATCGATACTCCCCTCGGATGTATCAAGGCCTATGAATCTGGCTCCCTTGTGCTCGAATGAGTAGTAAGGCGGATCCCTGAACAGTTCAGCGAAGCACGTTCTCCCCTCCCCACGCACATCGTGGTTTCCAGGAACAACATGCAAAGGCATCTTGAGCTTCTCTGCGCCCTCAAGGAAGTCATCGTATTGGGCTCTTGTTCCAGATGCGACCATGTCTCCACAGTGAAGCAGGAAGTCGGGACGGTCGGAGTTGACCCCGTCCATTACAATCTCCCAGACCTCGCTCCGCCCCTGGCTATCACCGACCACAGCGAATACGTAGACTTTGGTGCCGAACCAAGGCTTCAACACAACGAGCGCTACAGCTATTATGCAGACAGCGACAAGGGCAACCACTGCAGCCCGCCTATTAATGGGACTTCCCTGGCCTTCACGCTTGCCCTGACGCCCGGCATATTCCTTCAATCCCTCACCCCCGTTCACAACCGTCTTGGAGACCCTCCATCCCACCGCCAGGGCTCCCCCTGGCAACAATCATAGCCACCAGGGCTACGCCATAGCCGGGAAGGAGGACAGAAAATGGAAAAGGCCGGTCGCTACAGAAAGGTAGCAGGCCCCGGCCTCAATACCCGGTGCTGACTCTCCTTTCCATGCCGGGAGGCGCGCCCGTTTCCAGACACACCCTATCGGCCTGCGCGCCATACCTCCAATTGAGGTCGGAGCCTTAGGCATGCAGGCTCGGAGAAGCAGATTATCCTCTTAGTCCATTCGACAACGGTACCTCAAGTTCCTACAGTCGCAATAATGCGAATGCATTAGTCGGTCTTCCGCTGCCTTTGGGGATCCGCGCAACGGTTCTACCGCAACATCTCGACGACTACAGGGGATCCGATGTTGGCATCAAACTTCGATTTGGCATCACCCATGTTGATCGAGATTTCCAGGAATTCAGTGCTTGCAATGAATACGAGATCATCGCCCTCGGGAACATCGCCGTAGGTGTTTACAAACTTACTTTCTGCTGCAATGTTGCCTACTGTGATGCAAACCGAATCTCCGAACGCTAGCCCAAGCTCCTCTACTGCAGAACGGGAGATGTTCGCCTGCAAATTCCCGTACTGGTCAACCATTATTACCTGGCCATAGGCCTTGTTGCCCTCAGCGCGTGCAGGGGATATGTCGAGCAAAATCGCGTCTTCCACAACAGCGCCTACTTCCTCGAACTTCCGGCCAGCTGCAAGATTGGCTGCCGTGGGCGTGAATATATCCCGCCCATGGAACGAAAAGGACGTGGGTCCTGGACGCATGAACGCCTTGTTTGTTATCTCCCTGACCTCTGCCACACCAAACTCCTGCATTACCATGGTGAATAGACCATTGTCCGGTCCCACGAAGAACTTCCCGTCATCCGTCTTGAGCGCTATCGGACGCCTTTCCGTTCCCACTCCTGGATCGACGACTGCCACAAAAACTGTTCCTGATGGATATTCCCTGGCGGCAAGGAGAAGTGTTATTGCACCTTCTCCGATATTGTAGGGCTCTATGTCGTGAGAGATGTCCACCATCCGCACCTCGGGAAAGATCGAGTAGGCAACACCCTTTGCTGCCCCTACATAGAAATCCCGAGTACCCCAATCTGTGGCAAAAGCAACTATGCCATTGGTTTCACGCTGAGCAAGGCTCGCCGCCATGCCCGCGCCTGACCCGACGACAGCAAGCGCCATTATCAACCCTATGGTCAAAACGAGACGCCGCATTGTCACACGATTCACTCCAAATGCCCTCCTCAAAATCTTGATGCAGGCGATTGCAAACTCCGGTACCCAGCCCGCTCCCAGGACGGGCAAGGAGGCCGTAATCGCCATATGGCATCTTCTACATAAATGCCCAATAGCCTGCTGTCAAGAGCTCATGTGGCTACATCATCCGGGCACAACTGGGAGGCTTGCAAGCGTGGGGCTGGTCTCTGCCTGAGGGAATTCTAGTCCTCTGAGCCTGGTGCAAAAGCCCTTCGCACTCCCAGTTTGAGTGGACGCCCTCCGCCGACAACATCCGCGATCACTTCGTAGTCCTTCTCGGGGTGGCCCGCTTCCAGACCCGCAAGTCTCAAAATGCGGCGTTCATTCGGCGCAAGGTCAGCTACCCGCTCAAGGCTGGTGTCAACCTCAGTGTCAAGTTCTAGGTATGCCGGGTTCGAGACAACCCTCGCCACAAGCACCTTGGGATCGTAAGCATGTTCATCAGACGTATTGCGAACCGTGATCTCCACATCGAGTTTTCCCCAAATGCGTCCGTCCGGGTACGCCTCATCTGACACGGCGGCAATCATCGCTACTTCTGCAGGCAAAGACGTTTCATGTTCTTCAGTCCATCTCAAACTCTGGATAATCGAAAACGCAGCCTCTTTGGCCGCGGGCGGAGAGAGGCCTACGTTCTCCCTCGTCCATACGTCCCATGTGGCGCCTTCGAGCGGAATCAGACAATGAGTTTCGGGCCTGGTGGGCCTGGCCATGTATGTTTGAGATTCCCCGAGATCCAGACCTGGCTCGGAACCAGGGCCCTCCGGCTCTACCGGCACTGATATGTCGAACACCACTCCTGATCCAGCCTCAACAGCCACCTGCATGGAGGAGAGAATCTCCCGGGCTTCCGGCAGAAAGATGGTAAGGTCCCATTCTCCTTCAGCGAGTCCGGGAAGTCTATTGATTCCGCCTACCGTGAGGCCTTCAGCCACAAACCTGGCGTCCTCATCCTCTCCCTGGATAATCCTCCAGTCGTCGGGAAGATCCGCTCTCCAGGAAAGTGCGGGCTCCGAAACGTCTGCCCCGTCGTGGCCTTCTTCCTGTATGGCTGAGCGACGCGCCGCAGATAGCGCAAACACAGCAATTATGATTCCAGCGAGCAGGACTGCGCCATACCATACAGGATTGACTCTACGCCTGTTTCTACCGCGATCTGGCATTCGGATCCTCCCCTCACCCAGGTCAAGCGTCACTGGCGAGCTCGCGCTAGCCTATCTGCCTTATCAAGGACAGGCATTCTTCACATACATTCTTGCCTTTGAAGGTCCTGATGCCCTCCGCATTGCCGCAGATCGCACAAAACGGCCTGTGCCTCTGGAGCACTATGGTCTCCCCGTCGACGCCTATGGACACATGATCGTTCTCGTAGATCTCCAAAGACCTGCGGACCTCCATCGGAATCACGATCCGTCCCAGCCCATCAACCTTCCGTATTATTCCTGTCGAGCGCATTTGTCATTCACCCCCAAAAACCATCTACTCAGAGACATCTGTGCCTCCTGGAGATGCACGCGAATCTGGCATCTCCGATACGCGCAGGGCTCACTAATCGAGTTCGCTACGCTTTTCGCGACTCCTCCTCGCAGACTAACGGTATGTCAAGAAGTCTACCGAGGTTTCTCATTGCACAGGGGATAGCAAAAGAGGGCCTGCGCCGCCAAAGCCGAGGCCCAGTCCCTCATCGCCTTTTCCATCTGATCTGGGAATGCGCCGGGAAGGGCGCACACACGGGGCTTACCTTATGTCGACAGAGCCCAATATGGCGCGGCACCTGATGCGAAGAGAACTTCTTGAGCCGTCCGAGCCGTGGCGTGCGAAATCACGGCTGGCCAAACCGCCCGAGGCAGACTGTCCGAACGCGCTCACGCTTCCGAGAATCGCCGTTCCTTCGCAACTCACAGGCAGTTCAGGCGGGAGTATCACCTGTACTCCGCCAAGGACTGCAGTGATATCCAGGTACGTGTCTGAGTCGGGAATACGTGCAACTGACAGGTCCAGCAGTACATTGCCAAGCACGGCCGAATACGAAGTGCTCCGCACGACCCAGCCTGGTTGCCTGTGGTCGATTCTGCTCAGCACAGCCCAGTTTGTCGGGCCCTCCCGGCCAGGTTCGCTTGATGATCTCGCCATGACAAGGCCGATCAAGACGGCCGCAATTGCCCAGAATACGCCTCCCGCATGGCCCCCATGCAATCCCCAGCGCCCAGTACTGCTGCCAAGAATAAGTAATCCTATTATTGCTATGACCCATCCTACATTACTGCGGCGTCTGGCGAGCTCTCGCCCGTCTTCGTCATCATCGCCTGCGCCAGCTTCACTCTTTTTCTCGTGTTTGAAACCGCCAGTGTCAAACTCACAGCCAGAATCACCTGTATCGCCAGGCTCTTCCTGGCCGGGCTCGCTCTGGTCCGCTCTGTACTCCTGTATGAATCCAGGCTCATGTTGAGCTTCGCTTGAGCTTTCAGCCTCGTCTGGTCCTGCCAATCTCTCTTGCTCTTCAACCGCTTCTCGCTTCCGGGATTCGGTTTCGTCCGGACCAATCACCCAGAAGAGCCCCAAAGCCACAATGAGCAATGGCCAGTAATCGCGTATGAGATTGCGTAAATCAACACTTATTATCCTTGCGTTGTTGAGCAGGAGCACCAGCCCTATCCCGATGAGCGCAACTCCTAGAAGATACGCCCCCAGGTCAGACCTGCGCATTCCACTCCCCCCTTTGCCAATCATAATGCAATTGCGCATCCATCCTTCCGCGGCTCACTCCCTGCAATGAGCACTCCTGTGCCCGGGTCGCGCCAGATCATCTGGCCCCCGCCGAACCCGGCCGGATTCTTCTCAAGTCTGACCACATGCCCCATCCGGTGCAGCGCATCCAAAGCTTCGTCACTGATGCCCGGCTCTGCCGCTACGCCTCCATCAGCCATCACACGTACGCGCGGGCGGTCAATGGCTGCCTGCGGGTCGAGTTTGCCGTCGATGATTCCGGAGACGACCTGAACGTGCCCTTGCGGCTGCATGTCTCCTCCCATCACTCCGAAAGCCGCGATGGGAACTCCGTTTCGGGTGGCAAATGACGGGATAATGGTATGAAACGGCCTCTTGCCCGGAGCCAGTTCGTTCGGATGCCCCGGGTGCAATGAAAAGCCGGCTCCCCTGTTCTGCATGGATATCCCGGTGCCCGGAATCACAATCCCGGAGCCGAATCCCATGTAATTCGACTGTATGTAGGAGACCATCATCCCGCCTGAGTCGGCGGCGCAAAGATACACAGTATCGCCATGAGAACTCTCCCACTGCCCACCTCCTCCGGGTTTGCCAGGCACCGGATGCGCGAGAGCTCTGTCAGACTGGATCAGTCTCCTCCTTCGGGCTCCGTACTCCTTTGAAAGCAGTTCGCGCGTGGGCACATCCACATGGAGAGGATCGCCAATGTAGGCATGTGCATCTACGAAAGCCAACCTCAAGGATTCAATCACAACATGCAGCACGTCCGGTGACAGAAGATCCGTCCCCTCCAGGTCATAGCCTTCCATGATGTTGAGAGCCATCAAGGCAACTATCCCCTGCCCATTGGGAGGGATCTCCCATATGTCGAGCCCTCTGTAGTTTGTGGATACAGGTTCTACCCATTCGGGCGAGTGCTGAAGCAGATCGTCCATGGAGAGGTAGCCGCCACTGGCCTCCGAGTGCTCGGCGATGGCCCTTGCCAAGCTGCCTTGATAGAAAGAGCGTCCGTACGAAGCCGCTATAGACTGGAGAGTTTCCGCAAGATCCGGGTTTCTGAAGATCTCTCCCGAGCGGGGCGCTCTGCCGCCGGACAAGAAGACCCGCTCGAATTCGGCATACACGCCGCCGCGCCCGCCGTACCGTCTCTCAGCATTTCGCCAGTATCCTGCGATAACGGGCGGGACGGGAGCGCCTTCCCTTGCATAATAGATGGCCGGAGCCATGATGTCGCCAAACGGCATAGAACCGAAGCGATCATACAGCGCGCTCCATGCAGATACTGCCCCGGGCGTCGTCACGGATGCCCAGCCTTCTCTGGGCATCTCCGTCATCCCCGACGCCCGCAGTCTCTCGGCAGAGAGCGACATCGGCGCCTTGCCGGATGCATTTAGCCCGTGCATTTTCCCTTCATCCCAGATGATAGCGAAGGCATCTCCCCCGAGCCCGCAGGATGTCGGTTCCAGCACTACCAGGGCCGCCGCCATCGCAAGTGTGGCATCCATCGCATTTCCCCCGGCAGCAAGCATGTTCATGCCTGCCTGAGCAGCCAGGGGATGGCTCGTCGCCACTGCTCCGCGGCAGCCCATCACAGGACTCCGGCGAGACGGATAAGTCGAATCATAGTCGAAATCGACCATCTTTCATCCCTTTCCTGATGCAGCATTGCGATACTACGCAAAGCATCATTTGGCTTGCCTGCTGCTAAGACCTTAGCCGCTTGATTAGCCCGGATACTCTTTACGAGTTACTGGGCTGGGCAGATAATCATCGGTCGGCCGGCCCCGGTGCCTGCCTTATGTATGCAGCGCAGAATGACCCAACATGGGCCGTCTTTCTGCAAGATGACCCGCCCTGGGCCATTTCCTCAGATTCTGGCCCAATATGGGCCATTTGGCGTTGCCAGCCCCTCGCCCTGCAAAGACCCGCACGCCGGCAGATCCCGGTAGCCGCTCCAAGTAAGTCTCGATAGATCTCTGCACAATCTCCGGGTCTGCATTGTCCGTAATTCAGAGATTAGCCGTTCTATTAGGCAAAGGTACTTTTCACGAGTTACCTAAAATCCTCGGTTGCCCGGTACTTGCTCATTCCTTCCTCATAGAGATCCCCGCCATATATGTCGTAGACAACGAAAGCAGGGAAGTCTTCTACCTCCACGCGCCACAGAGCCTCAGGCCCCAGTTCAGCGTAGGCAATGGGCTCGGCAGACTTCATGCACTGGCCTGCAAGCACTCCTGCGCCTCCAATGGCTGCAAAGTAGAGTGCACGATGCTTCATCAGACCTTCACGAACAGCAGCAGAGCGGTATCCCTTCCCAATCATCCCCCGGAGGCCCTGCTCAAGCATGGGAATCGTGTATGGATCCATGCGTCCACTTGTAGTGGGCCCAACAGAGCCTATTACCTGGCCAGGCTTGGGCGGCGTGGGACCTGCATAGTAGATTACCTGGCCCCGTGGATCAAACGGGAGATCCTTGCCTGACTCGATCAGCGAAACCAGCCGCTTGTGCGCGGCGTCGCGGGCAATATAGACTACCCCGCTTATGCTTACCTCGTCTCCTGCTTTCAGTGAAGACACAACACTGTCCGAAAGTGGAGTATCGATCTTTATGGCCAATTTAATAACCCCTCCGGCAAATCACAGTACCGCAGTCCGGTGCGGCGCAACATGACAGTTGAGATTGACCGCCACAGGCAGACTCGCTATGTGGCATGGATGAGCCTCTATATGAACTGCGAGAGCAGTAACGTTCCCCCCGAACCCCTGAGGGCCAATGCCGAGGCCATTTATCTCGCGCAGCAAGTCCTTTTCCAGGCTTGCATATTCAGGATCCGGGTTCGCCTCTCCGAGCGGCCGAAGCAAGGCCTTCTTGGCAATAAATGCCACCGTCTCAAAGTTACCGCCTACGCCCACTCCTCCGATCACAGGGGGGCATGCATTGGGACCGGCTTTCCGACTCTGCTCCACAACGAACTTTCGGACACCTTCCACTCCGGATGCCGGTGTCAGCATAGCAAGGCCGCTCATGTGCGCAGCCCCGCCGGCCTTGGCAAGAACGGTAATAGTGAGCGTGTGGCCGGGAACCATTTGAAGATGGACTATGGCCGGGGTATTGTCCTTCGTGTTCGCTCTTCCGAACAGCGGGTCATCCACGACCGATTTTCTGAGATATGCATCGGTGTATCCCCGCCTAACCCCTTCATCGATCGCCTGTTGCAGATCGCCGCCGCATATGTGCACATCCTGCCCAAGCTTAACGAAGACCACAGCAATGCCAGTATCCTGGCAAGC
>Ga0172382_10005395_pt1 | contig 19079 bp, 21 predicted proteins | sample Leawel138RmetaG_FD_122245 | JGI IMG/M metagenome (GOLD analysis project Ga0172382, IMG submission 122245) | Leachate microbial communities from a municipal landfill in Southern Ontario, Canada - Leachate well 138R metaG | ecosystem: Engineered > Solid waste > Landfill > Unclassified | place...
AATCCTGTCAGGTGCGTTTGAACATGCGACCTGGTCGCTGGTTTAATTAAAATCTTTTAGATTTTAATACTGTTATTTTCTACTTTATCTTCAGTATCCAAGTATTTTTAATGCGTAGGCAAATCCTCTTCAGGTGCGTTTGAACATGCGACCTGGTCGCTGGTTTAATTAAAATCTTTTAGATTTTAATACTGTTATTTTCTACTTTATCTTCAGTATCCAAGTATTTTTAATGCGTAGGCAAATCCTCCTCAGATGCATTTTTGAAGGTACAACCAGACCATTCACTAAAACCTTAAAAAGAATCAAATTCTCTCATATTTATTGCGGGCGTAGCCAAGCAGTAAGGCAAATGGCTGCAACCCATTGATCCTGGGTGCAATTCCCAGCGTCCGCTTTTTAAAAACAAATAAAAACACACCTTTCATAATACCACTATGGCTGATAAAATAAAGTTAACATTTTTAGGAACTTCATCTGCTGTACCAACAAAATCAAGAAACCATCCATCTATTTTATTGCAATATAAAGAACAAAATATTTTGTTTGATTGTGGAGAGGGAACACAAAGACAATTTAGAAAAGCAAAATTAAATCCTTGTAAACTAACAAAAATTTTTATCTCTCACTGGCATGCAGATCATATTCTAGGTTTGCCTGGATTATTACAAACACTAGCTTTAAATGGATATAATAATACTTTAGAAATTTATGGCCCTACTGGAACAAAACAAAAAATAAAAAATCTTCTTGATTTTTTCCAAAGTTCATATTTACAAACTTCATTAAATGAAAATTTTAAGTTAAACGTAACTGAAGTAAATGAAAAAATAATTTTAGACACAAAAGAATTTAGGATAGAATCAATTCAAACACAACATAATACAAATTCTTTAGCTTATTCTTTTATTCTAAAACAAAGAACAAGAATAGATAAAGAAAAATTAAAAAAATTAAATTTAGGAAATTCTCCTCTTATTGGAGAACTAGCAAAAGGAAAAATAATAGAATATAAAAATAAAAAAATAGATGGAAGCAAATTAATTTACAAAGAACCCTCTAAAAAAATAACTTACATTTCAGACACTAAATTTTTTAAAGAATTAATTAAATTCTCTTTAGATTCAAATATTTTAATTTCAGAATCCACTTATTCTTCAGAAGATAAAACTCAAGCTAAGGAAAATTTTCATTTAACAAGTCATGAAGCTGCAACTATTGCTAATGAATCTAATTCTAAAACTTTATTATTATTTCATCTATCTCAAAGATATTCTGATATTCCAAAACAAATCGAAAAACAAGCAAAAGAAATTTTTAAAAATTCTATTGTAGTTAATGATCTTGATTCTTTTGAGATATAGAAACATCTAAATAAAATAATTCTTTAGAAGTTCATGCCTCTTTGCGAAAAATCAAGGGCAAATCGCTAATTTTAACTGGATGCATTCGGTGAAATAAATACAATAGTGTCTCCTCTCAAGAAAGTTAATCCATAACTTCTTGTTTGTTCACCATTTTCTATCTCTTTAGCATTTTCTAAAACCACATTAATGTGTATATCAAATGCTACTAAAGTTCCAACAAATTGTTTGCCAGATTTTAATTGCACCAAGATTTCCTTGCCTTTTGCAGAATTCAAAAGATCCAAGGGTCTCTCAATTGTGTTTACCATAACTTATTCTTACAATTATCCTTTTTAAACATTTAGCTTTTTCAAAATTAATGTTAGAGTAATGTTTTTATATCTCCTTAAATTAAATTTTTCATGAGGTGGTTTATATCAAGTTCTTTATTTTCTGACCCAAGAATAATTTTACTTTTAAGTTTAGTAATCATTTCAATAATAATTGGAATATTTCTCATATTAACTGATAAAAAAGTTACAAGAAAAAAAGAATCTATTGAATTAAACACTTATGTTAAAAGCAAAACAGAAGAAGTAATTAAAGAAATAAATTCAAAACAATCCTCTGTTGAACGTTTATCTGTGATTAATGATTCTTTTAAAAAATTATTAAAAGAAGATTTTAATTTAGATGAAACTATGGGTTATTCTTCTTTAGTAGATTATTTTAAAGAAAAAAAGCTAACAAAATACCAAGAATTTTGCCAAAAAATGTTTGAATTATATTATTCAACTAACGACGTAAAATATTCAGATATTGAAGAATTAAAAACAAAATTAGTCCATTTAATAGATTTTTCTACAAGGAGCAAAAAGATTTTTGATAAAAAAGAAATTCCTCAAAAAATAAAAAAAACACTAGATTCTGTTTCGAGTAAAGGACAAATGACTGAAGAGTTAACTCCAATAATGCAAGCAGCAGAAATAGAAAAACAAATAAACGAACTATTAAAATTAAAAAAATACCAGTTAACAAAACAACAACAAGCACTGCTAAAAGAGTTAGAAAAAAAACAATTTGAATTAAATAAACATGAAAAAAAGAATACAGTTTTGTTAAAAGAAACACAGAGAAAAATAAGAGAACAAGAAAGATTACAAAAAACACTATTAAAGCAAGGTCAAAAGAAAAAAATTATTCCAAAAAATAATCCTAAAAATAAAGAAAATTTAAATCAAAAAAATAAAATAGGATATGAAGACATTAATATTCATCCAAAAAAAGGTAAAGAATACTTAAAAGAATTAAAACAAAAAAAGAAAAATAAATAATTAAAATGAGAAAAAAAACCCTAATAATTATTTTAATTTCTATCTTACTCTTTCTATCAATAAATATATTTTTTATTTATTATTCTTATAAAGAAGAGAGCAAAACAGAAACTTGTATTGATATAAATAATATGGATTTATTTGAATATAATGCTTGCTTTGATGCTTTTTCAGGTAATATTTTTTTTGAATTAAAAACTATAGATAATTCTTATAATGTAAATCAAATAGATATCCAGTTTTTTGATTTTTTTGATAAAAGTTATTTGATAAAAGATTTACCTAGAGTCAGTCAGTCTATTTCTTTTAAAATTCCTGCAAAAAGAAATCCTTTAACATTAAAATTATTTTTAAGTTCAGAAAATATTAATTCTTGCTCAAGTCCTCGGTATTTCTCTCTAAATTATTGTCCTGCTGAACTTTCAAGTGGAGAAAGAAACATAACCTTAAATTTAATAAATAATCTTTCTATAAACGATTTTTTAGACATAGGAAATACTACTTCTTCTGATAGTGTTGATAGCACTTTTGTCAATTTTGAAAAAGTTTGGGAATCGATTTGTGAACCAAAATGGGTTTGTGGAGAATGGAGTGATTGTGTTGACGATTATCAAAGAAGAGAATGTTTTGATGAAAAAAATTGTTATTTTAAAATAAATATTCCTCAAAGAGTTCGTTCATGTAATCAATCTTGTATTGAAAAATGGACTTGTACTTGGAGCAAATGCCTTAATGGGTTTACAGTTCCTACATGTGTTGATGAAAATGAATGTGGTACAATAATAAACAAGCCCCAACAAATTCCTTGTGATAATGAATGTACTCCAAAAATAGAATGTACTGATTGGACTTCTTGTAATGTTGATTACAATTTCTTAACACTATCAAATAAAGAATATTCCTACGATGGAATTCAAACAAGAACCTGCTTTGATAAGAATAAATGTTTAAGCCCTACAATTGAACAAAAAAGTTGTTCTCTTGTTATTGATGTTTTTTCCCAACCTTATACAAAGTGTAGCAGAGAGTATATAGGAATCTATAATAAATTAAATAATGAATTAATTGCTTCTATTGAAAAAGGAAGTTTAGATGAGCCTTTTTTAAATATTGATTTATCAGACTACCAAACCAAAAAATATTGTGATCATTGTTTTGATGGTATAAAAAATGGAGATGAAACTGAAATAGATTGTGGAGGGAGTTGTCCTAGTTGCAGTGAAAGAATAGTTGTGCCTGATTATGGGATTACATTTTTTGAAAGAATAATAGACGGTTTTATCAAATTTATTAGTTAAGTTTATAATTTTAAGAGTAATTTCTTTTTTATGGAAAACTGCATCTTTTGTAAAATTATTAAAAAGGAAATAAAATCAGATTTAATTTATGAAGATAAAAATTTTATAATAATTAATGATATAAACCCAATATCAAAAGGACACTGTTTGTTAATTCCTAAACAGCATTTTCAAACTATTTTAGATTTACCCCAAGAATATTCAAGCCAAATATTAAATTTAATTAAGAAATATAGTTCAAACCTAATTAATCAGGGATTAGCTTCAGGAATAAAATTAATACAAAACAATTTTCCTTCAGCAGGGCAAACAATAAATCATTTTCATATACATATAATACCTCAAAAATAATTTTTTTGAATAACAAGACTTTTAAATATTTGTTCTTCCTAAATTATATTAGGGCTCTGTAGCTCAGCTGGTTAGAGCGCCGCTCTCATGAGGCGGAGGTCGTGGGTTCGTGTCCCACCAGAGTCATCAAATAATTAATTTATGAAGTAAATTTAAAAACTATCTTATATATTATTATTTTAAGCCCGCATCGCATAATGGTATTGCACCGGTCTAGAAAACCGGGCCCCCTGGGCATCCCCGTTCGATTCGGGGTGCGGGCGTTTTAATTTTTATCTATTATCTTCAATAACTCTTCATATTGAGTTATAGGAATCATAGCTCCTGTTGCATTTTTATGCCCCCCACCACTAGATCCTTCTATTTGTTTTAACATTTTTTTTGTAAATTCAAGAGCATTTTCTCCTCTAATAGATAAATTAATCTTATCTGGTTTTTTATATGCCACAATAACTAATTTATCTTTATTCATAAAATATAATTTATTTGCAAGAAGTCCTGACATAGAATTCTGTCCTTCATAGCAAAAAAAAATAATGTTATTTTCTCTATTTTTTGCTTTGGCTTTATTTATTAATTTATTTAGTTCTTTATTTAATTCATTATATCTTTTATGAAATTCTTTTGTATGATAATTCTCTTCTAATAAATCATAAGGAGAATTTATTTTCTCAAGATATCTAATTAATTTTACAACATTTGTTGTTGTGTTCATCAAACCAAAATTTAGCATCAAAGAAAATTTGCCAATTTCAGTTAAATGCAATGCATCAAATGCATCTAGTTTAGAATTAAATAATTCAGGATATTGTTTCTCAAAATCTTTAGCAAAATCAGGAGAATAAACATCAAAAATACATCCAATCATTGCAAAAAACATATCTTGGTTCCTATTATATATTTTTTGGGCAACATAAGTAACTGGTTCAGCATCAGGATATGTATTAAAGTAATGTGTCTTAGAAATATATTCTTCAGGAGTATTAGATTTATGATGATCAATCCAAATTATTGGAATATTTTGTTGAACCATATATTCTATAAACTTATTATTAACATCAGCCTTATCTAAAATTATAACTGAATCAGGGTTTAACTCTTGAACCTTTTTAATATATTTTTCAGATAAATCTGGATAACTTTTAATTGGTACTCCTTTACCCTTATTTAAAGCTCTTCGTAAAATTATAAAAGAGCACAACCCGTCACTATCATTATCAAAAAAGAATAAAGGGTTTTGTGTTTTTTCTAACAATTCTCTTAATTCATTAATCTTATTTTCAGGTAACATCTTTTCTCCTAAATCTAACTAATAAAAATGAGTTTTTAAAGATTTTACCTAAATAAAATTAATAACTTTTCCTTGATTTTCACAAGGAAAGCCTTTACTTGTTCCATCCCTACTACTCCCTAAAAGAACAGGATAAAATATTACTTTTTCTGCTTCTTTTCCTTCAATAATTGTATCTAAAATTAGAGAATCTGCTTGTCCAATATTTAAATTTAATTTATAATTTTCAGATTTCTCATTACTCCCAGAAATTATTTTTAAGTTAATACTATTTATATTAATATTACCATTATTTGAAATATCAAAATATCTTGCTTTTGCTGGACTTGATGAACGATAGCTAATCTTCCATTCTATATTATCACACTGTCGCTCAACAGGTTGTCCAAATTTTTGAATCTGTTCACTAATAAATCCTCTTGCCCATAAAAAAACAATTGAAGCTAAAACAAGTGTTAGTGTAATTAACATAGCTGTAGCAATAATAGGTGATAACCCCTTTTTACTCATCTTACTTAGAAACAAAAATACTTTTTAAAGTTTAACTAAATAAACTCTATTTCAATAATTCTTTTAAACACTTATTTCTTTTGATTCAAATGGAAGCAATAAATACTGAATCTAGAAAAAGAAATGTTGCTTATAAAATTAAAATAGGAGATTTACTAAAATCAAAGCCTTTTATTCTTGATGGTAGATTTATACATTTGGAATTTCAAGATAAAAAAATAGTTAGAGTAAATCTTTTAGCAAATTGTATTGATAAATTTTTAAGTGAAAATGACAAAAAATTTGGGACTCTAACAGTAGATGATGCTTCTGGTCAAATCCAAATAAAAGTTTTTGGAGATGATTTAAATTTAATTAAAGATATTCTACAAGGAGATACTTTACAAATTGTAGGAAATATTAGAGAATGGAATTCTGAAATTTATATTTTACCAGAAATCGTTAAAAAAACCGACCCACGCTGGCTTTTAGTTAGAAAAATAGAATTACAAAAAGAAAAAGAGAATTATCCTAACTTGACTAATAAAAATGAATTAAAAGATATTATCTTAAATAAAATAAAAGATGCTGAAGTTGAAGGTGGCATTGATATAGATACAATAATCTTAAACACAGAATCTAGCCCAGAAAAAATAAATAATGAAATAAAACGGCTTTTAGAAGAAGGAATAATTTATGAACCTCGTCCAGGAAGAATAAGATATCTTGGTTAAAAAAGATTAATTTTCATCTAATTCTAAGTCATCTCCAAATAAATCTTTTCTTTGTGATTCATATTTTTTTCTTTGCTCTTCTTTTTCCTTCCTTTTCTTAATTTCTATTAAATCGTTTAAAGTAATATTTTTTAAATCTTCTTGTTTTGAAAAATCAATTTCAGAGTTCTCAATCTTTTTTAATATTTTTTTTCTTCTCCTCTTAAATACTTCTTCCCTATCCTCTTTAATTTTTTGTTTTACATCTTCCAGAATCTTATTTTCATTTTCCTTAACAATGAAATTTATTTTTGGATCATGGTGTCTTAATAATTTAAGATTAAAATATTCTTCTAATCTTGATAAAATTTCTTTAAAATCTATTGGCAATTTTCCTTTTTCAAGGTTTTCTATTATTTCTAATGAAATTCCGGTTTCTTTTGCAAGTTGATTTGTAGTAATCTTCTTCCGTCTTCTAGCCATATTTAATTCCCAATAATAATTATCTTCAACATCTTCATGTTTTTGTTTAGGTTCAGGAATTCTTAATTTTGTTAAATTTCTTAAAACTATTTGTTGATCTTCACCAATATTTGTTCTTATTCTTTTCATACCAGACATTCTTTCCATTCTTTCTCTAACAGAATCAAATTTGTTTATATCCTTTAATTGTTCTATTGAAGGTTTTCTAATAATGGGTATTCTTTCTTCTCTAGCACAATTTTGACAAACAAAAATCATCTCTCTATCATAAATTCCTTCATATAAAGTTGTATCTTCCTCAGTTATACCACACAAAGCACATTTTTTTTTAGCCATAATTTAAGATGGTCTTGAATATTTTTAAATAATATTGTATTTAGATGTATATATAAAAAGAGTGTTCTAAAGAAGGAATATCCTCATTTTTCTTAGATTTATTACAGTTTTAACAAATATATTTAAAGAGTTCCTATTTTAAATCTCTATGAGTGAAATTTATGACGTAATTATAATTGGTTCAGGTCCTGCTGGTAGCACTGCAGCTTTGTATTTAAGTAGATATGCCAGAAAAACTTTAGTTTTAAGTTCTGGTGGGGGTTGTGCTTTAGAGTCAGGAATAATTGAAAACTGGCCTGGGATTAAAAATATCTCTGGTATGGAATTAAGCACAAATATTCAAGGCCATGCAAAAGAATATGGAGCTGAGTTTCTTTTAGAAGAAGTAAGAGAAGTAAAAAGAAATAAAAACCTCTATTCAGTTTCTACAGAAAAAAATACTTTTAATTCTAGAACAATTATTTTCGCAAATGGCTCTTTACATAAAAAACTAAAAATTCCAAAAGAAGATGAATTAACAGGAAGAGGAGTTAGTTATTGTGTTACTTGTGATGGGATGTTTTACAAAGATAAAGATACTGTAATTATTGGAGGTAATGATACTGCTGCAAAAGCAGCAATTTATTTATCTGAAATTTCAAATAGCGTAACCATTCTTTATAGAAGACAAAAATTAAGGTGTGAAGCAGTTTATCTAAACAAAATAAATTTAAAAGAAAATATTAAAATAATTTATGACTCAATACCTTTAGAGATAATTGGAAAAGAAAATGTTGAAGCAATAAAAATCAAAACAAAAACAGGCGAAGAAAAAATAATAAAAACAGATGGAATTTTTATTGAAATTGGATCTAATCCTTCTTCAAAGTTAGCTAAAGAATTAGGAGTTCAATGTGATGGCGAGGGTTATATTAAAGTAAATAAAAAAATGCAAACAAACCTTCCAGGAATTTATGCTGCAGGAGATATTACTGATGAGCCATTAAAGCAACTAATTACTTCTTCAGCACAAGGAGCTACAGCAGCTTATTCTATTCACGAATATTTACATAATCTTAATTAATTATTTTATATTAAAACTAGCCTGCCACCTATATTTGTAAGGAGCAATATCTCCAGCTTTTCTAATTTCAAGATTTTTATATTTATTTTTTATTTCTTTATCAATTTCTTTAATTACTTCTTCTTTCTTTCCAAAGCCATGATAAAAAACTTTTGTATTTTTTTTAGATAGTTTTATACAAATATCCAAAAAAGTTTCTTCTAAATTAGGCCTAGGCATTAAAATAATATCAAACTTTTGCTTTAATCTTTTTGGTAGATTTTTTGCATCACCCTCATAAATTTTAATATATTCCTCTACTTTATTTATTTTAATATTTTCTTTTCCATAAAAATTTGCTTTCTCATTTAACTCATTAACATAAATTTCTGCCTTGATTTTATTTAATTTTAATTTTTTTGCAAGAACTATAGGATAAGGATATGCGCCTGCAAACATAACTAAAATTTTAGGATTTTTAATTTTTTTAGATAAATTTAGAACTTCTTCACTAATTCTATTTCGTTCATTACTTAACCTAGGAGAGAAATATGTTTCCCTTACATTAAACTTAAACATGCAATTATTTTCTTTATAATAAGTTTCATAATTTCTTTTACCAGCCAAAAATTTCAATTTTGGAATTCTCAAAATTCCCTGAATGTTTTCTTTTTTTTCTAAGATAGTAGCTAAATTAATATTGTTTCTAAGTAAAGAATGTGCTGTCAATATTTTCTTTAAAAAAAAAGTATTCTTTTTAAAGTTTAGAATAGCAATATTACCAATAATATCACATGAAATATCCTTCATAAAAATAAAGTATATGAAAAGATATAAAAACCTTTAGTGAATTCTATTTACTAATGGAACTAAAAGGAAGCGAAACTGAAAAAAATTTATTAAAGTCTTTTGCAGGAGAAAGTCAAGTTAGAAATAAATATAATTATTTTGCTTCTGTTGCAAAAAAAGAAGGTTATGAACAAATTTCTGCTATATTTACTGAGACTGCAGATAATGAAAAAGAACATGCTAAAATTTTCTTTAAATATTTAAAAGAAGGAAATGGAGAAGCTTTAGAAATTACAGCAAAATATTCTTCTGGAATGATTTCAACAACACTTGATAACTTAAAGGCTGCTGCAGATGGCGAAAATGAAGAATGGTCCGAATTATATCCAGAATTTGAAAGAATCGCTCGAAAAGAAGGTTTCGAAGAAATAGCAGATTCATTCAGAGAAATAGCCGAAGTAGAAGAAGAACATGAAAAAAGGTATAGAAAATTATATCAAAATCTTAAGGATAATACTATTTTCAAAAAAGATAAAATTGTGCGATGGAAATGTAGAAACTGTGGATATGTCCATGAAGGAATAGAAGCTCCTGGAGAATGCCCTGCATGTAAACATCCACAAGCACACTATGAATTGCTGTGTGAAAATTATTAATAAATAAAAAAATTAAAATGACTAAATTAAACGAAATTTACAAATGTATGGTCTGTGGTAATATTGTAGAAGTTCTACACTCTGGACCAGGAGAATTGGTTTGTTGTGGCCAGAAAATGCACTTATTAATTGAAAAAAAGCAAGAACAAGGTTTAGAAGAAAAGCATTTACCTGTAATTATTCAAGAAAATGATTTTATCAAAGTCCAAGTTGGAGAAGTAGAGCATCCAATGACAAATGAACATCATATAGAATGGATAGAAGTTCAAACAAGAAATAAAATAATCAGAAAAGCCTTAAATCTTGATGAAAAACCAATAATTCTTATTTCAGACGAAAAAATTATGGATATTGAGAGAATTAGAGCCTATTGTAATTTACATGGTCTTTGGGAAACAACATTAAATTAATATGAAAAATAATGATTTAATATTAAAAATAAACTCTTTAAAAAAATCTTCTATAAAAAATATTATTGAGAAAAGAATCTCAGAATTTGAAAATATAAAAAATCCTAATGACATCTTTTCAGAATTATGTTTTTGTCTATTAACAGCTAATTTTAAAGCAGATAAATCTATAGAAATGCAAAATATCTTATTTAAGGATTTTTTATATTCTAATGAGATGAATTTAGCCATTAAATTAAAAAAATTAGGACATCGTTTTTGGGAACAAAGAGCTAAAAGAATCGTTCTTGCAAGAAATCAAAAAGTTGATTTGATTAAAATATTAAAAGAAGAAAAAGACGAAGAGAAAATTAGAGTTTGGATTGTAAAAAATATCCAAGGATTAGGATTAAAAGAGGCAAGTCATTTTTTAAGAAATATAGGTTATAAAAATTTAGCAATAATAGACTTTCATATAATAAATATTTTAATCAAATATAGTTTTATTTCAGAGTTAAAAAGTTTAACTCCGAGAAGATATTTAGAAATAGAAAATATCCTCAAGGAAATCTCGTTGAAAACAAAACTAAATCTTGCAAAATTAGATTTGTACCTTTGGTATATGGATACAGGAAAAGTCTTAAAATAACTAATTATTTAAATTAAGAATTATTTCTTTCTTCATGAATTATACTTTCTTAGACCATACTGCTGATATTAAATTTATAGTTCAATCTAAAACACTAAATAAAGCTTTTAAGGATTCTGCATATGCCCTCTTAAAAATAATAAGAGAAGATAAAAAAATAAATTCAAACAAAGTTAAGAAAATAAGAATTAAATCAAATAATCTTGAAAATCTGTTATATAATTTTCTCGAAGAATTTTTATTTTTATTGGACTCTCAGAATTTTGTTGTAAATACAATTCATTCTTTAAAAATTGACAAGAAAAATTTTAAGTTAGAATGTATCATCAAAGGAGAGAAGAGTAATATAATTAACAATAAAATCAAAGCAATAACTTATAATGATTTAGAAGTAAAAAAGCAAAAAAATTTTTGGCAAATAACTTGTGTTTTAGATGTTTAATACTCATACTTATATAATCTTTTTTCCTTAAAAGAAAATGGAAATAAAAAAAATTAATGATTTTGTCTGGGAAATAGAAAAAAAAGGTAATATGAATGTCCCTTGTAGAATTTTTGCTTCAAAGAAAATTTTAGATGACATTAAAGAGGATAATAGTTTAAATCAACTAATAAATGTCTCAAAATTACCTGGGATAATAAATTATTCTTTAGCAATGCCTGATATTCATGAAGGATATGGTTTTTGTATAGGAGGCGTTGCTGCCTTTGATTCAAAAGAAGGTGTTGTTTCTCCAGGAGGTGTAGGGTTTGATATAAACTGTGGAGTAAGAGTATTACTAACAAATATTAAAGAAAAGGACTTTGCACTAAGAAAACAAAAAATTTTAGATGAGATTTATAGGAGAATTCCAACAGGTTTAGGCCAAGAACAAAAATTAAAATTAAGCGAAGAAGAATTGAATAATTATCTAATCTATGGTGCTGAACATGCAATTAGACGAGGTTTTGGGGAAATAGAGGATTTAGAATATTGTGAAGAAAATGGAAAAATAGAAAATGCAAATCCTTCCAAGGTTTCATTAAGAGCAAAAAAAAGAGGTAAACCTCAGCTAGGAACATTAGGTTCAGGCAATCATTTCATAGAAATCCAAAAAATTTCTGAAATTTATAATCTAAAAGTTGCTGATGCTTTTGGCTTAGAGAAAAATAACATCTGTATTATGATTCATTGTGGCTCCAGAGGATTAGGTCATCAAATTGCCTCAGACTATATTCAAAAAATGCAAAATCCCGGATTAAAGGACAAGCAATTAGCTTATGCAAATCTAAATTCAACACTAGCTAAAGATTATTTCTCTGCTATGAATTGTGCAGTAAACTTTGCTTTTGCTAATAGACAAATAATAATGCATGAAATTAGAAATATTTTAAAAAAAGAATTTCCAAATTCTAAAAATGTTTTGCTTTATGATGTTTGCCATAATATTGCTAAATTTGAAGAACATAAAATAAATAATCAGGTTCAAAAAGTTTGTATCCATAGAAAGGGTGCAACAAGAAGTTTTGGTCCTTCTAAAAAATTGCCTCTAAAATATCAACAAATAGGTCAACCAGTTATAATCCCTGGTTCAATGGGGACATCGTCATACATTTTAGTAGGTACAGATAAAAGTGAAACTTTATCATTTTCTACAACTGCTCATGGTGCTGGAAGACTATTAAGTAGAACAAAGGCAAAACAAATTTTAAACCCAAAAGAGATTTTAGATGATTTAAATAAAAAAAATATTCAATTAAAAACAGCTTCTATTAAAAATATCATTGACGAAGCACCTGAAGCTTATAAAAATATTGATGAAGTTATACATGTTTGTGATACATTAAATTTATCTAAAAAAGTGGCAAAATTAATACCTTTAGCAGTAATTAAGGGTTAATTTATTCTTAATTCTAATAATGTTTAAATACTATTTTTAATCATTAATATTATGAAATATAAATTAATAACATTTTTATTTAGTTTAATCTTTTTAATTAATTTTTCATTAGCCCAGTTAATAATTAGCGAACCTGAAAGCATTTACAATCTTGGAGATAAACTATATATTTCTTTAGAAAACATTAGAGGTTCTGACGAAGGAAATTTAAATATTGATCTTGTTTGTAATAATAAAAATTATAATTTATTAAGAATTTCTGCAAGAGCTTTTTCTAAAGAAAGAGACCAATATTATTCAATCCCTTATAAGACGTTGACAAAAGAAGATTTAGAATTAAACAATCTTTATGATATTATTGGAACATGTAGGGTTGTAGCAAATATAAATCTATTACAAGCCAAGACAAGAGAATTTAAAATTACCGACGAGCTAGATTTAAATATTAAAATTAATAAAAACAAATATAATCCTGGAGAAGAAATAATATTAAACATTCAGGCAAATAAAATGAATGATGAACCCTTAAACGGTTTTTATGAAATTTCTGGTTTTTATTCAACTAAAGGAAAAATAGTTCAAGGAGTTTCACAATCAAAATTCAAAATTTCTGAAGAGCAAAAATATGGGGATTATAATTTAAAAATAAAAGTTTATGATTTAGATAAAAATTCATCTATTTTAAATCAAGATAATTTTGAAATTAAGCTCTATATAAATCAAATACCTACTAAATTAGAACTAAGTGTTTCAAAAGATGAAATAAATCCAGAAGAACAAATAAAGATATATCCGTCACTTTTAGACCAAACTAAAAATAATATTAATGATGAATTGTTAATTACACTTGAGTCTCCTCTTAAAGAATCTCTTTCTTATGATATTAAATCAAATGAGTTTTTTGAAATTAATACAAGTTCAGATATGTCTGCAGGTATTTGGAAAATTTATGGTGCATATGGTAATTTACTCTCTAAAGAAATAAATTTTGAAGTAAAACTCTTACCTAAGTTAGTTTATTTTATTGAAGGGAATAATTTAATTATAACTAATAATGGGAATTCTCCTTATAATAACCTATTAAATATATCAATTGGGGGAGAAACAAGAAAATTAAATCTTTTTTTGAAACCAGGAGAAAATAAAACTTACGCACTTTATGCACCTGATGGCGAATATGATATTGCAATATACTCTAATAGTGGAGAAACTATTCAACGTTCAGTATTTTTAACTGGGAATGCTATTGACATAAAAGATGAATCTAAAATATTCTGGAGAGATGTAAACTTTTCTTTATTATGGACTTTGCTAATAGTATTAATTATAGGTTTAATATTTTTTATTAGATATAAAACTTCTAAAGGTGGAAGTTCTATAAGAAAAGGAGTTAAAAAAGATAAAAATTCTAAGGAAAAATTAATTAAAAGGATAAAACATTTTTTTGTTCTAAAGAAGCCTATAAAAAAAGAGAATAAACAAAAAAAAGAAAATGAAGGAATTATTAATCTAACACCAAATTTAACTTCTTATATTGCAAGATCAAGTTTAGTTTTAAATGCTGATAAAGTTATGTCTACAGTAATTTCAATTCACTTAAAGAATTTAAAATTATTAGGTGGATCTACATTAGAACAATTAAACAAAATAATAAAAGAATCTACAGAAAATAAGGTGGCTATAGATTCTAATGATAATTTTATCAACTTGATTTTTTCGCCATTAATCACTAAAACTTTTAATAATGATTCTTTAGCTTTTTTATCTAGTTTGAAATTATTAAAATTATTAAATGAGTTTAATAAAGCACATTCAAATAAAATAGATTTTGGTATTGGAATTAATTGTGGAGATTTAGTTTCTTTAAGAAAGCAAAATATTTTAGAATATACTTCAATAGAAGATACTATTAGCTTAGCTCAAAAAACTTCTACCCTATCAAAACAAAATGTTTTATTGACTTCAAAAATAAGAAGAAAAAACTTAGGGGAAATAAAAAGAGAACAAAAATTAGTCTTTCAAGGAAAAGATTTTTATAAGTTAGAAGAATTAAAAGATAAATCTAAAAATCAAGAAAAACTAAAAGATTTATTAAAAAGAATGTAGGGTTTTTATGGTGGGTGAGTTAAAAATTACAAAGATTAGTAGACCAATTAAGGAGCTAAAAAGTAAGGATTTTATTTTTGTAAATGAAAAAAAAATGATAGTAGATTCTCATTATTTATTTATTGCTCATAAAAACACAAATGAAATGATTATAGAATTTTTTAATCCTGAAAATAATAGAGAATATCAATTAAGATATTTTGATGACCAAGTTGAAACAAGTATTGAAATATATGAACTGCAAGAAGAATTTCAATATGTTAGAAGAGAACCAAAAACGATTTCTTGGTAATATTTGATCTATTACATTGCTTTTTTAATTAAATTATCACCTTCAACATTCCAATATTCAACACTACCACCTTCACTGAGAGTGTCTTTTATTTCTTCAGGAATAGGTAATTCTAAATTTTCAAAAGATTCATTGTCCATAATGCTTACCATTTCTCCATGAATACTTAATACTTGACCTTGCCTTTTTTCAATCATTGGAACTTCGAATTTATCATGCCCTGGAACAACCTGAACTTTCTTTTTACCATTTACTATTGAAATAGCTTCAAATCTAACCTTTGCATGACCATGTTTCCCAGTCTTAGAAATATCAAATTTTTTTATTTGATGTGCTACTCCCTCAATAAGAATATAAGTTCCATTCCTCATTTCAGTAGCCTCAATAACTTTTGCGACCATAACATCTACTTGCTCTAATTAATTTATAAATCTTTTGGGAAAATTTTCTTAAAAACATTTAAAATATTAGATATTTTAATTATAATATGGATTATGAAAAAATTGGTCTAAAAGCAGGTTTAGAGGTTCATCAACAATTAAATACTAATAAACTATTTTGTAACTGCCCTACACTTTTAAGAAATGATGAACCATTATTTAGAATAAAAAGAAAATTAAATCCTGTAATTGGAGAAACAGGAAAAATTGATTCTGCAGCATTATATGAAAAAGAAAAAAATCAAACATTTGAATATTTAGTTTATGATACTAATTGTTTAGTAGAATTAGATGAAGAACCACCCCATGAAATCAATCAAGATTCTCTAAAAATAGCTATTCAAATTGCTTTGCTATTTAATTGTAAGATTTTTCCAGTAACTCAAGTAATGAGAAAAACAGTAATTGATGGAAGTAATACTTCAGGTTTTCAAAGAACAGTTCTAATTGGTTATGATGGTTATATTAATACAACACAAGGAATTGTAAGAATTGAAACAATTGCACTAGAAGAAGATTCTGCACGAAAATTAGATTCAGAAAAAATAAGTAACATAACACAATACAAATTAGACAGGCTTGGTTTTCCATTAGTTGAAATAACAACATATCCAGATTTAAAAAGCCCAGAACAAATTAAGGAGGCTGCTCTTAAAATCGGTGAAGTTTTAAGGTCTTGTGAAATCAAAAGAGGCATTGGAACAATTAGACAAGACTTAAATGTTTCAATAAAAAATGGAAATAGAATTGAAATAAAAGGATTTCAAGATCCTAAAATAATGATTCAAACAATTGAATATGAAATTCAAAGACAAATAAACCTAATTAAATTAAGACCTTTAATCAAAAAAATTAAATTAAATGAACTAAAAAATATCTCAAAACTTTTTCAAAATACAAAGTGCAATTTAATTAAAAAAGCACTGGACCAAAAAAAACAAATTTACGGTTTTAAATTAACTAATGCTTTTGGATTATTAAAATCTGAATTACAACCAAATAAAAGACTAGGTACAGATTTAAGCGATTTCGCAAAACCAACTTCTAAAATTGGTGGGATCATTCATTCTGATGAAGATTTAGAAAAGTATGGATTTTCAAGTGAAGAGATATTAAATATTAATAAAGGATTTAAAGCAGCAGATAAAAAAGATGCCTTTATTTTATTAATTGCAGAAGAGACACAGGCTAAAGAAGCTTTTTCATCTATTTCAAACAGGATATCTCTATTATCTAATGAGGTACCTAAAGAAGTAAGGCAGGTAAATATAGATTCAACAACAAAATTCCTTCGACCCATGCCAGGTCCTTCGAGGATGTATCCTGAAACAGATTTGAGTTTATTACGAATAAAAAAAGGTTTAATTGATGATTTAAAAAAGAATTTACCAAAATTAGCAAAAGAAAATAAAAGATATTTGCAAGAGTTTGGGCTAAATTTAGAATTAATACAATTATTATTAAAACAAAATAAAATAGAGGACTTTAAGATACTAACATCTATTTGCGATAATTATAATTTAATTGCAAAATGTTTAACTATCTTCCCTAAAGAATTCTCAAAAAAATTAAGTTTACCTTTAAAAACTATTGAAGAAAAATTAAACTTAGATATCTTGACAGAAATTTTCAAAAAGATCCCAAAAGAGATTTCCCCAAATGATGTTAAAAGTGTTCTTTACTCTTTGTTAAATAATAAAAACTTAGAAGAAATTATCTCTAAAAAAAATAACAATCTTGACTTAGAAAAAGAAATCTCTAAAACAATTAAAGAAAAACCAAATCTCTCAAAAAGTGCTTATATGGGAATTCTAATGAATAAACATAAGGGAATTGTAAATGGAAAAGCCTTATCTGATATCTTATCAAGGGTTCTATCTGATTAACATAACCTTTAAAAAGCTTCTAATCTGTTAAATATTATTCCGCTATTTACTACATTTTGTAGGAGGATTAAATAATAATTCTCGTGGACAATTAATAATATGGCTGAAGAAAAGAATTTACAAGAAGCATTTAAGGAATTAAGGAAGGAAAAAAAAAGAAAGTTTGTTCAATCAGTAGATTTAATTGTAAATTTACATTATTATGATGTTAGAAAAGAAGCACTAAATACTTTTTTGAAAGTGCCTCATCCTTCTGAAAAAAAAATCTGCGCTTTTTTGACAAAGAAAGTAAAAATAGTCCCATGCTTAACAGAAGATGATTTTGTAAAATACAAAGATAAAAGAGATATGAAGAAATTAGCAAATTCTTTTGATTTTTTTATAGCGACACCTTCTTTAATGAGTAAGATTGCTTCAAAATTTGGAAGAGTTTTTGGTCCCTTAGGAAAAATGCCTTCTCCACAAGGAGGAATAATACCTAAAGAAGATGAAGCCACAATTAAGGAAACTGTTGATAAAATGAAAAACTTGGTTCGGGTAAGAAATAAGGAAGCAAGTATAAAGCTAACAGCAGGTAAAGAAAATATGTCTGATAAAGATTTAATTGAAAATATAGAAGCTTTATTAAATGGTTTGGAAAAAAATCTACCTCGAGGAAAGGAAAATATAAAAAATGCATATGTAAAATTAACAATGTCAAAACCAATTAAATTTTTAGATAATAACAAAATAAAATGAATGCTAAAAAATCTCACCATGTTAGTGAACTTAAAAAATCTCTTGTAAAAGATTTATCTAATTTAATGAAGAAAAAGACAGTAATGATAGTTTCAATAAAAGGATTACCTTCTGCACAATTCCAAGACTTGAAAAAGAAATTAAGGAATAATGCTAAAATTAAAGTTACAAAAAAAAGACTAATTGATTTTGCATTAGATCATTGTGGTATTAAAGAATTACATGATTTAGTCCCATATGTTCAAGATTCTACTGCAATATTATTTTCTGATGAGGATGCATTTATTATCTCAAACTTATTATCTGAAAATAAAAGTCCTGCAAAAGCAAAAGAAGGAGATATTGCTCCAGAAGATATTATTGTTAAGGCAGGACCAACAAGTTTACTTCCAGGCCCAGATATTTCTGCATTATCTGCTGTTGGATTAGCACCAAAAGTAGAAAGTGGTAAAATTTCTATTATGAATGACAAAGTCATTGTCAAAAAAGGAGAAAAAATAAATCAAAAATTAGCTTCAATAATGGCTAAATTAGAAATAATTCCTTTTGAAATAGGAATAGAACCTATTGC
>Ga0172382_10005396_pt1 | contig 19073 bp, 17 predicted proteins | sample Leawel138RmetaG_FD_122245 | JGI IMG/M metagenome (GOLD analysis project Ga0172382, IMG submission 122245) | Leachate microbial communities from a municipal landfill in Southern Ontario, Canada - Leachate well 138R metaG | ecosystem: Engineered > Solid waste > Landfill > Unclassified | place...
TAAGGTTTTTTAGAATCAATAATTTTATACTTTTACCGCAACTTAACATTTCTGAAAGTTCAATCTCAATTATTAATGAAATATTGATTAAACCATTTTAAAGTTATAATTATGAATAAAAGCAAAAGTTATCTTCTGCCAATTATTATGATGATCCTGCTTTTTGGTATGATCTCATTTGTTACTAATCTGGCAGCGCCAATGGGCATTGTGTTGAAGAACCAGTTTAATGTACCCAACTCACTGGGGATGTTGGGGAACCTGGCAAATTTCATTGCTTACGCCGTTATCGGAATTCCCGGAGGAATTCTTCTGCAAAAAGTAGGTTATAAAAAGACCGCTTTAATAGCCATTGCTGTGGGTTTTGTCGGGGTAGGCATACAATATTTATCCGGGCATGCCGAGAGTTTTGGTGTTTACCTGCTGGGTGCCTTCATTGCCGGATTCTCTATGTGTTTGTTGAATATTGTTGTAAACCCGATGCTGAATACATTGGGTGGTGGTGGAAATAAAGGGAATCAGCTCATTCAGGTGGGCGGCTCATTCAACTCGGTGCTGGCCACATTTACTCCTGTATTTGTTGGTATTCTGATTGGAGAAGCTACAAAAGCGAGGATAACTGATGTATTCCCGGTAATGTATATCGCTATGGGTGTATTTGCCCTGGTGTTCGTTATTCTTTGGATTACATCCATTCCGGAACCTCATGCTGATCAGCCGAAAGAACCTCTTGGAAACCTGATGTCAGGGGCGTTGAAGTTCCGCCATTTTGTGCTGGGAGCTATTGCCATATTTGTATATGTTGGTGTTGAAGTGGGAACTCCCGGAATTGCGAATTTATACATGACAACCCCAAGTATTGAAAAATCACAGGAAATTATTGATACCTATAATAGTCAGCCTTCCGCAGTGAGTGAAGATGCCTATGAAACAGCACAAAGAATCGTTGATGGCAGAGATACTCCCGGCCTGGGTATAGCCACCGGAATTGCCGGAGGAGTTGTTGGCTTCTACTGGTTATTGATGTTGGTTGGCCGGTTGTTCGGCGCTGGCTTTGGCCATAAAGTTCCAAGCAGAAAGATGTTAAGCTTTGCTTCACTCTTTGGATTATTGCTGGTTATCCTGGCCATCTTCTGGCCGGTTAAGACCATGATCTCTATGCCCGCGTTCAGTGTGGGAACTGGTGGATTAACATTTGGAATGGTGCCTGTTCCGATTAAATTTTTCTTCTTAGCGCTGGTTGGATTATGTACCTCAATTATGTGGGGAAGTATCTTCAATCTTGCTGTTGAAGGATTGGGAAAATACCTGGCTGCTGCCTCTGGTATTTTTATGGTGCTGGTTTGCGGTGGTGGTATCCTGCCTGCTATTCAGGGATGGCTTGCCGATGTGTTGAACTACGAGATGAGCTACTGGCTGATCGTTGGCGGGTTGGCATATTTGTTGTTCTACGGAGCTTTGGGAAGCAAGGTAACCAAAAGAGCTGAAGACCTTATTGTTTAAAAAGAATTGAAATCTGGGTGAAAAGGGAATAAATATGGTTTTCCTCTGCACCTGATAAGAAATAGAAAGAGCTGTCAGATTACTGGCAGCTCTTTTTTAATGGATAGTGACCGTTTTATGTGTTCTGTTTCCTGAAATAAAACAGGAACATTCCAATAGTCAGTAGTGTAATTGCACCTCCAATAAAATAGGAAATATTTCCGGTAAGATGGAATCCCTCCGGTGCCAGAAACAGGTAGGTTGAAATAACCATGGTCATAAACAGAGCAGGGATCAGGGTTATCCAATAATTCTTTTTCTCATTCAATAGATAAATCGTGATAGTCCAGAGCACAACAGTGGCTAGTGTCTGGTTCGACCAGGCAAAATAGCGCCAGATAATATCGAAATTAATTTGTGTCAGATAATACCCAACCATAAACAGAGGGATGCTGATGATCAGTCTGTTTTTCATGGGGCTTTGTTTGAGGTTCAGAAAGTCGGCCACGATTAAACGTGCACTTCGGAAAGCGGTGTCGCCCGATGTAATGGGAGCGGCTACTACGCCCAGAAGAGCCAGTACTGCCCCGAGTTTGCCCAGCAACACCTGGGCAGCCTCATTTACTACCCATGCTGCATTCCCCTGGTGTTCATTCATCACATCGTTCAATTCCCTGATCCCCCCGAAGAAGCTCATGCTGATGGTAGCCCAGATCATGGCCACAACAGCTTCGGTAATCATAGCTCCGTAAAATACCCGCCTTCCCAGCTTTTCGTTGGTGATGCAACGAGCCATCAAGGGCGATTGAGTGGCATGGAACCCGGAGATAGCGCCACAGGCAATGGTGATGAAGAGCATGGGGAAAATTGGAAAATCGTCTGCCCGGCTGTGAAAATTTTGCAGGTTTTCCCAGGTTAGCTCGGGAACAGGGTACCCTTTTACAAATAATGCAATGATCAGGCCGGCAGCCATAAACAACATGGCAAACCCGAAAACAGGATAGATGCGCCCTATGAGCTTATTGATGGGTAACAAGGTGGAAAGAACATAGTAGGCAAAAACCACCCATACCCAGAAGGTCATAGTTGCATAATCGGGGGTCAGTCCGGCAAGGATTTTTGCAGGTCCCATAATAAAAACCGCACCCACCATGACCATCAACATCACAGTAAACCCACGCATCACCTGTTTGGTGAAATTTCCCATGTAAATTCCAACAATTTCTGTGATGCTCAGGCCATTGTGCTTGATGGAGAGCATACCGGAGAAATAGTCATGTACCGCTCCGGCAAATACGGATCCAAGAATAATCCACAGGTAGGCAACAGGCCCCCACATGGCACCGGCAACAGCACCGAATATGGGCCCAAGGCCGGCAATATTTAAAAACTGAATGAGAAAAACTTTCCACCAGGCCATGGGCATATAATCCACATTGTCGGTCATGGAGTTTGCCGGTGTCACTCTTTGGGCATCTGCCCCATATATACGTTCAATATACCGGGAATAGATAAAATACCCGGCAATAAGAATGGCAATTGAGATGAGTAGTGTGGTCATTGTATTCCATTTAATTTTTAGTTACTCTCCCAGGTTGCCGGCGGTTTTTCCCCGGGATGTCTTTTAATTCATCACCCAGGTCTTCCCGTGCTTCATGGGCGATTTTTTCCAGTTCCCGAACAATTTCAGGGTGTGATTCGCTTACGTCATAACGCTCTCCCGGGTCACGTCGAAGATCATACAATCCTCCTTCAAACAAATAGTTTCCGTTTACCTTCCCGGGCAACCCGTCATTCCCCGGCTGAAAACCTTCATATGTTCTTCCGGGGTGGGGTAAAACCAGCTTCCAGTGATTAGTCCGGACAGCCTCCAGACTGTTTTGCCGATAGTAATAGTAAAAAGATTTCCGCGGGTGTACATTGAAATTTCCCTGGAGAAGGGGCAACAGGTTTACCCCGTCAATTTTATTTTCTGGAAGTGGTGCTCCGGAAACCGAAGCTAGTGTGGGAAGAATGTCAATGCTGGAAGCCAGGTTGTTGCAAACGGTGCTTTCGGGGATCACTCCTTTCCACATCATCAGACAGGGGATACGCTGCCCGCCTTCAAAAGAAGTGCCTTTCCCTTCACGTAACCCGGCAGTACTGCCGGCATGATTGCCGTAATTCAACCAGGGGCCGTTGTCGGAGGTAAAGATTACCAGCGTGTTTCCGACTAACCCGGTTTCTTCCAGCGTTTGGATAATCTGTCCGACACTCCAGTCAATCTCCATCATGACATCACCATATAAACCTTGTGCCGACTTCCCTTTGAATTTATCAGATACATGCAATGGAACATGCGGCATGGGGTGGGGCAGGTAAACAAAAAACGGCTGCTTTTGGTTACGCTTGATAAAATCAACTGTGCGAAGCGTGAAATCAGTTGTAAACTGTTCCTGGTCAGCCGGTGTAACCGCCGGGTTAATGATGGAATCATTCTCAAAAAGAGGCAGGTTAGGGAAAACATTCGGTCCACTCGGATGGTATGGCCACATGTCATTGGAGTATGGAATCCCGTAGAATTCATCAAATCCGTGATGAATGGGCAGAAATTGTTGCTGGAACCCTAAATGCCATTTCCCAAATATGGCAGTAGCATATCCCTTTTTCTTCAGTACCTCGGCGATGGTCTCTTCTTCATCAGAAATGCCGGTGAGCGACCTGTGGCTTAACGCACCTGAAAAACCAATCCGGTTGGGATAACAACCAGTGAGCAACCCTGCACGGGAAGCACTGCAAACTGCCTGAGGTGAATAGAAATGGGTGAAAAACATGCCATTGGTGGCCATCCGGTCCAAATTGGGAGTGGAATACCCTGTCGCCCCGGTAAGGGACAGGTCTCCATAACCCATATCGTCAAGATAGATCAGGACGATATTGGGTAACTGACTTTTTTCTTCGTCAGCTTGCTGTGTGCACGATGCGAAGAGCAAAAATAAAATTGTTGAGAATAGTGTTGTTCCCTTCATAGCCTTGGTTTTTTTATGATTAAATTTATTCTGTATGCTTTTCGAAAAACTAAAAGAACAATTGTTTAACAGAACAGGTGAATGTTGCTTTGTTCAGTAGTTGTTTAACCACACGAATAGTTTGAAAAAAGAGGGGAAAGATATAAAACATAGCCATGTTTTACAACAATTTTTTAATAAGAGACTGTTTTGATTTTGTTTTTTAGAAATATTTTGATCTGTTTTTGCTCAGACAAGGCAAAATTGACGCGAATAGCCATAGCTATTTAAGGAAATTTTGCAGCAGTATGAGTGAAAAAGACACAAAATAGAATAAATGGGTAAATTTAAAACAGTCTCTAAGATTAGCATGAATTCTTTTTAAAAATCGATGATGGAAATCTCTATTTTAGGGGAGATGGCAAGCATTGGGGCATGATTGGTGTTACACCGGAAAATGAAAAACTTCCCGGGTGTGTGGAAAGGGCTCAGTTTTCAGGGGCTGAGGATTTCCGTAAAATTTGTAAGCTGCCGGGTCCCTCGTTAAAGAGCAGGTCGAGGATGCTTAAATTGGGAATAAAGCCAGTCCTTTCATGAAATACCTGCGTATATTCCACCGGGTTAAACAGGGGATCTTCCCATGCTTTTTGCTTTTTAGGAGAAAGAGCTTCCCTGAAATTTAGGGTGTGTTCAGGAACAGCTTCAAATGCTTCCGTCAAAACAGACCTGTTTTCTATTTCGAGTAAGTTACATATTGTATTCAGGGCTTCCAGATTGAAGTCGAGGAGATATTTTCCCCGTTTTTCAAAAAAGGGTTGCAGGTCGTCGCTGTAATACTCAAAAAAAGGTGAAGAGTTGTAAGCTGAAAAGATGGTGCGCCAATGGTTGCGCTGCCACTCCGTGTCGTAAGAAATTTGCAGGTCTTTGATGCCGGTTTTCTGAGTGCGGCCTTTCACTACCGGAACAATGAGTGAAACAGGGCCGTTTGCTCCTGAAATGACACACCTGTTTCGAAAGGTTTGTTTGGAGAAATTTTCAAACTGTTCAATATAAACATGTTCATAAAGAACCAGTTTTGAAATGTATTGAACCGGTGGAAAAAATGCTGTACTCAGAAGAATTGCCTGATCTTGGAACATGTCTACTCTCCAAAGAATCCTGTATTGCTTTCTTTATCATCTATTTCCAGCTCGATACCTTCCACTCCGGTTTTTTTAACCATGCCTTCCTTTGTTTTTATTTGTGATTCAAGCTTTAGGATCAGTTTTTGAGCTTCTCTGTTTTCCTTTTTCAACTTTCCTGTTCGGGGGTAAAAATAGACCACTGCCAGGATATATCCCAATAATATACAGCCGAGTAGTAAAAGTACCAAAGGAACATTTTCAATTTCCCAAAAAAATAGTGTAATGGATATTCCAACTGCATTTTGCAAGGTAAAAATTACGAGCAAAATGGCCAGTATCAAGGCAACGATAATAATGGTATGCATGGTTTACAACTTTTTATCAAAGATAAAAAAAGTATGCCATATATTTGCCGGTTCGTGATAGAATCTGCTTACTTAATGAATTGAAACATTCTTCTCAGCCTGATTTTTTGGGGCAATGATTTATCTTTATCGAGTGACAACCAGATGAAGCTTGCTTTTCCTACAACATGGTCTTCAGGCACAAAGCCCCAGTAGCGGGAGTCTGCTGAATTGTGTCTGTTGTCTCCCATCATCCAGTAATAATCCATTTGGAAGGTGTAATCAACGGCAACATCTCCGTTAATATAAATCGTATTGTTTTTCACTTCCAGCTGGTTGTTTTCATAAACCTGAATAATTCTTTCGTACATGGGCAGGTTCTCAACAGTAAGTGAAACGGTTTGTCCTTTTGCCGGTATGGTTAATGGTCCGTAATTATCCACATTCCAGGGGTAATCCTTACTATGGGGGAAGATATGGGGATCCCACTCTCCGGGTTCTTCTTCAAGTTTTTCGATATGGGAAACATTGGCAAAGGCCTTCAGGCTTTCAGCACTTGATGCTGTCAGGGGGAAGAGATATCGTTCACTTGAAAAAACTGTCCGGTCATCATTGGCAATATGAAGCTTGTCAAGTGCTTTCGGATTAATTGAGGTTCCGTTGGTTTGTACCAGGTAATTATACTGCACTCCTTCGAATTTTGGCTGAGGCTGGTCGTTAACCATCACCTGTCCTTGTTTTATTTCGATTTTGTCTCCCGGGATACCGACACACCGTTTGATATAATTTTCACGTTTATCAACCGGACGGGCTATTACTTTTCCAAAATTCCGGGTTTCATTCCACACACGATCACGTCCATAGGTACGTTTCAGCTGGTAGTAACTTTGGTTTTGCATGAGGAGAGCCACTGTATCACCTTCAGGAAAATGAAAAACCACAACATCGTTGTTTTTTATGTCGCCAAAACCTTTTAATCGTTTGTATGGACTTTTTATCCATTCAACATATGATTTCTTTGAGCTGGTCAAAGGCAGTGTGTTATGCACAAAGGGAAATGACAGGGGGGTGTTGGGCGTTTTAGGCCCGTAGGCCACTTTACTCACGAAAAGGTAATCGCCAACCAGCAGTGATTTTTCCATCGATGAAGTGGGGATGGTGTATGCTTCAATGAAGAACATCCGGATAAAAGTAGCCGCAATGACTGCAAAAATGATGGCATCGATCCATTCCACCAGCTTGGTCTGTTTCCCTCCCGGAGGATCCTTCTTTTTCCAGAAAGCCCAGTGTACTTTTCCGGTAATATAAACATCGAAAATAATGATCAGTACAAAAAGCCACCAGAAATTACCCAACCATATTACCCAAAGGGTGTATAGCACAGCTACAACGATAAACTTAAACCACTTGTTGCTCAGCATATTTTTAAACATATTAACGAAATTAAATTTTTAACATATCCTTCATGCTCAGGATGCCCTGTTTTCCTATACTGTATTCAGCAGCCAGCACTGCTCCAAGAGCCAGGCCTTTCCGGTTTTTAGCACTATGGGTGATTTCTATATAATCCACTTCTGATTCATATTTTATGGAGTGAATCCCGGGAACATCACCGGTACGTTCCGGGGTAATGATCAACTCACCCGGGGATGCATTTTCGCTTATCGTCCACGCTTCCAGACCAGGTAAGATACTGATTATGTCTTCAGCCAGACTGATTGCAGTTCCACTGGGAGCATCCAGCTTTTTGGTGTGATGTACTTCTGTCATGGCCGGTTTGTATTCAGCACGTGGCGCCATCAGATGTGCCAGGGCTTTGTTTAATTCAAAAAATAAATTGACTCCCAGGGAGAAATTACTGCTGTAGAAAAAAGTGCCATTCATTTCTTCACACCTTTTGTAAACCTCCTCAAAGCGCTCCAGCCATCCAGTGGTTCCACTTACTACAGGGATACCCGCTTCAAAACACTTGAAGTAATTTTCTACAGCAGAAACAGGCCTGGTAAATTCAATGGCAACATCACATGTTGTCAGATTTTGAACTGTTAAGTCACCCGGATTCTCAATGTCAATGATAAGTTGAATCTTATGGCCCCGGGAAAGGGCTATCTTTTCAATCTCTTTTCCCATTTTCCCGAATCCAATCAGAGCTAATTTCATTGTTTTTGTTTTTTGTTTTTAATTAACGACAAAGATAACAGTTTAGTCAAACTGAAAAACATTATTTTTGGCCTCATGAGCACGAACAACATAAAACTTGTGGCAACCGACCTCGATGGTACCTTTTTGAAAAATGACCGTACCATTAGTCCTGGAAATTTGAAGGCATTACAACTTCTCGGCATGAAACAGATCGTCAGGGTGGTTGCCACCGGCAGAAATTTACGGAAGGTGACCGAAGTAATCCCCCGTGAAGTGCCTTTCGACTATATTGTTTATTCTTCCGGTGCAGGTATTTTTAACTGGCAAAAACAGATGCATATTTTTCAACAGAATATGGATGTTAAAGCAGTGAATGTGCTGCTTACCCACTTCATGAAAAAGAAATACAGTTTTTGTGCATTTGCGGCTGCTCCGGAAAATCATAGCCTTTGGTATTTTAAAGGGAAAAAAGAGTGCGATGAGTTTAACCGTTATTTAAAATCCCATCAAAACGACGTTGAACCTCTTACCCAGCAGGTGATTATAGAAAATCAAATTTGCCAGTTCCTGCTGATCATCCCGGAAGATGATATTGTTTTTGAGCAACTGAAGATGGAAATAGAAAGCCAATGTGAAGAAATCAGGGTCATTCGCTCATCGTCACCGGTAACAAAAGGTTATATCTGGCTTGAGGTTTTTCACCGGAATGTATCCAAAGGCCATGGTGTGAGGCATATCTGTGAGATGTTGAGTATCCACCAGGATCAGACTTTCGGTATCGGCAATGATTATAATGATCTTGACCTGCTTCATTATACAGCACATTCTTTTTTAACGGCAAACGCACCAACTTCTATAAAAAGCAGATTTATCCCCCTTCCTTCCAATGAAAATGATGCTTTTGCCCATGCTGTTCAAACTTTATTCACATAAATTAAGGGATTCATTTGTTGAAAATGAATCCTATTCTTTATTTTTGAACCTTAATATTTGAAATCATGAGGAATATAATTTTTGTATTTTTATCTTTTTGTTTTTTTCTTTCAAATGGTCAACAACCTTTTGATGTGAATGATCCTGTTCCCCTTGATCCTAAAGTTTCTAAGGGAGTTTTGCCCAATGGAATGACCTATTATGTGCGGGCAAACCATGAACCCCAAAACAGGGCGGAGTTGTTTCTGGCTGTAAGGGCAGGTTCTATCGATGAAGACAATGATCAAAAGGGTCTGGCTCATTTTGCCGAACATATGGCATTTAACGGCACAAAAAATTTTCCAAAAAATGAACTGATTAAATATTTTGAATCGATCGGGATGGAGTTTGGACCAGAGATCAATGCGTATACCAGTTTTGACGAGACTGTTTATATGCTCAAAGTGCCACTGGATTCAGCACTGTATCTGGAAAAAGGATTGCAGGTGTTATACGATTGGGCTAGTCAGATAACCGACTCGGACGAGGAAATTGAAAAGGAACGTGGCGTCATCCGGGAAGAGTGGCGTGGTGGTCGCAACGCAAATTTTCGGATGCAGCAGAAATGGCTGCCGGTATTCCTGCACGATTCAAAATATGCTGACAGACTTCCCATTGGTGATATTGATATTGTGGAAAATGCACCACCGGAAGCATTGCGGCGATTCCGCAACGACTGGTACCGTCCCGATTTGATGGCAGTTATTGTGGTAGGTGATTTCGATCAACAGGAAATGGAAGGAATAGTGAAACAGAAGTTTGCACAGATTCCTGCCCCGCAAAAAGTGCGGGAAAAAGCATTCCATGAAATTCCTCCCCATGAGGAAACCCTCGTGAGTATTGTTACCGACAAGGAAGCTCAGTATCCTGTTGCGTTTGTTTTTTGCAAACATCCTCTGGAAAAAACCAAAACTCTTGGTGATTACCGTGAATCTATTATGCATAACCTGTATAATACTATGATCAATAACCGGTTGGCTGAGAAAACACAACTGGCTGATCCCCCCTTTATTGTGGGACAGTCTTCTTTTTCTGAGATGTTTGGCCCGATTAGCGTCTATCAGTCAGCAGCTGTTTGCCACAATGGCAAAATTGAAGAAGGCCTGGAAGCCGTATTGCTGGAAAATGAACGGGTGAAAAAATTCGGATTCACCGAAACTGAACTGGAACGGCAAAAGAAAGCATTGATGAATACCTTGGAAAAGGCTTATAACGAGCGAGATAAGCAAAAGTCAATACAATTTGCAGAAGAATATAAACGGAATTTCCTGATGACTGAAGAACCAGCTCCGGGAATTGAAAATGAGTTTGAATACTTCAAAACTTTCCTGCCTGATATTTCTCTGGAAGAAGTGAATCAGCTGGCTGAGAAATGGATTACGGAGGAGAACCGGGTCATTGTAATCAATGCTCCGGAAATGGAAGACATGAAAATCCCCGGCAAGGAGGAGATCCTCAGTTTGCTCGACAGGGTAGGGAAGACAGAGATTGAGCCATACGTGGATGCTGTTTCTGACACTCCGTTAATAACAGATGAACCCTGGCCTGGTTCTGTTGTCAAAGAAAAAATACTGACTCAGGTGGATGCCATAGAGTGGGAGTTGCAGAATGGGGCAAAAGTGGTCTTTAAATCCACCAGCTTTAAGGACGATGAAATTTTATTCAGCGCCTGGAGCCCCGGAGGTACTTCACTTTACGAAACCAGTGATGATGTCTCAGCTAACTTTGCCGCAACCATCATGGCTATGAGCGGAATTGCCGGATTCGACAAGATCACACTCGACAAGATGATGTCGGATAAAGTGTTCAACCTGTCGCTCTCAATTTCTGAACTGCGGGAAGGATTTAGCGGAAACTCTTCGGTGAATGATCTGGAAACCCTCCTGCAAATGGTCTATTTGTATTTTACGCAACCCCGGTTTGATGAAACCAGTTTCCAGGCATATATGTCGCGCATGACAGGAATTCTGCAAAACAGGGCAGCGTCACCCGAAGCAGCTTTCCAGGATACCCTGAACGCCGTATTGGCTAACTACCATGACCGGGCAAGACCTATGTCAGCTGAATTGCTGGCAGAAGCTGATTTTCAGCGTATCCGTGAAATTGGTGAGGAACGCTTTCGAAATGCCGCCGACTTTCAGTTCTTTTTTGTGGGTAATATCGATACGACTACCCTGCGACCTCTGGTTGAAAAATATATCGGGGGAATACCTTACCTCGATGAAACAGAAAAATGGCGAAACCTTGAAATTGACCCGCCTGCCGGTGTTGTGGAAAAAACTGTCAAAATGGGACAGGAAAATAAAAGCTTGCAAAGCCTGGTGTTCCATGGCGATTTTGAGTACTCAGCAGAAAAGGCCGTGGAGCTCGATGCTGTGGGCAGAATCCTGTCAACCCGGCTGCTGGAAGTGATCAGGGAAGATAAGAGCAGTGTTTATAGTATTGGAGCCAGACCTTCCTCTTCCAAATACCCCGACGGGGAATATGCCATTTCTATTTCTTATGGTACCGATCCCCAAATACTGCAGGAACTGAAAGATGCTGTGTTTGCCGAAATCAGAGATTTTGTCAACAACGGACCTCTTGAAGAAGAACTGGCCAAAGCAAAAGAAAAAATGTTGCGGGAAAGGGAAGTGTCGCTGCGAGAAAATAACTTCTGGCTCAATATTTTAAGTAATACTTACTATGTGAAAGATGGTGACTTTTCAACATTCGGCACGTACAACGATATAGTCAATAACCTGTCGGTGAAATCGATCCAGGATGCTTTCAGAGAATATTTCGATTTTAATCATTTCGTGAGCGTGGCTCTGAAACCTGCTGATTAGGGGAAGTCGAATTTTTAAGAGTACTCTGTTCTCATCTGACTGATGATTCGTCATTAACTTGAAAATAATAATTGTGAAAAATTTCACTCCAGCAACTATGGCCATTCGTGTGGTCGTTTATGCTCTACTTGTTTTTGGAATTGCTGAAGCCATCCGTTTTGATGCCTTGTATCCTATGGAAGAAGGGTATTATGGGGAGATTAGCCGGACAGAGATCTCACAGGAAGTTATCCTTTTTTTTCTTTTTTTGTTTTACCTGGCACTGGGATACCGGTACCGACCTGTACAACCCCTGTCCAACCTGGTTTCTCTTTTCTTTCTGATTTCCTTTATTCGTGAGTTCAACTTTTTAATCGACTGGTGGGTGTATCCTGCCTTGATGGTACTTGCTGTTTTTGTCTGGCTGATGATCCGTGACTTCAGAAAGCTGAAAGATGCTACCCGGGAGTTTTTTTCACAACCGGCTTCTGCATGGCTTTTATCCGGTTTCCTGATCACGTACATCTTTAGCCGGCTGATGGGGCGATCAAAATTTTGGCTGTTGTTGTACGATGAGGATATTTACCGGATAGCGAAAGCAGCTACAGAAGAAGGGCTGGAGCTTTTGGGCGATACTATCTTATTCATTTCGGCAGTGGAGTTTTTTATCGTGTTCTGGAATCGTAAAAATAGATTGTCCCCATGAAAGTTTGCGGTTTTACATTTATCAGAAATGCCGAAAAATTTGATTTCCCTGTTGTTGAAGCCATCACTTCCATTTTGCCGGTATGCGACCATTTTATTGTGGCAGTTGGAAACTCCGACGACCAAACCCGGGAGATCATTGAACGCATCGATCCGGAAAAAATTTCTATCGTGGATACAGTATGGAACGAAAAGCTGCAAAAGGGAGGTGTAGTTTATGCCGTGGAAACCGATAAGGCATTTGATGCCATTCCTGACGGTTTCGACTGGTGTTTTTATATCCAGGGCGATGAAGTGGTTCACGAAAAATACCTCCCTGCTATCCAACAGGCTATGTCCGATCAGGTGGATAACAAGAAGGTGGAAGGATTTCTTTTCGGATTCAGGCATTTTTTTGGAACATACGATTATGTGGGTGATTCCAGGAAATGGTACCGCCACGAAATACGGATTATCCGCCACGATAAAGCAATACGTTCATACCGCGATGCCCAGGGATTCAGAAAACAGGGAAGAAAGTTGAATGTAGTTCCTGTGACAGCCGAGGTTTATCACTACGGTTGGGTCCGACCTCCCCGGTTTATGCAGGAGAAAATCGATGAGGTACACAAGTTTTATCAGGGAGATAACCCAATCACGAAAAAAAAAGATCCCGGAGAATCGGAGTTTGATTATCAGGGAAATTACGATGCCCTGGCAAAATTTGAGGGAACCCATCCCCGTGTCATGCACCACCGAATAAAACGACTGAACTGGAAAGTTGAAGTCGACCTGAAGCGAATAAAAATGAAACCAAAATACCGGTTGCTTTATGCTATTGAAAAAAAAATTGGAATCCGGCTTTTTGAATACCGAAACTACAGCGTTTTAAAAAAATGATACCCCTGTTAATTTTTCCGGCCGGTCTTCCAGTACTTGAAAATCAGAAAAATAACAAATACCGCGATCAGAACGTATATGAGTAATTTAGTTTGTTGCATGCTAATTGATTATTCTTTTTATTACACGTAATTTGTGGGTATAACGTTTCATGTCGAGGTTAAAAATGCCAAACTGATCCACGTTATCGATGCGTACTTTTCCGGATGCATGAATAATTTTATTTCTTTTCCAGATGATGCCCACATGTATGATATTGCCCTCATCGTCATCAAAAAAGGCGAGGTCGCCGGGTGCCGATTCGTCCACAAAGCTCAAAGGAGTACCTGTTTTTACCTGTTGACTGGCGTCCCGGGGCAGAGGTATACCAATCATTTTGTAGAGTATTTGAGTCAGACCGCTGCAATCAATTCCCAGGGGCGAACGTCCTCCCCAAAGATAAGGGGCATTAAAATATTTCAGTGCCTGCTGAATAATGATCTCACGTGGATTTTTGAGTTTCCCGTAAAAAACCTCTCCGGTTGATTTATACGTCTCCTGGTTCACCGTAAACTCTTTGAGGTACGGCCTCCAAATGGGCAGGGTGCTACCTGCTACCAACATCAAATGTTGTTGTTCGGAATTTACCGCGATCAGACTAATAATATCGCTTGTTACTGCAAAAGGCTTGTTGTTTAGCTTGTTCAATGTACGAAGATTGACCGGTGTAACCATCTTGCCATCAACCCAACCCTGATACCCATCCCAGAATAGTTTAACCATACTCCATCCCACCATCTGCTCCAGAATTTCAAAATGCTCACCAAATAAAATTTGTGTGATCATCTCACTCTTTTCAGAAGGATCTTTTCTTACCGGGATTAAACTTAGTTCTGAAATGCCGTAGTTCATTTGAATAATGATTACATGTGATAAAATAGATTAATTTTTTCAATTTATGAAGTGGGCAAGTTAGAATTTCTTAATTTTATTTCGAAAAATTTTTATCCATCTGCTCACGCATGAATAAACGCAAATCTATAAAAAAAACGCTGCCTGGTAAACAGGATGAATTATTATTTGTAATATACATGGATAGAAAAACATTCCTGCCTGAAACAGATTATTAATTTTAATATACAGTACAGTGGAAAACTTTTTAACAAGATTGAAAAAATACTCCCGGATATTCTATTGGTTTTTTGTCTTTCTGATGACCAGCGTCATGCTTTTTCTTGTTCTTCCGGGAGAGCCCCGGTTTAAATATGAGTACCAGAAAGGATTCCCCTGGAAGCATGAAACTATCGTTGCTCCTTTCAATTTTGCGATATTGAAATCTCCCGTGGAGATAGACAAGGAAAAGAAAGAACAAATGAATTTGCTCATTCCTTATTTTACTTATGATACTACACTTGCTGTTCAAAAAATTTCGCAGTTTGAAAGTGACTGGCATAGTTTTGCACATACTGACACAGCGTTGCAGAAAGCTGTTTTCAGGGAAGTGGCACAGTTCCTGCAGCATATTTATCAGGCAGGTATCCTTCCTCGTTCGGCTGATACATTCGATGAACTTGCAGGAAAGAATGAGTTGAATAAAAGGGTAGGCAACCGGGTCTCAAAAGTAGCTACGGAAAAGATATTTTCCGAGAAATCGGCATACCACGAATTCAGGACGCTACTGCAGCAACTGGAAAAACGATTTCCCAAGGAAGCAGTACCCCTGGCAAATATGACTCCTGAAAAATACATCACTTCCAATTTAGTTTTTGACGAATTGACAACCCAAAAGGAGAGTGAAGAACTGGTAAAAAATATCTCTGTAACCCGCGGCATGGTTCAGGCCGGCGACCGGATTATTTTGGAGAATGAAATGGTCGACGAGGAGAAGTTTCAGGTTTTAGAATCTTTGAAAGAAAGCTATGAACAGGAGAGGGGTACAGGGATAAACCGCTATATCATATCGGTGGGTAAGGGTACACTGATAGTCGTTCTTATGATTCTGCTCTTTACATTTCTGTATATCTATCGCATGGATGTGCTGATGCAGTTTAGCAAACTCTCTTTTCTTCTGCTTTTTATGGTGAGTATCATTTTTATTTCCCATTTGCTTAACTCATTTCCAAATATACATATCTACCTCGTTCCGTTTGCGATATTTCCCATCGTAATTCGCACATTTTTCGATTCGCGCACAGCCATATTTACTCTTCTGATTGCTGCACTGGTTACCGGTTTTTATGCTCCCAATAATTATGAATTCGTATTGCTACAGGTAACTGCCGGAATTGTTGCTGTTTTTAGTCTGAACAGGATGCATCGACGTGGTCACCTGATCATGGCTGCTATTTGGGTATTGTTAACCTACATCCTGGTGTTTGCTGCACTTGAAGTGATTTATGAGGGGACTATCCTGACCATTGATTTTAAAATGTTCCGGTGGTTTATCTTCAGTAGCGTTCTTATCTTATTAATTTACCCCCTGCTATTTATCTTTGAAAAAATTTTCGGATTTGTTTCAGACGTTACTCTCATTGAGCTGTCAGATACTAACCAGCCTCTGTTGCGAAAACTTGCTGAAGAAGCCCCGGGCACTTTTCAACATTCCATGCAGATTGCTAATCTGGGTGAGGAGATTATCCTGAAGATTGGAGGAAACCCATTCCTGGTTCGTGCCGGAGCTCTATATCATGATATTGGCAAGGTTGCCAGCCCGGGTTTTTTTATTGAAAATCAGGCGCTCGGGATTAATCCTCACGACAATATGAACTACCTGAAAAGTGCTGAAGTGATTATCGATCATGTGAAAAATGGTGTCAAAATGGCAAAACGACATAAGCTCCCCGAATCCCTGGTGGAATTTATTGCCACTCATCATGGCACCACAAAAGCACAATATTTTTACCTGAAGCATCAGGAAGAAAATCCCAACGAAAAAGTCAGGGAAGATTCTTTTATCTATCCCGGCCCTCTTCCCAAAACCAGGGAAGCAGCTGTTGTGATGATCGTCGATGGCATCGAAGCAGCATCAAGAAGCCTGAAGGAAAAAAATCAGGAAAACCTGAAAGAACTGATTGAGAAAATGGTAGACCAAAAAATCAGGGACAGGCAACTGGAAGAATCGAGCCTTACCTTCCGTGATATTAAGATTATTAAAGAAACACTGCTCAATAAACTGGTCAATATTTACCATGTGCGGATAGAATATCCAAAAGAGAAAGAAAACAAGGAGAAATAACCCTGAGATTTGTTAGTTTTGTGGCGAAATTTTTAGCTTTTACTGAAGTGATCAAGGTACGAAATAATATTTTTTTTCTTTTGCTGACAGCCGGGATAATTTTCTCCTGTAAGGAGCCTCCGTTGCCTTTGCCTCAACCCGGAACCGGACAGGACCCCGTAAATGAGGATGAACAGGAGACCACGGAATTAACTATTAAAATCAACCGGTTTATTCAATATGTAATGAAAGATATTTACCTCTGGAGCAGTCAGCTTCCACCGATTGATATCCGGTATGAACCTGATCCGAAAGATTATTTTGATAAATTATTATTCAAGGAAGATAAGTGGTCCTATATTACCGATGATATTATTGCTCTGGAAAAAAGTTTTAACGGGGTAGAAACCACTTTTGGGTACTCCCTTGCTTTTGGCCGGTTTATTGATACCCAGGATATTTTTGCAGTGGTTGAATATGTTTATCCGGGTACTCCCGCTGCTAACGCCGGACTAAAAAGAGGAGATTTGATTTTTTTAATGAATAGTGCTCCTGTAAATATGAATAATTACCTTGATCTATTATACGCCCGGACTCTTGCTGTTACTTTTGGCAAGTACTCGGAAGACCTGGGGATTCATGATATAAAGGATGTGAGTATGGAAGCCAGAGAGCTTAATCTTGACCCTGTACTTATTTCGGATGTAATTGAACACGAAGGGCATAAAATTGGGTACCTGTTTTATACACAATATATTCAGAAGTATAATGCAAGTCTCGATTCGGCATTCAAGCTGTTTCTGGATGAGGACATTTCTGCACTGGTGATTGATTTGCGCTATAACCCAGGTGGCGTTGTTACTGCAGCTCAATATCTTTGTAGCTCAGTAGCCCCGTTGAGTGTAGTGAATGGTGAAAAGACACTGGTTACTTACCAATGGAATGATAAATACCAATATATTTGGAAGTTTACAAATAACCGGCCTCAAGTTGAAGAAAAGTTTATGGCTACCACAACCTATCAGCTGGGTCTGAATAAAATTTATTTCCTCACAGGTGATGGTACTGCCTCTGCGTCGGAGCTTACAATTACAGGTCTGCGCCCCTATATGCAGGTGATTACTGTCGGGGAAACAACCTATGGCAAATATACCGGCTCGTGGACAATTAAACCGGAAGATTATTACAGGGATACCACGTATTATACTGACTTTGCTAACTGGGGATTACAGCCTATTATTCTTCGTTTTGCCAACTCTTTGGGTGTTACTGATTTTAAAGATGGTTTTTATCCTGATATTCCTGCTGAGGATGTTCTGCTTGGTGCTTTTCCTTTGGGTGATAAAGATGAACCCCTATTGAAGAAAGCCATTGAAGATATTAGCGGAACTCCTGTTCTTGCCAGGAAAAAGGCAGTAATCAAAGCCCCTTATGCCATTTTTGACCGGGGATTTTCGAGGTTTGATGCCAATAAAAGGGAATTGTTATTTGATGATATCCCTGTTCAACATCTCGATCAGAAGTAGTTATTTTTTACTGTGCAGGTTGTTCCTGTACCACTGATCCCAGTCCTTCTATGTCTTTTGTAACCTGTGGATTTCCTTTGTATTTAATTTTTCCGGCACCCCGGATTACAACATGTAATGAATTGGTAGCGTGAACTTTAGCCGTTCCAATGCCTTCAATTCTGAAATTTACTTCTCTTGCTTTTAATTCTTCGGCCTGAATATGGCCTGCTCCGGCAAGCCTGACGTCAAAATTTTCGGTTACTCCACTGAGTTTGCATAATACCCCTCCTTTGTTTTCAAGGTTAATCTTGTTGGCTTTCAGTGAAATATCAGTTTTTGCACCGCCTTCCAATAACAAATCAAGGTCGTCGAATTCAAGGTATCCCCGGGTTTCGAGCTGAATACTTCCAAAAATCTGCAGGTACTCCAGTTCATCGATGGTAACAAAAAGAGTTATTTTGCTCAAATCAAAAGGCTTGCGGTCAACATGCAGGTGAAGCAACCCCCTTTCGTTTGTAATCGTCAGGTATTCAAACGCTTTTGGATCAGAAACCCTGATCTCCAATCCAGGCTCATCTCCCTGCAGAAGTTGAACCCCAAATGCGCCTTCTAATAACAGTCCCTTAAACTGTCCCGTTTTATAGGTTTTAGAAGACCATCCTTCATCCTGACTTAACCCGTTTAATGGGTTGATAATAACCAGGAAAAGAGAAACAATGAATCCTAACCCGAATTTCTTAAAAGTGTTTAACCCTGTTTGCATCTGTATAAAATTTATTTCAATGTATTTAGAGACTGTTTTAAATTTATCCATTTATTCTATTTTGCGTCTTTTTTCACTCATACTGCTGCAAAATTTCCTTAAATAGCTATGGCTATTCGCGTCAATTTTGCCTTGTCTGAGCAAAAAACAGATCAAAATATTTCTAA
>Ga0172382_10005397_pt1 | contig 19071 bp, 15 predicted proteins | sample Leawel138RmetaG_FD_122245 | JGI IMG/M metagenome (GOLD analysis project Ga0172382, IMG submission 122245) | Leachate microbial communities from a municipal landfill in Southern Ontario, Canada - Leachate well 138R metaG | ecosystem: Engineered > Solid waste > Landfill > Unclassified | place...
ACCTGATCGTCACGGTGGACTGCGGCATCTCTGAAAACGATCATATCGCCTACGCGAAAACCAAGGGGATCGACACGATCATTCTCGATCATCACGAAATACCGGATTCCCTTCCCCCTGCCACGGCAACGATCAACCCCAAACAGGCGGACTGCCAGTTCCCCTTCAAACATCTTTCCGCCGTCGGGATCGTTTTCAATTTTCTCATTGCCCTGCGGGGAGAGCTGCGCAAGGAAGGTTTCTGGAGCAGCCGGCCCTATCCAAATCTGAAGGAGTACCTCGACATCGTCGCCCTGGGAACAATCGGCGATATTTCCCCCCTGACCGATGAAAATCGGATTTTCGCAAAATTCGGACTGGATCTGATGACGGAAACACCGAGGATCGGCATTCAGGCCCTGAAAAGGGTCTGCGGACTGGACAACCAGGTCATTGATTCGGGAAAAGCGTCGTTCACCCTGATTCCGCGCATCAACGCGGCCGGGCGGGTCGCCTCGGCGAGCGATGCCGTGCAGTTGCTCCTCACGGAAGACATGACCGAAGCCAGGGAGATTGCCCAGAAGCTCGACGGGTTCAACCAGAAAAGACGATCGATGGAGAAGGACATTTTCGAAGAAATCATTGGAATGGTGAACGCGCGAAGCGAGGCGGACCCAAAAAACTCCATCGTTTTCGCATCGGAAAAATGGCATCCCGGGGTGATCGGCATCGTCGCTTCGAAACTGGTGGACCGGTTCTGCCGGCCCGCTATCGTAATCAGCCTGAGGGACGGCATCGGCAAGGGGTCAGGGCGAAGCATCTCCCATTTCAACATTTACCGGGGACTCAAGAAATGCGAGGCCTTTTTGTTGTCCTATGGAGGCCATCGTTTCGCCGCAGGCATTTCCATCCGCGAAGAGGATGTGGACGATTTTGGGCGGACCTTCGATGAGATCATCCGCGTGGAAATGGACGAGGCGGAGTTCGTTTCGGAAACCCTGATCGACAGCCAATGCGACCTGTCGGACGTCGATCATGATTTTTTGCAGGAGCTGGACCAACTCGCCCCCTACGGCAGCAGGAACCCGGAACCGATCCTGTGCGTTCGCAACGCCTCAATCAGCGACCCCACCGTGGTCGGGAACAACCATCTGCGGATGCGCGTCAACAAAAACGGCACAACTCGAAACTCCATATGGTTCAGCAAGGGGCACCTGATACCGAATCTGACAGACCAGCCCCTCGATATTGCCTTCACACCGCAGATCAGTCACTGGCACGGAACAGCCAACATCCAGTTGAAGCTCGTCGATGTTTGCATGCCCGGGGCGGCGGTGGCACCTCAATAGAGAGAGAGGCCCGTTCGCCCATTGCGGGTTCACAGACCGTACCCGGAGATTTTTTTAACACGAACAACTGAATACATCGCGGAGGGGCCTCTATGGCTGAAAAGCGGGGGGCGTTTCTCCGTCCTTCCTTGTTTCATCGAGAATAACCACGGTTTGGGCCAGTTTATCGTGAAATCCCTGTTTTTTCCGGTCGAAGGCGATCCAGATGAAACCGAGATAGAGCGGGAGGGAAGAAAGGAAGTAGCCGATCCAGCGGAGAAAGGCTGTCCCGAAGGTCAGGGATTCTCCGCTGTCACGAATGACCCTGAGACCAAAAATCATCTTCCCCGGGGTCTTTCCGATAAGACCGATAAAATAGGTAAAATACACCATGGACATAAACAGGTGCAGGAGATTGAAAAGGAGGGCAAACCGAAAGGCGGCGGCCAACAGCCCCCCTCCGGCGGACCTGAAAGCCTGGTGCGCCGATGTCGCACCCAGGACGGAGGTGCCGATCAGCAAAACGACGAAGGATAAAATATAAATGATCACGTTATCGAGCGTGAAGGCGAAAAACCTTCGATAGAACCCGCCATAGATTCGTGTTGTCATGGTCGCGTTTTCCCCCTATTTTCTGGAAAAAATACCCCGTTCATACTGAAGAATGGTCAGTATCGACATAACCGCCGTTTCCACCTTCAACACCCGTTCCCCGATGCTCGCCGACAGGAACCCCGCCTCCCTCGCCTCACATACTTCCTCTCCCGAAAAACCTCCCTCCGGCCCGACGACAAAAAAGAAGTGATCCGCGCAGGGGTGATCGGCATCATGAAAAATCCGCCGGATCGTCCGTTCCGCCTCGGCTTCCCAGAAAATGACTTTCAGCGCCCCTTCTCGAGGGCGAGCGAGCATATCCCTGAAAGATATAACGGGTTCGATAACCGGAATGGTGGTGCGGCCGCACTGACGGGCGGCTTCGGAGGCGATTTTCCGCCACCTCTCGACCCTCTGATAAACGGCATCCGGGGAGAGGCGGACGATGGATCTTGACGAAACAAAGGGGATAAAACTGTTCACACCCAGCTCAACGGAACGCTGGACGATGAAATCCAGCTTACCCGCCTTCAGAAGCGATTGAGCAAGGGTCAGGCGGATGGGAGGCTCCTGAACGGGGGTCTTCTCCAGAATTTCGATGGAAACGCCCTGCATTCCGATAGCGCGAATGACGGCGCGGTATTCGAAACCGAGGCCATCGATCAGTTCGAGAGGATCGCCCTGGCGCATCCGAAGCACCCGCTGGGCGTAATGAATGTTGTCCCCCTCCAGGGAGACAACCTGGCCGGACACCATGGGCGCAGGGTTATAAAACCGGGGAACGGTCAAGGACACCCTTCCTCTTTCTTCAGAACATAGCAGAGCCACTCCTTTTCCGTCAGAAGGCGATGGAGAACGAGGGACCCGGTAAGGAAACTCTTCTCGATCATATCCCGGTTTTCCACGATGATGCCGGAAATGATCAGATAACCCCGGGGTCGGAGAAGCGCGACAAGGGTCGGTTTCAATTTCGTGTGGATCTTCTCCGTCAGGTTCGCGACAATGAGGTCGAAGGAATCCTTCAGAGAGGCCACGTCGCGGTTGACGGCCTTGACACGGTCCGCCACGTCATTCATCTGAATATTCTCGCGGGCGATGCCGACGGCCTTCCTGTCCACATCCAGACAGAGAACCTTTTCCGCGCCCAGCTTCGCGCAGGTGATGCCGAGGATGCCCGTTCCCGTCCCAACGTCCAGAACTTCCCGGGCGGTGGTCTCCCGGTCTTTGGCGATCACCTCTTCCAGCGCTTCCAGGCACATCCGTGTCGAGGCGTGCTGTCCCGTTCCGAAAGCCATGCCCGGATCGATTTCAATGACCGTATCGCCCCCCTGGGGCGTGTAACGTTCCCAGGTCGGCTTGATGACGATACCGCGACCGACACGGAGGGGCTTGAAGTACTTTTTCCACTGCTCCCCCCAATCCGGATCTTCGATGGTGTCCCTCAAAAACCTGATTTTCTCAAGGGCAGGGAAAAGATCGGCCAGGCTCTCGATGTACTTTTCCAGCCGGAGAATGCGGTTCTCGAGGTGTGAATCGCAGGGTAGATAGGCATACACGACCCCGTTCCCCGCCGGCTCAGGCAGATCGTTGGGTGTCCAGGGTTCCAGGGTTTCCTCGTAGACACCCTGGGCGCCGATTTCGATCATGAAGTTGGATATCGCCTCCCGGAGCGCTTCCGGAACGGACAACGTAAGCTTCAGCCATCTCTGTTTCCTCTCCTTGTCCTTTCCCGCCATTTTCGCCCTCCCCTTTCCGCCTGAATCGCAAACCCGTCAGGATCTCCTTCCTGGATATCGTCAACATTTGTTCCATTTTATAACCCTTTTCCCTTGATATTTCAAGCAGCTTGAATTTAATAGGGCTTCGTGTTAGCGTTTCCCGGCTCTACGGTGAATACCACCGTTATTTGGCGGGGTTTATACCGAAAGGTTGAGCCCGGCCGGGAAGAGACAGAGGGTTGCCGTATTGAAATATTACCCTGTTTTTCTTGATATTTCCGATAGACAATGTGCCGTCGTGGGCGGGGGTGAGGTCGCCTTCCGCAAGGTCCGGCGCCTGCTGCAATGCGGTGCCCGGGTCAAGGTCATTTCCGCAAAGCTTTCGCCGGAAATGGAGGCGTTGAAAAACCGCAACGAGATCGTGCATATCAACGGCCGATACAAAGCGGACCACATCGCCGACGCGTTCATCGTCATCGGGGCCACGAACAGCCGGACGGTAAACAACCGGATTTTCCGGGACGCGCGTGCCGGGAAGGTCCTGGTCAATATCGTCGATGAACCGGAACGGTGTGACTTCATTTTGCCCTCCGTGGTCGAGAGGGGCGATCTGGCCATGGCGATTTCGACAGGCGGAAAAAGCCCGGCCCTGGCCAGACACCTGCGGCAGGAACTGGAAGAGGTCTACGGAGAGGAGTACGAAATCTATCTCGATATTCTAGGCCAAACCAGGGCAATCGTTCTGGCCCGGAGGCAGCCTTCCGATGAAAACAGGAAAATTTTCGAGGCTTTAATCCACTCCGACCTGCTGAAGCGCATCCGGAAAAGGGACTGGGACGCGGTGAAGGAACTCGTCCGTGAAATCATTGACGAACCAATCGAGGTCAATCTGTCGTAATGGAAAAACTTCTCCTCGAAATGGCCTTGATCAGCTATTTCATCAGCACAACAGGTTATGTGGGATCACTCATCATCCAGAGGATTTTCCTGGCTAAGATCGCGACCGGGCTTCTGGCCGTTGCCTTTTGCTTCCACACGGCAACACTGTTCAGTCAGTATATTGTGACAGGTCAGGGTTCGGTTACGAGTCTTTACGGATGGGCCTCCCTGTTTGCCTGGGCCATTGCCGGCTCCTATCTTTTTTTCCAGATCCGGACGAAAACAAGAATTCTCGGGGCCATCGTCTCACCTCTGACATGCCTTCTGGTGCTGGCGGCTTCGCAGTTGATGCACGGCGGAGGGCTTCTTCCGGAAAACCTGAAGGGTCCGCTGGTCATGATTCACGTCATTCTTTCCGTTACGGGAGAGGCCCTGTTTGTACTCGTCGCCCTGGCAGGCATGCTGTATCTCATCCAGGACCGTCAAATCAAGAACAGACGCCTCGGCGCTGTGACACGGATCCTTCCACCGCTGAAGGACCTGGACCGGATCAACCACTACGGCCTTCTCCTCGGTTTCCCCGTTCTGACTTTCGGTCTCCTGTCGGGAGCAGCCTGGGCCGGTGAGGTCTGGGGGAGCCACTGGCAATGGGACCCGAAGTTAATCTGGGCGCTTCTGTTCTGGCTCTGTTTCGCTTTCATACTGCATCAGCGTCTGGCCATCGGCTGGAGCGGGCATAAAGCGGCACTCCTTTCCGTCACGTTCCTGCTGGGTCTTCTTGCGTCACTGACTTTTATAACACTCGGTTTTTCCACAATACATTCATTTCGCTAAAGACATGAACATCATTCTTTTTGGCCTCAATCATAAAACCGCCCCCCTGGAGATACGCGAAAAACTGTCCTGCGTCCCTTCAGAAGGGTTACATCCCCTGCCCGAGATCATGCGGATAGAAGGGATCCGGGAGGCCCTTTACCTGTCCACCTGCAACCGGACGGAGATCTTCTTCCGTGCGGAGGGATCGACGGAAGAAACCCTGGGCCATTTAAAGGAATTGGTCCGGAAACGCGGCGGCTTTGCCGCGGAAGAGATCGACCGGCATTTCTACCTCCATTTTGACGAACAGGCCCTCCGGCATCTGTTTCGTGTCGCTTCAAGCCTCGATTCCATGGTTATGGGAGAACCGCAGATTCTGGGCCAGGTCAAGGAATCGTACAGGGAAGCCGTTCATAACGAGGCGACGGGCATACTGCTGAACAAGATCTTGCACCACACCTTCCGGGTCGCCAAAAGGGTGCGGACGGAAACGGGTATTGCCTCTCATGCCGTTTCCGTGAGTTTCGCCGCCGTCGCTCTGGCCAAAAAAATCTTCGGAACCCTGGCCGGGAAAACGGTCATCCTCATCGGCGCCGGCGAGATGGCGGAACTGGCGGCTCGCCACCTGATGCAACACGGGGCCGGCCGGATTCTGGTCGCCAACCGGTCTCTTGCCCGGTCGATGCAACTGGCGGAGCTATTCAAAGGTGACGCCGTCCCATTCGACGATCTCGCAACGTATCTTCAGGAAACGGATATCGTGATCACTTCCACGGGGGCCCCGACCTATATCGTCTCCAGAGAGATGCTGGCTTCGGCCCTGCATCGTCGCAAAAACCGTCTCCTGTTTCTCATCGATATTGCCGTCCCCCGGGATATCGATCCCGCTGCGGGGCGGCTGGATAACGTATACCTCTACAACATCGATGATCTCCAGGATATTGTAGACGAAAACCGTAACATCCGTCAGAAGGAAATGGAGAGGGCGGAAGAAATCGTGACGGAAGAGATCGGGCGTTACAGAAATTGGTACAACACGCTGGAAGTGGTTCCAACCATCGTTTCACTCAAAGAAAAAACGGCTGGGATCATTCGGGGTGAACTCGAAAAATCCTCGCCGTGGATGCATAACCTCACGGAAGAGGATCGGGCCCATATTGAGGGTCTTTTATCATCCGTGGTGAACAAGATCCTCCATGACCCGATTGTCGGCTTGAAGGACAAGACCACCGACCACAGCGCAAAACCCTATATCGCGGCTGTCAGACATTTATTCAATCTGGAGGAGGATGGACCATCAGAAACACGATCAGAATAGGCACACGAGGCAGCAGGCTTGCCCTGACCCAGTCCGGATGGGTGGCTGACCGGATCAGAGACCAATATCCGGGGACCCTGGTGGAGCTAAGGGTTATCAAAACGCGTGGTGACGTCATCCAGGACGTGGCCCTCGCCAAGATCGGCGGAAAGGGGCTTTTCGTGAAGGAAATCGAGGAGGCGCTTCTGAAAGGCGATGTGGACCTGGCCGTCCACAGCATGAAGGATGTCCCCGTCGAACTCCCGGAGGGGCTGGAAATCACCCTCACCCCTCCCCGGGAGGATCCCCGGGATGTCCTGATTTCACAGAATGGCCTGAAGATGGAGGCCATGCCGTCGGGATCACGTATCGGGACAGGTTCGTTGCGCCGCCGTATCCAGATGTTGAACGCCATGGGCCATCTTGAACTGGTGCCGATCCGGGGCAATCTGGATACGAGGCTCAGAAAGGTGTCCGAGGGACTGCTGGACGGTGTGATCGTCGCGGCGGCGGGCATGAAGCGAATGGGATGGGAGGACCGGATTTCCCAGTTCCTTTCCCCCGGGATAATGCTTCCCGCCGCATGCCAGGGCATTTTGGGGATCGAAACACGACAGGGCGACCCCCTGCGTGACGATCTTGCCTTTCTTCACGATTCCGAAACATGGACGGACATGTCGGGAGAGAGGGCGTTTCTGACCAGGCTCGGCGGGGGATGCCAGTCACCGGTCGCCGCTTTCGGAGAAAAAGAGGGGGATGCGTACCGTATCACCGGGCTGGTGGCTTCACTGGACGGCAAGAGGGTTGTGCGGAAAAGATTATCCGGCCCAGCCGGGCAAGCGGCGGAACTGGGGGACAGGCTTGCCGGGGAAATTCTTGAAAAAGGCGGTCGGGAAATTCTGGCGGCCATATATGCCTCGGCGCCGTAAGTTTGCGAACCTGAGACGGGGAAAACATTTCAAATCTCATTGGAACGGAGAAGGATCTTGAAAAAAGGCAGAGTCTATCTCATCGGTGCGGGACCAGGCGACCCGGGACTGATCACCCTGAAGGCTGTTCAGTGTCTGAAACGGGCCGACACGGTCATCTACGATCATTTGGTCAGCAGGGAGATTCTCTCCCACGCAGAAAGGGCTGTCCGCATGATCTACGCCGGAAAGGAGGGCGGCCGGCATACCCTTACGCAGGAGCAGATCAACCGTTGTTTGATCGACGAGGCCGAGAAGGGGCTCATCGTAGCCCGTCTGAAGGGGGGGGACCCCTTTATTTTCGGAAGGGGCGGGGAAGAGGCGGAGATTTTGGCCGAACGGGGCATCCCTTTCGAAGTCGTGCCGGGTGTCACATCCGCCGTCGCCGTTCCGGCCTATGCGGGCATCCCTCTGACGCACCGCGCCCATGCCGCGACCGTCGCATTCATCACGGGTCATGAGGACCCTGCAAAACCTGAGAGTCGTATCGACTGGAAAAGCCTGACAGGAATCGGGACCCTCGTCTTTCTCATGGGTGTCAAAAATCTTCCCAACATCACTTCCAATCTGCTGGCGGCGGGAAAAGAACCGGAAACGCCGGCGGCACTCATCCGCTGGGGAACGACGGGGGATCAGGAAACCCTGGTTGGCGATCTTGTCAACATCGCGCAACAGGCGAAAGACAGGGGCTTCAAGCCCCCTTCTGTTCTCGTTGTGGGCGGGGTTGTGTCTCTGCACCCGATGTTGAACTGGTTTGAAACGCGTCCGCTTTTCGGTCGAGGGATCGTCATTACCCGACCGGAAGCCCAGGCGGAGGAATTTCTCGCCCTGCTCCGCGCGGAAGGGGCACAGCCCCATCTTTTCCCGACAATCAGAATCGTCCCGCCGGAAAGCTTCCAGAAGCTGGATCGGGCCATCGAAAACATCGACACCTACCAATGGCTCATTTTCACCAGCGCCAACGCGGTGCGGTTTTTCTTTCAGCGTCTTCAGACATTGGAAAGGGGCCTGAATGATCTCGGGAATGTCCGTATCTGTGCCATCGGCCCCATCACGGCAGGGGAAGTGGAAAAGCGCGGACCGGCCGTCCATCTCGTCCCCCCTGTCTTTACCTCTGAGGGTGTTCTCGAAATCCTTGAAAAAGAGGACCTGGCCGGGAAAAGAATTCTCATTCCCCGGGCGGAGAAGGCCCGGGACATCCTGCCTTCGGGGCTGGTTCGGGCGGGCGCCGAGGTTGACTGTATAACGGCCTATCGGACGGTGTCGTCAGGCAGGAAAAAATCCGACCTCGACAGGTTAATCAGGGAAGGCCGGGTCGATGTGATCACCTTTACAAGCCCTTCAACGGTGGCTCATTTCATGGACATCATGGACGCATCCTATCCGCTTCCCCCGGCGGTGAAAATTGCCTGCATTGGTCCGGTAACCGCCGATGCGGCCAGGAAGGCGGGACTCGCCGTGGATATTCTCCAGGAACGGTATACGGTGCCGGCTCTGGTGGAAAGGCTCGTGGAATACTTCTCAAGGGAAAAATCCCCGGCATGAAGGACAGGCCTGTCGAAAGCCCGCCATAGGGCCGCCCTACCCTTCCGGGCTGAAGTCTTTTTTCGGGGCGCCGCAGATCGGGCAGGTCCAGGTGTCGGGTATTGCTTCGAAGCTTGTGCCGGCCTCGACACCATTATCGGGATCGCCTTTGACGGGGTCATAAACATAACCGCAGACCTTGCAGACGAAACGAACCCGGTCTTGCGCAGGGGCGGACACCTCTTCCTGCACATAGGTAGGCGCCGTTTTGGGCGATTTCCCCCCCTTGACCTCATGGTAATACGCATAGGTCATGGGTTCCGCGTCAGAAAAAACCTCACAATCGACAATCTCACCCAAAAAAATCGTATGGGTTCCGCAATCCATTTCATTGACCACCTTCGCCTCAATGCAGGACACGGTCTCATCAAGAACGATGGGCGCCCCCGTAACGCCGATCTTGTAGTTGATCTTTTCGAATTTATTCACATCGCGGCCGCTCTTGAAACCGAACTGACCGATCAGGGTCATGGGCGCCGTTTTGGCCAGAATGGATATCGAGAAAAGCCTGCTCGAGACAATGTATTCATGGGTGAGGTTCAATTTGTTGATGCTGATCGCGATGCTCGGCGGTTTCGAGGTGACTTGAAACACCGTGTTGGCGATCTGTCCATCGATCTTGTCTCCGGATTTTGACGAAATGATGTAGAGTCCATAGCCGATTTTTTGAAACGATTTGGTATTCATGGTTTGTTTTCTCCTTTTTTCACAAAACTAAGCCAGATTCCCCGGATGAAAAACAAGACCAGGGCGAAGGCGCCGATGGAGAAGACGACATCAGGGACGAGTCGCGCCCAGCTCAGCATGCGGATGACCTCGCCGGTCGTGATCTCCGGGCTGCGCGCATACCAGAGTCCATACTTGACCGCAAAGTAAAGTTGATAAAAACCCGCCGGAACCAGGCTGAACGCCGTCATCGATGCCAATCCCCCGTTCAATCCCCAAAAACTCCATTTCAGCATTTGATCCGACCAGGCCGCCCGGGAGAAAATATGGCGGACCGAAAAGAGCAGAAGGGAAATGGCGAGCATACCATAGACCCCGAAAAGCGCTGTGTGGGAATGAATCGGGGTCGTGTAGATCCCCTGCGAATAGTAGAGTACGATGGGGGGGTTGATCAGAAATCCGAAGACCCCGGCGCCGACAAGATTCCAGAATGCCACCGAGATGAAGAAATAGATCGGCCACCGGTACGGAAAGGCCCTTCCTCCGGCTTCGATTATCCTCAGATTGTGGGCCGCTTCAAAACCAAGAAGGGAAAGGGGAACGACTTCCAGGGCCGAAAAAACGGCTCCCAGCGCGATAATGACCGTCGGGACTCCCGTCCAATAGAGATGGTGGAAGGTTCCGACCACACCGCTTCCCAAATAGAGAAAAATGATGAAATACACACTCTTCAGGGCAAATTCCCTGCTCACGGCCCCGATATGTGAAAGCAGGAAGGCCATCACCACCGTGGCAAAGACTTCAAAAAACCCTTCAACCCAAAGGTGAACAACCCACCATCGCCAATACTCAGCATCGGCAAGATGACTTCCCTTGCCGTACAGAAGCCCGGCCATGTAAAAAAGCGGAATGGTCACCGCGCTGTAAAGGAGGACGTGGGTTAATCCACCGGCATCCCTTTCAGCTTGCAGAGCCGGTCGTATGGCCCGCCAGACGAGAATGAGCCAGATGACCATGCCGGCAATAAGCAAAAGCTGCCAAACCCGTCCCAGTTCAATATACTCATAACCCTGATGTCCGAAAAGAAATCCATCTCCTCCCAGATATCCGGCAATCGACACCCAGGTTCCGGAGAGGCTCCCGACCACAACCACCACAAGGGCGACGAAGAGACCCCAGGCCCAGCGGGCCTGGCCCCTGGGTTCCCTGCCGACGAAGGGGCCGATAAACAGGCCCGTGGCAAGGAAACAGGTGGCGATGAAAAAAATGGCCAATTGGACATGCCAAGTGCGGGTCGCCACATAGGGTAAAATTTTGGCTAAGGGGATACCGAAGAATGCGTTGCCCTCGATCGTATAATGGGCCGTCAGCGATCCCAGACCGATCTGAATTACAAGAAGGACGATCGCCGTGAAAAAATAGATCAGCGTGACCTTTTGGCTGGGTGTCGGGGCAGGCTCGGCGAATTCCATCCGGAGACGGGAAGCATCATAGCCGCTTTGACCGATATAGCGCTGATAGACAAACAGGGCCGCCGCGATGCCGAAGATCAAAAGGATGACACTGACAATGGACCAGATAAGGCTGTCGGGAAGGGGTTCATTACCGACCAGGGGATCATACGGCCAGTTACTCGTGTAGGTGTGGGGCGCATCCGGCCGAAGGGTCCCCGCCGACCAGGCGAGCCAGGCGAAAAATCCCGAAATCCGCCTGCCCTGATCCTCCGTCTGAACGATACCCGGCTGCAGACTGATCCGGTCATCCCCCTCGGAAAATAAACGGGTATAATATGCCCTCAGGGCGTGGAACGCCTCCGCCTGGAATTCCGTGAAATGGAGGATCCCGTTCCGGGGATCGTACCGGTTCGTTTTGATTTCCCGCCCGACCAGAATCTTCAGGCGCGCCCTTTCAACGGGATCCAGGGCTTCATAATCGGTCTGGGTAAAACGCCCCGCTTTTTCAGGGGACAGACCATGGTGGCGGGCCGCCAGATACAGTCCCAGGCGGTGCAGGTAATCGGCGGACCAATCCGGAGCCAGATAGGAGCCATGCCCCCAAATTGTTCCTATGTGCTGACCACCGCGACTGAAATAGTAATTTTGACCGTCCCGGATATCCTCGCCTGTAATCAGCGTCTCCCCTGTGCCCGCGACGATTTTTCGGGGAATCGGAGGCTTCTCCCTGCTGATCAGATAGCCCCCCAAAATGAGGAGACCGAACATTACGGCAAGGAAAAACAGGAAGCATGCCCTTAGCCTTGCTGAATTCATCAACGCACCTCCGGCAACGAATTGATACGTCTGACTCCATGAGGTTTCATGAGGCTGTCTTCTGTTGGATCGATCCCGAGAATCCCGCCCGGCCCTTCCTCACGGTCCCGGTAAATGACTATGCCTTCTTCAGGTATATGCCGGACAAAGTATGGAGCAATGCATGAAACTCCTCGTGTTTTCCGGCACCGATGCGTTCCGTTTCTATTCTGTCGAACCCTTCATGTAACGCCTCCTGTTCCGTCTCGGATAGCACGTAATCCGCCATATCGAACAGGATACCGCTCTCTTTCTCGATATGCTCGGATAGAAGAGAAATATATTCCTGGATGCTGGCGGAAATTTCCTTGAGGGCGGATCTATTTCCCCGGCTGTACGCTCCGAATGACGCGCCCATGGCTTCGACAAGCCTCCTTCCCAATACGTGTTCATGCAGGATCACACTCATGGGGCCCCCATCTTTGGAAACGCCTTTTTTCTCCAGGGCGGGGAAAAGCAGTTCCTCCTCCTTCGCGTGATGGCATCGATCCACAAACACATCAAGAAACTCCAGGATGGCGGCAAAATGGGCTTCATTCAAATCGCCCCTATCCTGGGCTTGCCTGCGAATGGCTTCCATAATGCGGAGCATGACACGAATGCCCTCATGCTCTTCCCTTAATTCCAGACTGGCTTTCGTCTCCATCAAAACCTCCCGCGTCTTTTGTGGGTGGAGTGGTTCAGCGGCAACGGACGCCTTTCGGCGCCCGGGCTGGCAATTTCTTCAGGATAGCTGGCCGGCCAGTTTCTTTCCAAAATCAAAGCACTGTTCCATACCCGCTTCATCGGGGTTCCACAGGACTTTCAACCCTTCGTCAACCAGTTGAAAACCTGATTTTTCCAGATGCTCCGCCAGAATTTTCGGCGATTCTCCGCTCCACCCGTATGAACCGAAAACCGCCGCCTTTTTCCCGGCAAAACGGAGCCCTTTGATCTCTTCGAGGATGGAGGCGAGGGCGGTCAGAATACCCCGGTTGATCGTGGGCGACCCGACCACGATGCCCTTTGATTTGAACACCTCCGTTATGACATCGTTCTTGTCCGATTGCGATAACTTGTAAAGTTTGATGTTCACATCCTGATCGGCAGCCTTGATGCCGTCTGCGATTGATTCCGCCATAATTCTCGTGGCATTCCACATGGTGTCGTAGAGGATGGTGATCTGATTTTCCTTGTAATTGGCCGCCCATTCAACGTATTTGTTCACGATCTGGATCGGATTGTCGCGCCAGACCACCCCGTGGCTTGTGCAGATCATATCGACGGGCAAATTCAAGGCCAGGACTTCCTTTATTTTCTTGTCAACGAGCGGGCTGAAGGGGGTCAGGATGTTGGCGTAGTATTTGATACATTCTGCCATGAGTTCCGCCTGGTCAACGAGGTCATTGAACAGATACTCGGAAGCGTAGTGCTGTCCAAAAGCGTCGTTGCTGAAAAGAATATTATCGCCGGTCAGATAACAGAACATACTGTCAGGCCAGTGGAGCATCATGGCCTCGACAAAAATCAGTTTCTTCCCCCCCAGATCCAACTGGTCGCCCGTTTTGACGACCTGGAAGTTCCAGTCTTTATGATAAAGACCCGTCAATGATTTTACACCGTTTGCGGTGCAGTAGATCGGCTTGTCGGGTATATGGCGCATCAGTTCGGGCAATGCCCCGCTGTGGTCACTTTCCGCGTGGTTGGCGATGACGTAGTCTATCTTGTCGAGTGGTATGACTTTGGCGAGATTTTCCACATATTCCTGCGCAAACGGATTCCAGACCGTATCGATCAAAGCCACTTTTTTTTCTTTAACGAGGTACGAATTGTACGTCGAGCCGCGATGGGTTGAATACTCGTCACCGTGAAAGCGCCTCAGTTCCCAGTCGGTTTTGCCTACCCAGGAAACATTGTTCTTGATCGGAATCTCCTTCATTTCTTCGCTCCTTTCGTTTTCGCTTTTTGTTTGAGGTTACCTCTTGTCCGCGGGGGCGAAAGCATTCATTGCGGCGGGGGTGTTCTTCGCCACGGGCAAACCCGATATTTTCATGGCGGACACGATAACCCTTTCGCCATCCCAAGTCAACCGAACCGTTGGCGTAAATGCAAGTTTAAACCCGAAGGGAATGCCGTCGGTTCCCGGGAAAAAGACCGGATCATGGCGCCGCCTTACGGATTATTGCCGCTTCGTCCTCCCCAGAATTCCCCCCAGAACACCTCGCAGGATCTGGCGACCGATCTGCCCGCCGACGGTCCGGGCTGCCTGTTTGGCCATGGCCTGCACCACCCCTTCACGCCTTCCGGTTCCCCACAACAACTCTCCGAGCATCCCGGCGCGATCAGCCCCCTGTTCCGTCCGGCCGACACCGGGCGGCTCACCACGAGCCGGCTCCCCCTTGTCCGTCCGCCCCGCGTCGGCGCGTCTGCTTAGGATTTCGTATGCCGACTCACGGTTGATTCTGGTGTCATATTTATTACCGACGGGGCTCCGGGCGCGTATCATGGCCCTCTCTTCCGGGGTGACGGTTCCCATCCGACAGCGAGGGGGACAGATCAGGGTACGTTCCACCGGCATGGGGACACCCCTTTCCTGAAGCGTTGAAACCAGGGCTTCCCCCACCGCCAGTTGGGAAATGATCTCCGCGACGTTGAATTCCGGATTGGGGACAAAGGTTTCCGCCGCCGTACGTACCGCTTTCTGGTCCCGCGGCGTGTAGGCCCGCAGGGCATGCTGAACCCGGTTTCCAAGCTGTCCCAGAATTTCCTTCGGCATATCGTCGGGAAACTGGGAACAGAAGTACACACCGACCCCTTTGGAACGGATGAGACGAACCACCTGGCCCACCCGCTGACGCAGGACGGAAGGGGCGTCGTCGAACAGAAGATGGGCCTCATCGAAGAAAAAGACGAGCTTGGGCCGGTCCGGGTCGCCCACTTCGGGCAGGTTTTCAAACAGCTCCGACAGGAGCCACAAGAGAAAACTGGAATACAGTTTCGGTCTCAGAATAAGCTGATCCGCTCTGAGAATACTGATAATACCGCGACCGTTTAAATCGGTCCGCATCAGGTCGAACAATTCGAGGGCGGGTTCGCCGAACAGGGACTCCCCCCCTTCCCGTTCCAGGGTCAGGAGGGCACGTTGGACCACGGCCAAGGACCGGGTGCTGACCAGGCCGTACTGCCCGGATACGGCATCACGGTTTTCGGCCAAAAACCCAAGAAGAGCCCGCAAATCGTCCAGGTCAAGCAGGAGCAATCCCTGATCGTCCGCCAGTTTGAATGCAATTTCGAGCATTCCCGTCTGGGTATCGTTCAATCCGAGAATCCGACCCAGCAGCATCGGACCGACTTCGCTGACCGTCGCGCGCATGGGGTGTCCGGATTCGCCAAGGAGATCCCAGAATAAAACGGGATTCCCCTCCGGGGTATACCCATCAAGCCCGGTTTCAGCCGCACGCTTCAGGATCTTCTCGCCGGCGGTTCCCGCCATGGCCAGGCCGGATACATCTCCCTTCACATCCGCCATGAAAACTGGCACACCCAGACGGGAAAAACCCTCTGCCAGCACCATGAGCGATACGGTTTTCCCGGTTCCCGTCGCACCGGACACAAGACCATGGCGATTGCCATACCTGGCCAGCAAATGGACAGGTCGCTCCGCCTTTCCGATCAGTATTTCGCCCATATATGATCCCCCTCCTTCAATTTGCATGACGCGATTATGACTCCCGGCCAAGGCAATTCCCCATGCACGAATGCCCGGCATGGGAATACCGGGAAAAATAAGGTAAAAGAATGAAGAAAAGCAACCGGGATGTTCCCCTGTTCATGCTGCCTCATGGAAAGATTCTCATGGCGGTCTGAAACAATATGAGTCATTCGGCGTCCATGGTTCAAACCGCCCTCCGCATGCTGGGTCTCCCTGCCGTCATGTGAGACAAATTGTCAAGTCAATATGAAGGATGGACCGTATAAGCCCGCCCAAGGGTTTCTAGCGAAACGGTTCAAGATCCCTGAAGAAACGGGCCCTGTCTTTTTCAAGCCGGTACCGTTTCAGAAAATCCGGCCCGAAAGCCGGGCGCATGGCATCCAAATCGATAAAAGAGACATCGTCCCCCGTGCAGATCATGTTGCTGTGCTTCAGATCACCATGGCTTATCCCCCCTTCGGACAGCCGTTTCAACACCACCATCACCCGGTCGATTAAACGCCTTTTCCTTTCACCGGGTACGGCCGGATCATTCAAAACCACATACAACTCGGATCCCGCAACATAATCATAAATGAAGAAGGAACGCCAGAGAAGGCCTCTCCGGTATTCATCCAGATAGGCCAGCGCCGTCGGGGTCGGAACGGCCAGACGGCGCAGACGGTGGGCCGTAAACCATGAGCGTTTGGCCCGGGAACCTTGCAACGTGTGCCGAAGGGAATGCAGCAGGCCCAGATGGCGGTAGCCCTTGATCACGACATCCCGGCCTCCCAGGGTTGTGTGCGATACATGGGATTTGCTTCCGTTTTTCAGCACCTCCCCCCTCATCATGGTCTCCTCGAGGTGAACCGTAAGCCCCTCGATCCCCACCCGGTCGACGAGTTTAGGGTCAGCCAGTCCCCGCCACTTGCCGCACTTTATCATACGGAAGCGACAACCGGAACCAGCCAGGATGTCTCCGTTCCGTTCTATTGATTTTTCTTTCAATAAATTCCCCACAGATCCTGCTTTTTCTTCAAACCCGATAATACGGGGTCATTGTAATCTGAACCGGCCTCACTTCCCGCTGCGACCCCGCACATCGGGAGAGCCTCATCGACAAAACGGGCAGGAAAGCACCAAGCAACGGATTTGGTTTCATCTCGTTTTATGACTCCTTCCTGTAATCTATATTTACAGCCCCCTATAACACGGCTGCATGATTTTTTGAACCGGAAGACGCCTGGGCCGCAAGAAGACGGCCCGCTTTACTTCATTGCCTCCAACACCTCGGCAGCCGTGGAACCTCCCAACTTTTTTAAATAATCTTGACATGTATGAAGCTGTTGAATATAATATTCCCAAATCGTTATCAATACAATGATCGGAAGGGCCTTGAAAATCAGCACGCTGCAACTATTTAATCTCCGGCATCGCTGCAATGCGAAACCGATAGGTTCCTGCGCTCCCGGATATATGAATCCGGGCATGCCGACGGGGAATAATCACGGGGGAACGGAAGATGAGAAGGTTGCCAAGAAAACCGCCGGAGGAAAAGCCCGGCCACGTGTCCGTCATATCGGAAGATCTCAGGCTGGCCCACGAATCACTCCTCGCAATATTCGACGGTATTGACGAACCGGTTTACGTATCGGACATGGACACGCACGAGCTCCTGTTCGTCAATCGCGCAATCGAAAGTTTCTTTGGTCCGCCCTCCAGACAAAAATGCTATCAGTACATACAGCAGCGCACGGAGCCATGTCCCTTCTGCACCAATGACAAGATCCGCGGTGAGTATCAAGGGCGCTCCTACATCTGGGAGTTTCGGAACGAGAAAAACAACCACTGGTATCGCTGCATAGACAAAACAATTCCCTGGCCTGACGGACGCCTGGTCCGTTATGAGATGGCCATCGATATCACCGATCGCAAGATGGCCGAACAGGAGCGGGAAAAACTCTGGGAGGAACTGGCCCACGCCCAGAAGATGGAATCGATTGGACGGCTTGCCGGCGGCATCGCCCACGATTACAACAACATGCTGGCGGTCATTTTCGGTCACACCAATATGGCACTCGGCAGACTGAAGCCGGACAGTCCCCTTTATAACGATCTCCGCATGATAAAGGAGGCCGCTGAACGATCCGCCGCCCTCACCAGACAACTGCTCATCTTCTCCCGTAAACAGAACGTTTTCCCGCAACTTCTCGACCTGAACGAAGCCGTGGAAAAGACGACACGAATGCTGTCGCGCCTCGTGGATGAGAACATCGACCTGATCTGGAAACCGGGGAAGCGGGCCGGACGGGTCAGGATAGACCCTTTGCAACTGGACCAGATACTCCTGAATCTCTTCACGAACGCCCATGACGCCGTGGGTGATACGGGCAGGATAATCATCGAGACCGGCACGGCCGAACTTGATGACACTTTTTGTGCGTCCCGTGCGGGATGTACCCCGGGGGAATACGCCATGTTCACGGTGAGCGACAACGGCTGCGGCATGGACGATAGGGTCCTCTCACAACTCTTCGAACCCTTTTTCACCACCAAGGAATCGGGCAAGGGAACGGGGATGGGGCTTTCCATCGTGTACGGCATTGTCCGTCAAAACGGGGGATTCATCGATGTTTCCAGCATACCGGGACGGGGAACCACGTTTCATGTCTACCTGCCATGCTGTACTGAAGACATACGGGCCGAGACCTTCTCAGAAAAAACCGGGGCTCCGGCGACAGCAGGGGGGAACCTAACGATCCTGCTCGTGGATGATGAAGCCATGATCCGCGACATCGCCCACAGAATGCTCGAGCGGCTCGGTTACACAGTGATGCCCGCTTCGACCCCTGTCGAAGCGATAAGACTCGCGCGGGAATACGCCGGCACGATAGACCTTCTACTGGCCGACGTCGTTCTTCCCGGGATAAACGGCCGAGAACTGGCCGATGCCCTCCTTGCCATTCATCCCCGCATGAAAACTCTCTTCGTGTCGGGGTACAGCGCGAACATCATCCCCTATCACGGTCTGCCTGACAACCGTCTGCATTTCCTGCAGAAACCATTTTCGATGAAGGCTCTTGCCATAAAGATCAGAGAAGCCCTTGGGACCAGCGAACCCTGAATGTGACGCCATGTCCTCAAGCTGAACTGTGGGCGCGGGCGCTTTTCGCAGGGCATTGCTCATGTTGTCCGGTCATCGTCCACAAAAGATGAGAACCCCCGGCCAGGACAAATCCGACGGGAGAACAGACGGTCCTATA
>Ga0172382_10005399_pt1 | contig 19067 bp, 17 predicted proteins | sample Leawel138RmetaG_FD_122245 | JGI IMG/M metagenome (GOLD analysis project Ga0172382, IMG submission 122245) | Leachate microbial communities from a municipal landfill in Southern Ontario, Canada - Leachate well 138R metaG | ecosystem: Engineered > Solid waste > Landfill > Unclassified | place...
CACCGTGGCCCCCACAATGGCGCCGATGAGAAACACCGCCGCCAGGGGGACCGAGACATTGCCCAACTTGCGATGGATCACGCTGCCCATGATCGCCTTGGCGAAGATGTGAAACAGGTCGGTGCCCACCGCCAGAATCCCCTTGATGCCGGCGCTCATCAGGGCCGGGGCGATGATGAAGCCGCCGCCGGCGCCGATGGCCCCGGTGATCAGTCCGGCGCCCAGGCCGATGAGAATCGAGACGATGAAAATCCCGGTGGAATAAAAGGCGGGACTGTAGGCCTTCTTCCCCCCCAGAACCCCGGGCAGGGCGCCGGCGATCTCGTCGGCGAACACCACCCCGCCCAGCAGCACCGGCACCGTCAACAGGCCCAGCACCAACAACCGTCGACGATCGTTCAAAATGGTGTTGGAAACGGCCATCTCCCACCGGGCGTGGGCCTGCGCCCCGGCCATCATGAAACGGCCCCACTGTTTGAAAAAGTTCATGGTTCCTCCCTGATCGATGCGATCTACTCGGTTTTTCCCCTTTGCAGCAGTCGTTTGCGGTAAGCATCCTGCAACTTGTAAATCAACTCGTCGATGTCCACCGGTTTCATCAGGTAATCGAAGGCCCCCAACCCCATTCCCTCCACCGCGGCCTCCAGGCTGGCGTGGCCGGTGAGCATGATCACCTCGATGCGGGCATGGCGCTGCTTGATACGCTCCAAAAGACGGATGCCGTCCATTTCGGGCATCCGCACGTCCAGCACCACGACGTCCACGGGGTCGGTTTCGAGGATGGCCAGGGCCTCCCGTGCGCTGATGGCCGACTGTACATCGATGCGTCGCCGGCGCAGGCGTTTGATGAGGGTGTCGAGGAAATCGGCCTCATCGTCGACGATCAACACCTTGCACCCGCTGAGCAAAGATGCCTCCGATGGTACCGGCTGGGGATGTGGGTCCATGGTCGCCCTCCTGAAAGGTGTTCAGGTTTTCGGCATTGATAAAAGCAACGCCTGTGCCACGGGACGAAGGTGGGCCGCGGCCTTTGCCTGAACGGTTGGCCGGGGATGAACGGCTGAGAAAAACAGGGGAAAAGGCTTGCGACTGTCGGGATTTTTTCCAGGCTGTAAAAAAGGAACCGGTCGTGGGGAAGATGACGGGCAGCGGCGGCAAACGCGGAAGCGATCCCTCGCTGGCGTTCGGGGTGACAGGAACAAATGCCCCTCTGAAATGGTCAGCCGTCCGGCTCTGAACGCAACCGTTCCGCCACGGCCGCCTGAATTTTCTCCATCAACCGGTCCAGATCGTAGGGCTTGGCGAGAAAATCGAAGGCGCCCCCGGCCAGGCCCCGTTGAGCGGCTTCGCTGGCCCCGTGGCCGCTGAGCAGGATCACCGGCAGGTCCGGATCGATGATCTTGATGACCTTGAGGACCTCGAGGCCGCCCATGTCGACCATTTTCAGATCCAGAAGCACCGCGTCATAGTCGCAATGACGGAGCTTTTGAATCCCCTGCTGACCGCTGAACGCCTTTTCGACGCGCACCCCGCGCCGTGACAGGCGCTTGGCGAGCACTTCGACGAACACGATTTCATCATCGATGATCAGCAGACGAATGGCCGCGGGCCGTGATGCGGTGTCGCTCATGGACAGCACTCGTTTTTCCGGCATTCCGGCAAATGATCCGTGGCCGCTCCAGGGGGCGGAGACGGCCGGAAATCACGGCAGGAAGTGCCCATCCGGTGACTTTTCAAGCCCGGCGTGCCGTAATCTCCCGCACCCGGGCCTCGACGATCCGTTCCTCCCGCCGGCGCTTGACGGCGGCCGCTTCGTTGACCTTGGTCAGCAGCACCTCGATGTCGCAGGGCTTCATCAGGTAGTCGAAGGCGCCCTTTTTCATCCCTTCGATTCCCGATTCCACCGTGGCGTGGCCGGTGAGCATGATCACTTCCACCAGCGGAAAGCGACGGCGGATTTCCGCCAAGGTTTCAATCCCGTCCATCCCCGGCATCTTGACATCCAGGATCACCACCTCGATGTCCCCATCGGAGGCCAGACGATTCAGCGCCTCCTCGCCGCTGTAGGCCGCCCGGATCTCCACGTCCCGTCTGGTCAAACGGCGCGCCAGCGCCTCAACGAACCCCATCTCATCGTCGACGATCAATACCGTTGCAACCGCCATGGTCTCTTTCTCCTTCCGTGTGCGCCGCGGATGGTCCATCATGACGCCGTCGGGGGCACCGGCACCACCACCCGGAAAGTGGTCCCCTGGCCGACGCGGCTGTCGACCTCGATGCGGCCCCCCATCTTCTTGATGATGCCGTAGCAAATCGAGAGCCCCAGCCCCGTCCCCTTCCCGACGGGCTTGGTGGTAAAAAACGGATCGAAGATCCGCTCGAGAATGGCCGCGGGAATTCCCGGGCCGGTATCCTGAACCCCAATGACGATCCACGGGCCGTCCGCCTCGCTGGACACCGTGAGCCGTCCGCCGTCCTTGGCCATGGCCTGCAGCGCGTTGTTGACCAGGTTCAGCACGACCTGGTGCATTTCGGTTTCCGATCCCGACAGCGGCGGCAGGCCCGGCGCCAGAACGGTTTCCACCTCGATGTGGGTGAACTTCGCCTGTTGGACCACCAGACGGATGACATCTTCGATGATCTGGTTGATATCCAGCCGACGGATGCTGCCATCGCTGCCACGGGCGAAACTGAGCAGTTTGGCGGTGATCTCCTTGCACCGTCTGCCCTGGGTGTGGATCTGTTGAAGGGCCCGCTGGATTTCGGCCCGGTCCTCGGGTTCGCTGATCCGCTCGTCTTCCATCAGGTCCTGGATCCAACCGGCCTCCTCGATCATCACGGCCACCGGGTTGTTGATCTCGTGGGCCACCCCGGCGGCCAGCTCCCCGATGCCGGCGAGCTTGCTGGTTTCGATGACCTGCCGGCGCATGATCTCCTTTTCACGGTCGGCCTTGGTCACCCGGGAGGCCATGCGCCGCGAGATCACCAGGGCCATGACGACGATCAGCATCCCGCCAAGGATGAAAAAAAACAGGGACATCTTCTCGGCCCGACGGAGTTGATGAAAGGCATCGGCCGCCTGCTGACGATAGACGAGGAGCCAGTTGCGATCCTTGAGCAGCCCGGTCACATAGATGCTCCGCACCCCGTTTTCATCCGGATGGGAATAGACGTGGATCCTTCGGGACGGGTCCACCGCGCAGGTCTGATACCCGCCAAAAGCCGCCGCGGCGGCGATGGGGGACGCCGGGCCGGTGGTCTGGAATTCCCCGTCCCGATTGACGATGAACGCCACCCCGGTGGCGCCGATATGAATGCCGCCCACCAGCTTGTTGAAAGCCTCGAAATCGATGGTGGCCCGGAGCACCCAGGCCTCCTGTCCCTCGCCGCTGCACACCGCCACTATGAAATGCGGCAACCCGCGCAGACCGAGAAACACATCGCTGATGACGGCCCGCTCCGCCATGGCCTGCTGAAACCAGGCGGCCCCGGCATATTCGGCCTGGCCCAGTTTGAAGGGGCCGGCGTAGGAAATCTGCCGCCCCCGGGCGTCGATGACCCCCAGATCCACGAAGGTGGCCCCGTAGGCACTCTGCAGAAACGCCAACTGACGTTGCAGGAAGGCTTCTTCGGAAAGGGTGCTCCCTCCGAAGCTCTGGGCCAAAAAGCGGACATCGGCCAGACGGGCATGAAGAAATGCGTCGATCTGCTGCTTGTGTTTGCGCACCATCTCCACGAGGTGATCTTCCACCTTTTGGCGGTAAACGCCGCGGAACTGAAGATAAATGGTGAGGCTGATGAGCAACACCGGAACGTAGGAGACCACGAGAATGGTCAGGAACATTTTACGCGCCAGCAACGCGTATTCGGGGTGCATCTGTTGGGTTTCGTCCATGGTCGTCCCGTTTTCAGCGCCGAGCTGAAACGCCGGCGTACTGTCTCCCGAATCGGTTCAGCATCTCGGGGCAATCGGCCTCACCGTTCCGCTGATTTTCGCAGGTACCTCACCATGGCCAGCAATCGGCATGCCAACCTCAGCTATCCATGATTTTCCTTCTGGATCGCCATGGCCGCCTGAGCCACCATGGCGTCGTCGGCCATGAGCATGTCCATCTGGCGGGTCTGGATCAACAGCCGCCCCAGGGTGTCGAGGCGCCGGACCAATAGATCCGCCGGCTGCTTGGACAGGCGCGCCGTGACCCGGTCGCCCACCGCATCCACCCAAAAGCCCAGGTCCACCAACACCCGTTGGATCACCCGCACCCGCCGATGACGTCGTTGGGCGTCGGCGGCCCCGCCCTTGAACTCGAAATTGATGTAGTTCTTGGCCGGGTTGGCGCTGCAGAAGCTGTCCAGGATGCTGTAATGGTATCCCACCCGGGAGCTGAAGTTGAGATAGACGTCGCTGACGATGGCGTAGCTGCGGTCGCCGAAACGTTCGCTGCCGAGCCGGGGCGGGTCCAGGAGCTGGCGTCCCATCACGGACCAGAAGCCGCCCAGATTCACCGGCCGGGGCTCCTTGTGCTCACCGGTGCGGGCTTCAAGCATCCCGATCACCAGCGCTCTCAGGGGGACCGAGCGCACCTGGTCCAACGTCACCGCCCGCAGATCCGCCGCCTCCGGGCACACCCCACCCCCCAGGTCGATGAGATACAAATCAATGGGCAGGGGCGCCTCGAGGCGCACGGCCCCCTGGCCCGCTTCGGCCACCCGGTCGCCGAGCTGAAAGAGCGCCTCGTAGGCCTTTTCGTGGATGTAGCGCATGATATCGTGAATGGTCAGGCAGTTGCGCGGTGCGAAGGCGGCGGATTTGGGATCCACCAGGTGCAGGGGCAGGATCCGCTCGGCGCGTCGTTTCAGGGCCCGGTGGGCGGCGCCATCGCCGGTGACGTCGCCATCGGCCGGGGTCCGTTCCACCAGTCCCACCACCCGGCCCTCGTAGATGCGGCCGTGGTCGGCATCGACGGTGACCAGCGTTCCCGGCACCAGCCGTTCGGCGGCCCCGGCCAGGTGAACGAGGGTTGGCACCATGTATTCTCTGGCCAGGCAGGCCATGTGCCCGGTGATATTGCCCCCCTCGGTGACGATGGCCCGGGCCCGGTCCATCACCATCACCAGTTGCGGCGAACTGTGGGGCGCCACCAGCACCGCCCCCTGGGGGAAAGCGACGAGATCGGCCTGGTTTTTCACGATGGCCACCGGCCCGGCGCCGACCCCGGGGCAGGCGGTTTCGCCACCGCTGAGAATCACCCGATACCCCTCCTCCGGCGGTGTCGCCTCCGGCTGCACCCCGCTGGCGCTGGAATCCACCCGCAGGGGCCGGGCCTGAAGGATCACCAAACGGCCGTTTCGGTCCAGGGCCCATTCCACATCCTGGGCCGAGCCGAAGTGTTCCTCGATGGCCATCCCGTGGGCCGCCAGACGCACGGCCGCCTCATCGGGAAGCGCCGGTGCCGACTGCCGGAAAGCGTCCACCCCGACCTCTTGGAGATTCCCATCGGCGGTAACCGTCAGCATGACCGGTTTGGCGCTCACTTCCCGCTCCACCAGCGCCGGTATCGGGCCTTTGTTCAGAACGAACCGGTCCGGCGGCACCACCCCGTCCACCGCATAGGGACCCAGTCCCCAGACGGCCTGGATGAGAATCCGGTCGTCGCCGGCATCGATGGGGTTGCGGGTGTACATCACCCCGCTGGCTTCGGCGGGGATCATCTCCTGACAGGCCACCGCCATGGCCGCCGCCTGGAAGGCGAACCCCATGTGCAGCCGGTACGCGATGGCCCGGTCGGAGAAAAGGCTGGCCACGATTTCCTTGTAGGCCGCCACGATGCGTGGACCGGCCACGTTGAGCCGTGTGGCGTACTGGCCGGCAAAGGACAGGGCGCCGTCTTCACCGATGGCCGACGAGCGAACGGAAAATCGCCGTGGCGTCCCATCGGGCGCCGGTCCCAAGGCTTCCACAGCCGCGGCGATGGCCACTTCCAGATCCTCGGGGACAGCGGCCGCCATGATGAGGCGACGGATTTCGGCTCCCACGGCGACGATGGTTTCGGTTTCGTAGATGTCGAGCTTCTGCTTGCGTGCGGCGATGGCTTCCGCCAAACGGTTATGGGCCAGGAACCGCTCGAAGGCCGTGGTGGTAATGGCAAACCCCCGTGGGATGGACAAACCGAGCCGGGTGCCCACCTCGGCGAGATTGGCGTTCTTGCCGCCCACCGCGGCCAGCGCCTCCGCCCCCAGTTGAGGGTAGCTCAGCACCAGGGCCGTGGTGGGAGGCGTGGATACCGTGGGCGCCTCGGCGGCGAATTCTCCGATGGCGTTGAGGCGGGCCTCCAGCTCCGTCTGGCGCCTCCCGCAAATAATGGCAAAACTGCGGATCATCCGGCCGGTGTGAAACAGGGTCCGCAACCAGACCGCTTCAATATAACCGGGGCCGAAGGCCAGCCGCCCCCGCAGCTTGGCCTCGATGTCGGCCATGATACCGAGCAGTTCGGCGTTGGAGGCCAGCAGGATTTTAAAATTTTCGTATTTTCGGCGGAAGACGGCGGTGGTGCCCCCGTCCACCGCACCGGTGGCCGGGCGCCTGCCATCGCGCCGGCGGTGGATCCACTGGAGTACCCGCTTCACGGTTTCGCCTCCCCATGGGTTTCCAAGAACGATCCGCATCCCGTCCGGACGTACCGGGTGGCGGGTCCCTTGCCGATGCGCCGGAGCCACCCTTTTTGCACCAAATCGTTCAGGTCGTGCACCGCGGTGCGCGACGGGATGCCGCCGGCGGCCTGTTCATAGTCGCTGCGGCTGAACTCGTCGGCGGCGCCGAGCACAGCCATGGCCCTGCGCTGCCGGGGATTCAGCCGGAAGCAAACCCCCTTTTCAGCCTCCCGGGCAACTGGGGAAACCCGAGGCGGAGGGGTGAAAGAGGCCGAGGGGGCCGGACCCACCGCCAACGCCGTCCCGTTTTCCCCCCGGGACCCGGCAACGCCGTCGAGTTGCAAGTCGTCTGCCTGGATCACGCTGGCATCGGCCATCACCGCGGCCCGCAGCAGACAATGGGCCAACTCGCGCACGTTGCCCGGCCAGTGGTAGCGGCGCAGCTTTTCCAGCGCCCCCCGGCTCAGGACCAGGTTCGGCATGTCGCGTCGACGGCCGATATCGCTCAAAAAATGCCGGGCCAGGGTCTCGATGTTCTCCGGGTGCTCCCGCAGCGGCGGGGTGTGCAGGGTCAGCACATTGAGGCGAAAGTAGAGATCCTCCCGAAAACTTCCCTCCTGGATCAGGGCCTTCAGGTCGACGTTGGAAGCGGCAATGATGCGCACATCCACCGGCACCTCGCGGTCGCTGCCCAGCGGCCTGATGCGCCGTACCGCCAGGGCGCGCAGCAGGGCCTGCTGCACCCGGGGTGAGGCCGCCTGGATCTCGTCGAGAAACAAGGTCCCCCCCTCGGCTTCGAGAAAAGCGCCCTTGCGCTCCCCGCGGGCCTCGGTGAAAGCCCCCCGGGTATGGCCGAACAGGGTATCCAGGAGCAGGTTCTCGTCCAGGGCGCCGCAGTTGATGGCCAGGAAAGGGCGATCGCGACGGCGGCTCAGCCGGTGGATCGCTTCGGCCGTCAGTTCCTTTCCCGTGCCGGTTTCCCCGAGGACCAGCACATCCGCCTCCACCTCGGCGGCCCTGAGAATTTCCTTTTTCAACCGTTCCAGCAGTGGACCGCCGCCGATCAGGCCCGGTACCAGATCGTTGACGGACACCGGGCAGGGTCCCTCGACCTCCCAGGCCACCTGGCTGGCCTGGGCCGAGGCGATCACCTGGTCCTTGAGCCGGATCTCTTCCATCTGGGCTTTCACGGTGGCCACCATGCGGTTGATGGCTCCTTGCAGGGTCGCCAACTCCAGGCTTCGGGTCTGCAAGGCAATCGGCGCCAATCGCCCGCTTTCCTCGATAACTTGCACTTCACGTGCCAGACGCAGAATGGGGCCGGTGACGGTCCGGCCGACGCCCAACAGCACCACCGCCACCAGGAGGGCCGAGGACAGGCTCACGATCAGGATAACGTTCACCTGCTTGTCGCCGGCCACCATCGGCAGGCGGCTCACGTCCACGAAGGCCAGCCCGGCGTAGACCGTGGGCGGCTTTTGCAGGGAGGTGGAAAAGCGGATGGGGCTGTAGGCCAGGAAATGCGTTTTCTGCCCCATCGGCAGATCCCCGTGGTCGCCGGGTCCCTTGATGCCGAAGTGCCCCTCGCGCACCTCGCGCACCATCTTCCAGAAGTAGCCATAGCGGGCCGCCGGCCGGAAAGCCTCGGGCAGTTCCGGCCGGCCGAGGGTGCCTTCGAGCCCGGCCCGGGCCAGGCTGGTGGAGAAGGTGGCCTCCGGCCGGTCCGGGTCGTCGCTTTGAAACAGGATCCAGCCGTCCAGGTCGAACAGATAGCTGTAACGGACTTCAGGGGTGCGCGGGTAGGACCAGATGGGCGACTGGGGGCTGTTGTAAAGCGACAGCAGGTTGCGCAAGCGCCCCAGGTCCACCGCCAGCAGCACGTACCCCGGCGCTTCGCCATGCGCCATCCACAGGGGCGTCACCAGAACGATCACCTTGGACAGGATCTTGCGGTTGGGGTTTCCCGCCGTGGGAAACCCATAACGCACCGCGCTGATGGACGACAGCCAAACCTCGCCGACCTCGAGTTGCTCGAAACGGTCCATCAAGGTGAAAGGGTCCGGCTCGAATTGCGCCATCTCGTTTGGCGCGATCGGCACGACCCGATCCTGATCGGAAACCCAGAACAAATGCGCGCCGTCGGATCGGGAGACGAACCCCACGGCGCGATAGGCGGTGGCGCCGGTGCGGGCCAGGCGCGCCAGCAGGTCTCCGAACCGGGTCCGTTCTTCCGGCTGTTGCGCCAAAAAGAGCAGATCCCGCCGATATTGCGCCAATTCCAGTTCCAGCTCCCGGGCCATGGCCCGGGTTTGCAGCTTCACCGAGCGTTCCAGCGCCAAGCCGATGAAGTGGTTGGATGCCGAGTAGGCGATGAAACCGGTGACCAGGATGATGGCCACCACCGGCGGAATGCCCCAAAAGGCGAGCCGGGTGTTGAGACGGCTGGAGGGAAAATGCGTGATGAGGGGCAGTTGCGCAATAATCCGTTGGTATCGCTCAAACAACGACATCTTTCGCCTCCGCGTTGGGTCGCTTGACCGGCGCCTTGTCACCCGGGGCTGAAAACCGGTTCACGATTCTGAAAAGCGGCGCCTTCAGCCACCAAGCCTCGCGGTCAGGGAAAGCAAAAATCGTGCAAAAATTGCGCAATGGCATTGTTTCTGCTTAGGCAACGGGTCACAACACCGGTTCGGATCTCCGTGAGGCCTGGGCGCCCGCTTGCGGAGAGCGGAGAACAGACGCAGACAATTCGGTTCCGGGTTTAAACTTCTACAATTCAAAAGGAGGGAAACGGGCATGAAACGATTCGCCATGACAACGATGGTGGTTTTGGCAGCCTGCCTGCTGCTGGCGCCGGGGTGGGCCTGGGCGGCCGGCGGCGGGGCCAGCGAGCTGGTGGTGGTGGCGGACACGCGCATCATCGACAACGGCTTAATGCGCTATGTGGCCAACCTGTACAACACCGACGTCACCCTGTTTGCCACCTGGGCCGTGGTGTTGACTGCCTTCTGGGGGGCCTTTCTGGGCTTTCTGATGGATTTTTGCATGAAGCGCACCGGCCTGGACCTGAACAGCCGCAAGATCGTCGAACATTGATCCGCCGGCAACGGCGACCCAGCAGGAGGACAAAATGATGGATACGGCAAGCTGGCTCTACATGTACATGCCCATCGCCGGGGTGAACATCTTCTGGCCCGGCTTGGTGTTGATCGGCTTTTCGGTGGGGGTCATCGGTGGATTCTTCGGCATGGGCGGCGCCTGGATGGTGACCCCCGGCCTCAACATCCTCGGTTTTCCCATGGCCTTTGCCATCGGCACCGACATGGCCCACATCGCGGGCAAATCGATGATCTCCACCATGCGCCACAGCAAGTTCGGCAACGTGGACTACAAACTGGGTCTCGTGATGCTGGTGGGCACCATGATCGGCATCGAGTGCGGCGCCCAGATCGTCATGTACCTGGAGCGCCTCGGCCAAATCGGCTCGGTGGTGCGCTGGGTGTACGTCGGATTCCTCGCCCTGATTTCCTGGATGGTGTTCTACGACTACTACAAGGCCGTTTCCAAGAAAAGGGCCGGCGTGGTGGAGGGGGAACACGGCACCGAGGGGATCACCTGGTACAAGACCCTGCACAAAATTCGCATCCCGCCCATGGTGCACTTCAAGCATGCGGGGTTTGTCTGCTCGGCCTGGCTGCCGATTTTCGTCAGCTTCCTCACCGGCGTGCTGGCCGGCTTCCTCGGTATCGGGGGCGGCCTGCTGCGCATGCCGGCCCTGGTCTACCTCATCGGCTGCCCGACTCACATCGCCGTGGGCACGGATCTTTTCGAGGTCATGATCTCGGGGCTTTACGGCGCCTTCACCTACGCGATCAAGGGCCGCATCGAACTGGTGGCGGTCTTCGTGATGCTCACCGGAGCGGCCATCGGAGCCCAGATCGGCACCGTGGCCACCAAGTACGCCAAGGGCTACGGCATCCGCCTGGCCTTCGGCATCGCGGTGGTCTGTTGCATGATCTCCATCGTCCTGAAACAGTACGGATTTTCAGCTCCCGCGGCGGTGCTCATCCTCAGCACCATTACCCTGATCTGCCTTTACATCATAAAGATCATGTTCCAGGGCGCGGCCCAGGAATTGCGTGATAAAAAGGCCGGCACCCAGGCGCAAATGTAATCGGGACACGAAAGGAGCATATCCATGAAACTGGCCAAACCCATGATCCCCATCACGGCCCTGCTGGCGATGTTCCTCCTCGCCGCCGGCGCCTTTGCCAGCGAAGTGAGCCAGGGCAAGACCGTGGCCTATGACGAAGCCGCCAAAACGATTCAAATCGAGGAATACGACACCAATTTTTCCGACGATCACCGCTACGGGCAGCCCACCGGCATCGTCAGCGACTACGATCTGGCCAAGGCCAAGGTCGGCATCCCCCCCGCGGCGGGCGATGTGGTGCGCATCGCCTATGATCTGGACGGCGAGCGCAAGGTGGCCATCAAGGTGATGAACGTCTCCAAGCAGGATCTGCGCAAGAAATGATTCAACTCCACCACCGTGCCCTGCGGCCAGGGCACGGTGGGAAAGGACCGCTTCATGGACGGGATGAACGGCAAGCAAAAACTGGTGGTGGTGGCGATGGACCTGCTCTTGATCGCGGAACTCGGCTTCAGCATCCACCGGGGCGCGGCCAGTGGCGAAGACCTGACGATGGTGTTTCTCAAGAGCTTTATTCCGGCGGCCATCCTGACGGTTGTGGGCGCCCGCTTGTTGATCCGCCGTTTTCAAAAGGAACCCTTGACCGCGGGCCCTCAACCCCACCCGCCGCTGGAAGGATAGCCCGCCGTGGCAAGGCAGCGCGGCAACCTCACCGTGGCGGTGTTCTGCCTCCTGGCCCTGGCCATGGCGGATATTCTCGTCGACGCCGTGGGCCACCGCCCCAACATCTTCAGGGCAGTGGCCGGCACGGTGGTCACCATCAGCGGCAAGCTGATGGGATCGATCCAACCCTACGCCCCGCAAAACGCCATTTTCGACAACCGGATCGTCGATCCGGCCCGCCTTGATGAAATCCTGGTCTGCGAGCCGGTTTATCCGGCCTTCCACATCCACTTTATCGAACTGAAGGGGCGCCTGTGGCGGGCCGAGTTGCAGGCCGACAGCGGTGCGGCCCCCGGCGAATACCCGATTTTCATCCGCCAGCGCAGCCTGCCGCCGGACCCGGAGACGCCGCCGCTGCAGGTACGCATCTTCGCCGACGAGGAGGCCCTGCACGCCAGCCAGACGTCCCTGTTTCGCCGCTACCTGGGGATTGCCCCCTGGACGGCGGCGGTGGGGCTGTTGCCGGTGGCCCTGCTGCTGGCCTACCGCACCTACAGATGCGCCGAGGGAAGCATCTCGGCCCTCCAGGCCCGCGGCCTGGGCCCCATCTACAAGATGGCCTACCGCAAGACCGGCTGGGAGATCCTCTTCGGCCTCGGCAGCGACCACGGGTTGCGCAACGGGGATGTGCTGCAGCTCCTGGACGCCCGTCATCACCCCGTGGGCCACGATGTGGTGGCCTTTCACGTCGGCCCCCAATCCGGTGAGGCCATCGTCGACCCGAAGGTCAAGCTCCGGCCGGGATTTCTGGTACGCCGCTCGTCGACGCGCCGCCCGGCGCCCGCGGACATTCCGGTACCGGCCCGGGAGCCGTGAGCCTTGACCCTCTGCCAGCCACTGACTTTACAGCCTGTAAAAAAGACCGACAGCTTCGGCGCCGACAGCCTACCGTTTTCATTGCCATCCTGCCAAAGACACGATCCCCGTTGGCCGCGATGGTCCACCTGGGCTGGCATGGCGCTTGCTCGATGAAAACGACAGATCGGCCCACAATCCGGCAGACGTTCCAGCGGCGAAACTTTACGGAAGGCGATATCCGATGTCCCGAATCAACGGTTTTCCCCTGCTCACCCCCGAAGAGGCCGTGGCCGGCATCCCCCATGGCGCCACCTTGTCTTTCAGCGGGTTCACCCCGGCCGGCGCCGCCAAGGTGGTCCCCCGAGCCCTGGCGGCCCGGGCCCGCAGCGAACACGCCGCCGGCCGGCCCTTCCAGGTCCGGGTCCTCACCGGGGCCTCCAGCGGCCAGGTGATCGACGAGGAACTGGCCAGCGCCGAGGCCGTCGCCTGGCGCGCCCCTTACCAGACCGGCGCCGCGATCCGCCGACAGATCAACCAGGAAAAGGTGGAATATGTGGACATGCACCTGTCCCATCTTCCCCAGACGGTGCTGTTCGGATTCTTCGGCCGCATCGACCTGGCGGTGGTCGAGGCCACCGATATCACCCGTGACGGCCGGGTGTTTCTCACCACCAGCATCGGGGCCTCGCCCACCTATCTTCAATACGCCGACCGGGTGGTGATCGAAATCAACCGCCGCCATTCGCCCCGGCTCTGCGAGATGGCGGACATCCTGGTCCTGCCGCCGCCCCCCCACCGCACGCCGATACCGATTTTTGAACCCCTCGGCCGGGCGGGCCTGCCCTATGCCCGGGTGGATCCACGCAAGGTCATCGGCATCGTGGAAAACGACGCCCCGGACCAGGTGGCGCCCTTCTCTTCCGCCGGCACCAACGGGCGGTGCATTGCCGAGCACCTGGTCGATTTTTTCCTGGCCGAAATGCGCGCCGGGCGGATTCCCGAGACATTCCTGCCGTTGCAGGCCGGGGTGGGCAATCTCACCAACGCCGTCATGGCGGCCCTCGGGGCCCACCCGGACATTCCCCCGTTTACCATGTACAGCGAGGTGCTCCAGGATGCCATCATCGACCTGATCCGTGCCGGCCGCCTGAGCGGTGCCAGCGCCACCGCCCTGACCATCACCACCCCGAAGATGGCCGAAGTTGTTGAAAACCTGGATTTTTTTGCTTCACGCATCGTTCTGCGCCCCCAGGAAATCTCCAACCATCCGGGGTTGATCCGTCGTCTGGGGGTCATCGCCCTCAACACGGCCCTGGAAGCCGACATCTACGGCAACGTCAACAGCTCCCATCTCTACGGCACCGATATTGTCAACGGCATCGGCGGCAGCGGCGAATTCACCCGCAACAGCTACCTGTCGATCTTCATGACCGCCTCGACGGCCAAGGACGGCCGGGTTTCTTCCATCGTGCCGATGGTGCCCCATGTGGACAGCAACGAACACTCGGTCCAGGTCCTGGTCACCGAGCAGGGGCTGGCGGACCTGCGCGGCCTGGGGCCGATGCAGCGCGCCCGGTGCATCATCACCCGCTGCGCCCATCCAGATTACCGCGCCTATCTGCTCGACTATCTGGACAAGGCCCGGCCGGCCCACATCCGTCACGATTTGATGCGCTGTTTCGAACTGCACCGCAACCTCCTCGCCACCGGTCGCATGCGGCCGGGGGAGGGGCCGCCGGAAGACCCCGGCATCCGACACCCATGACCAAGGCGCCCATTTACCGTAGCCTGCGACGCCGGATCGTCGCCATCACCCTGGTGGTGTCCATCGCCCCGCTGCTGACCCTCGGAGCGGTGATCTACCATCAGTACATCAAGGTATTCGAGGCCCGTATCGAGGATCAGATCCGCCATCTGGCCCGTTCCCAAGCCAACGCGGTGGATGTGTTTCTCAATGACCGCACCACGTTGCTGGCCGTCCTGGTGGCCACCCGGAGCTTCGAGGAGCTGGGGGACCAGCGCCGGCTGGATGCCCTGTTCGATGTCATCACCCGCAGCGCCGACGGACTGGGTCTGGTGGACCTGGGGGTCATCGCCGCGGACGGCTGCCAGGTGGCCTATGCCGGCCCATTCGCGCTCATTGGCCTCGATTATTCCCGGGAAGCCTGGTTTCGCGAAACCATGAGCCGGGGCAGTCACATCAGCGACGTGTTCACCGGGTATCGCCAGCTGCCGCATTTTATCATCGCCATCCGGGGACACAGCGTCCAGGGCCCCTGGATCATGCGGGCCACCATCGACAGCCAGGTGTTCAACCGGTTGGTGCGCAGCGTCCGGGTCGGTGAATCCGGAGACGCCTACATCATCAACCCGGAAGGCTTTCTCCAGACCGAAGCCCGGCTGGCCGGTCAGGTCCTCGACCGCTCCGCCCTGGCGCCGCAACGCTTCGGCGAGGAGGCCACCGTGCTCCGGCAGCCGATGGGCAACGGCGCCACCCGGTACGTGGCCGGCGCCTGGCTCAAGAGCAAGGACTGGCTGCTCATCGTCAGCCAGGACAGCGCTGACCAGATCAACAGCCTCTATCGCACCCGGGATGCCGAAATCATCATCATCCTGCTGGGCTGTCTGGCCATCGTGATCGCCACCGTGATCACCACCCGCACCATCGTCTCCCGCTTGCAGCATGCCGACCGGGATCTCAACGCCCTCAACGCCCAACTGCTTCAACGGGACAAAATGGCCGCTTTGGGGAAGATGGCCGCCGGCATTGCCCACGAAATCAACAACCCCCTGGCCGTCATCGGCGAAAAAGCCGGCTGGATCCGAGACCTCCTGGACGATCCCGCCCTGCAGGACAGCGCGGTGCTTCCCGAGCTGATGACTTCGGTGGACAAGATCGAAAGCCACGTGGAGCGGGCTCGCAAAATCACCCATCGCATGCTCGGGTTCGCCCGCCGCATGGAGCCGCGCCTGGATGACGTGGACGTCAACCGGGTGCTCGGCGAGACGGTGGAGCTGCTGCAAAACCACGCCCGGGTCAACGACATCCGCATCGACCTGGACCTGGCCGACGACCTGCCGATCATCGCCAGCGACCAGAGCCAGTTGCAGCAGGTTTTTCTCAATCTGCTCAACAACGCCATCGACGCCATCGGCAAGGACGGCGTCATCACCGGCACCACCCGCCGGGCAGGCAAGGAGATCCACATCACCATCACGGACAACGGCCCCGGCATTCCTCCCGAGCATCTGGCGCGGGTCTTCGATCCGTTTTTCACCACCAAGGACCCGGGGCAAGGCACCGGCCTCGGATTGGCCATCAGTTTTCAGATCATCGAAAAGATGGGCGGGCGCCTGCTGCTGGAAAACGTCACGCCCCGGGGCTCCCGGGCCACCGTCATTTTGCCCGTGGTGATCCCTGAGCCCAAATAGGCGGTGCAACCGGCCATGGACGGACAAGGGAGGATAGCGATGAGACAGCCCACCATTCTGGTGGTCGACGATGAAATCGATTTTCTGGAAACCATCGTCAACCGACTGAGGAAACGCGGCATGGCCGCCGAGGGCGTGGATAACGGCCGGGAAGCGATCCGGCGAATCGTGGAAACGCCATTTGACGTGGTGCTGCTGGACATCAAGATGCCCGGTGGGATGGACGGCATCGAAGTACTGCGCCAGATCAAGGAGCAACGGCCGGAAACCGAAGTGATCCTGCTCACCGGCCACGCTTCGGTGGAAACCAGCCTGGAAGGCATGGAGCTGGGCGCTTTCGACTATCTACTCAAGCCGATGCGCTTCGAGGAACTGCTCAAAAAAATAGCCGTCGCCCTGGAAAAATGAAATGGAACAACTTTTTGAATCCTGGCTGATTGGTGCCCGGGACCGGAATCGAACCGGTACGGTGCGTTGCACCGAGAGATTTTAAGTCCCCAAAATCAGACCCCCACCAAGTATGACGCTGTTCGTGTAAGCATGATTTAGCTTGACATTCGAGACCCTTCCCTTTAGATAAATCCCCATGTTCTATGACAGAGTTTGATTTAATCTGCTTACATAGTGCTTACAACCTGAAAACGGGGGATCACCATGAAGCTGACCAAGAGCACCGTCGAGGGCGCCCGGCTGCCGGAAAAAGGGCAACGGTTCGTTTGGGATGACGAGCTGCGCGGATTCGGTATCCGCTTGACCCCCACCACCCGGACATACATCGTCCAGGCCCGCGTCAACGGCACCACCCGGCGCGTCTCTCTCGGCCGGCACGGGACCATCACCTTGCAGCAAGCCCGCAAGAAGGCCGTCAAGGAACTTTCCAAGATGGTGGAGGGCATTGACCCTATTCTTGAAAAAAAGCGCCTGAAGGCCGAATCCGTGCCCCTGCGACAGGTTGTCGAGGATTACCTGGGGGACCGGAAGGGCCTGAAGGATTCCAGCCGGGCCGACATCCTAAAGCACCTCAACAAGGCATTCGAGGATTGGGCAGACAAGCCGATTGCGAAAATCACCCGCGACATGGTGTTGCAGCGTTTCCGGAAACGCAGCGAGCTGGGGAAAACACAAGCCAACCTTGCTTTCAGAAACCTGAGGGCGTGGTTCAACTATGCGATGGGCGCCTACCGGGCCGAGAACGAACCGATCATCACCCACAACCCGGTCAAGGTGCTTTCGGAAACCCGATCCTGGCACCGCATCCAGGCAAGATCCGGCAAGGTGCCCCTGGACAAGATCGGTGACGCCTGGGCCAAGATCCAGCAACTACGCACCGCACCCGAACAGACCACCATTTCCCGCACCTTGGCCGACCTGACCGCCTTCCTCATGCTGACCGGCTGCCGCATCGGTGAAGCCGGGCCGTTGACCTGGGACCGCCTGAACCTTGATGAAGGCTGGTGGTTCCTTCCCGACCCGAAGAACCGCGAACCGATCACCAGGCCCCTCCCCAAGGTGCTAGTGGGGATCCTCAAGGAACGGCCGAGGACCGGCGACTATGTTTTCCCGGGGCGGTCGAGCGGGTGGGTGCAATCGGTCCGGGGGGTAACGGATGCCATATCGAAGGCGATCGGTGCCGAGATCACCGCCCATGACCTGCGGCGGACCTTCCGGGCCGTTGCCGGCGAGGTTGGCGTGGAGTTCTGGAAAACCAAGCTGCTGATGGGGCACAAGATGAGCGGCGATATCACCCTGAGTCATTACACCGAAAAATCAGACCTGCGCTATCTTGCCGGCGACCTTGAACGCATCGCAACGTGGATCACCACCCGAAAGACGCCCACCGCTGACAACGTGGTGCCGTTTCCGGTGAAAGGGGGTGGGCGGTGAATGATGACCCCTTCAAATACTTGATCGACCCTGGTGAGCTTGAGCACACAATTTGGACATTGAGGGAAGCAATCGAGGGACGCGGCACTTGGATTGTCGCAGAAACATTTTCAAATCTGTATGTAACCCCGATTCAAAACTACCTCGAAAAAGAATACCGGCGTATTGATGCGCGCAAAAGTCCCTTTGATCATATCAATGTGGTCGCCAAGGCCGCCGAGAGGTTTCTGGACGCAGCCGAGGATGTGCGGGACGGGCTATCCGAAAAAGACCTGTGTGTCGAAAACGTAAACATATTTGAACGCGAGTGGAAGGAGTGGCTTGTCTCCTACGCTGGATCTGGTCTTTTAATGGTTTCCGTTTCGGCGAAAAAGCGCAGAGCCAAACGGACCACTTGGGCCGGCATGACGAAGGCCGAGATCCAGACCAGAAACGAAGAACTCCGGGCCAAGTTTGCCAATGGCAAGCTTACAAAGCACGGCTTTGCAGTCCGCCATGCAAAACTTAAGACCTATAAAAGCGGCAATGGCGGCCACCTATCTTGGCGCGGCATTCTCAAGGTTTTAAATTCCCTCCCCTGACCCTCCCTTCGATTGACACCTTACCGGGTTAAGTGTCAATTTTCTCATGATTTCAGCATCTTAAGCTTGACAGCGACTGATTGCACTTCTACGCTTGGATTAAATCAGAAACAGAACGACCAAGCGAAAGGGGGTTGCAACATGCAGCTGTTGAACACCGATCAGGCCGCCGAAAGACTCACGGTTAAGAAGTGCACCCTGGAAAAATGGCGTGTCACCGGCTTTGGGCCTCCGTTTGTCAAGTATGGTCGAGCGGTTCGGTATCGCACAGAAGACATCAACGCTTTCATCCTCTCATCGCTGCAAAACAATACCAGCGACGATGACCACCGCCCCGGCGCCCACGTGGGGCTCATCGGGCGATGAAAGCCGCGGCTGCAACGAGCCAATACCAGCAACCACCGGAACACGCCGACATTGAGCGTTCGCTGATCGTTTCGGCCTTGCTGGACGGTGCCACAATTGACGAGGCGTCAAGTATCGTAGGCCCGGCCGACTTCTACCGGACCGCCAACCGGATTCTTTGGCAGGCTATCTTGGATGTTCACGGAGCTGGCCTGCCTGTTGGCATCGACACGGTTTCACTTCAACTAAAGGAATCCGGCAAGCTGGCCGAGGTCGGCGGTTCGGTGTCTCTGGCCCGGCTCTTGGACGAAGTGCCAGCCGCGTCAAGCGTTGAGTTTATCGCCACCAAGATCAAGGAAGCGGCCAACTGGCGCCGGTTGCTGGAAATCACCAACAAAGCGGCATGGGCAGCGAAGGAAGGCAAGGTTTTCAGCGACACCGTGGCCGAGGTCCTGCGCGAGGTGGAAGCGATCAAGCGCGCCGGCACCACCGCCAAGGCG
>Ga0172382_10005400_pt1 | contig 19066 bp, 19 predicted proteins | sample Leawel138RmetaG_FD_122245 | JGI IMG/M metagenome (GOLD analysis project Ga0172382, IMG submission 122245) | Leachate microbial communities from a municipal landfill in Southern Ontario, Canada - Leachate well 138R metaG | ecosystem: Engineered > Solid waste > Landfill > Unclassified | place...
ATAATAAAGAGCTTTTGTTGGCAGCCTTACCTTTTATGGATGAGCTTTATAACTTTGTTAAGGGTTCTGATTTTTTTGTAATACTATCCGATAAAGAAGGCTGCGTATTGAACATAATTGGAGATGATAGCATATTATCCGATGCCTATTCGCTGAAGATGGCTCCGGGAGCCTTTATGGATGAGAAGAGCATAGGAACCAATGCAATAGGCACATGCCTCGCTGAGAGGATGCCTGTTCAAATATCGGGAGATGAGCATTTTATAGATGCTTATCATAGATGGACCTGCTCAGCAGCACCCATAATAAAAATGGGGCAAGTAGTAGGTGCATTAGATATTACAGGATATTCGGATGCAGTGCATTCTCACACCTTAGGAATGGTAGTGGCTGCTGTAGTGGCCATAGGAAAGATGATTGAAAATAACGAATACAATGATAAAATAATATGCGATAAAACGCATTTTAAAACAGTTCTGGATTCTATGGATACAGGCATAATAACATGCAATATAGAAGGAAGAATAAACATGGCCAATTCTACCATGGAAGATATGTTTGGATATAGTGAAAAAGAAATAAAAAGCATACCCATAGGTCTTCTTATCGACGGATGGGAAAAGATAAAAAGCATTTTGCTGACTGGAGGCACTTTTACTAATGAAGAAGTTTCAGTAAATGCAAGGAAAAACAAACTACAATTCAATACCAGCCTATATCCCATATATAGTGGGAATAGTATCAGCGAGATTACTTTCGTTTTTAGAGATGTTCACAAGGTAAGAAAACTAGCAGGAAGAATTGCGGCAAGTCAGGCAATATACTCCTTTGACAAAATAATTGGGCAGGATAAAAATTTTATTCAGATAATTGAATACACCAAAAAAATATCTGATAGTAAATCCACAATACTTATCATGGGAGAAAGTGGTACAGGCAAGGAGGTCTTTGCCCAATCAATACATAATTATAGCAAAAGAAAGGACGAGCCCTTTATTGCAGTAAATTGTGGGGCAATACCGAGGAATCTTATTGAATCTGAGCTTTTTGGATACGAAGAAGGTGCTTTTACGGGAGCCAGAAGGGGAGGCTATGCAGGTAAATTTGAGATAGCAGACGGAGGAACTGTTTTTTTAGATGAAATCGGTGAGATGCCTAATGATATGCAGATTAAGCTCTTAAGAGTAATTGAAGAAGGGGTTGTAACCCGTATAGGGAGCTACAAGCAAATATATGTTAATGTGAGGATTATTGCTGCAACAAATAAAAATCTTTCCGATGAAACAATGAAAGGTAACTTTAGAAAAGATTTGTTTTATAGATTAAATGTATTGCCTGTGTTTCTTCCTCCATTAAGAGAAAGAAAAGGGGATATACCTCTTTTGCTTGATTATTTCCTTTCTACTATTTCTAAAAAGCTTAACAAAAGAAAAGTCTCAATCCCTGAGGAATATATAAAAGCTCTAGTGGAAGCACCATGGCCGGGCAATATAAGAGAACTAGAAAATCTCGTGGAAAGAATAATAAATACAGAGTCCATTGATGGAATAGATGAAAACTTAGATAAGAATAATAAAGAGAATATTGCAGAAACCAAGGAAATACCTCTTACGCTAGCTTCCATGGAGAAACAATACATTTTAACCATGCTGAATAGATATAACGGGAATATTACTTCATGTGCCAAGGCCTTAGGAATAGGCAGGAATACACTATATAGAAAAATAAAAGATTATAGTATTACAGATATTAAGCATGGAATTTAGTGAATAAAAAGCATAGTATTGGTAATAATATTCGTATTTTAGGGGGCGAAAGACGATGGAGAAGTTCAAAAGAAATGACAGGGTTGCAGGACTAATAAAGATACTAAGCGATAATCCAAATCACTTGTTCACTTTGAATTACTTTAGCGAATTGTTCGCTGCAGCTAAATCTACTATAAGTGAGGATATTACAGCTGCCAAGAAAATAGTTGAGCAAATATCTCTTGGACGGATTGAAACCATATCAGGTGCAGCTGGGGGAGTTAAATATAGACCTTATGTAGAAAAGTCTGATGCAAGAAGCTTTTTGGAGGAATTGTGTGATAGATTAAAGGATCCCAAAAGAATTATTCCTGGAAATTATATATATATGTCTGATGTTATTTATGATCCAAGGGTTTCAGCAAAGGCGGGGGAAATATTTGCTACCCATTTTATGAACAGCGGAGCTGAGTATGTGATCACTATTGAGACTAAGGGTATTACTTTGGCTCATACTACAGCCCGAGCTTTGAACATACCCTTGGTGATAATAAGAAGAGAAAACAGGGTTACGGAAGGTTCCACAGTGAGCATCAACTATGTATCCGGCTCTACTAAAAGAATTCAAACCATGTTTGTGTCAAAGAGGGCTATCCCTGAAGGCAAAAAGGTTTTGATAATTGATGATTTTATGAAAGCCGGAGGAACAGCCAAAGGTATAGTTGAGCTTATGAAAGAAATAAAAGTAGAAGTTGCAGGAATGGGTTTTTTGATGAAGACTACAGAACCAAAGGAAAAGCTTGTGCATGATTATATTTCTCTTTTGGAAGTAGATGAGGTGGATGAAGATAATGGAACAATAAATATCTACAAAGATATGCTGTTTTGTTAAGAATTATGCCTATTTTCAGAAAATTCCAAGCAAAAAGAAGGATTAATTGAAAAAGTGGCGAATATTTTATCTATTAATTGACAAAGCATTTGGGCGGGAAGGTGGTGAGCAGGATGAATATAACTGACGTTAGAATTAGAAAGGTGAATGCTGAAGGCAAGATGAAAGCTGTTGTATCTGTTACTTTCGACAATGAATTTGTAGTTCATGACATTAAAGTTATCGAAGGGCAGGAAGGGCTTTTTATAGCTATGCCCAGCAGAAAAACACCGGATGGGGAGTTTAAGGATATAGCGCATCCTATAAATTCTTTAACTAGAGAGAGAATACAATCTGCGATACTTGAGGAATACGAGAAAGTAAAGGACGCAGAGTAATTAATTAGTGCTTGTCATTAAAGTCCTATTCCATTTATTTGGGTGGGGCTTTTTGCATTAATAGATTGCTTTAGTATCATATTTTCCTTCCAATGAATATATATATAATATTGGTATTAATATATTGGGAGGTAAGATGATGGCAGATAAAAAGTATCTTAATCCGAAGGACTGTATGCCGGATATGGATATGGATGATATGGAAATGCCAGAAATGGATATGCCTATGATGCAATGCCCCATGATGCAGTGCCCCATGATGCATTATGGCATGATGAAGTGTCCCATGATGCATATGATGGAAGAGCCTATGTATATGGAAGAGACTAAAATGAAGCATAAGGGACATTACGATGATTGGGATATGAAAGACTGGTATGAAGAAGAGGATGACAGCGATGATAGCAGCGATGACAAGGAAGAATACTACTATAAACACAAAAAGAAGAAAGATCAGCATGATTGGTGCCCACATCCATATTACAAAAGATGAGAATATAAAAGATAAGAATATAAATATTATACCGGAGTATTGGGACTCCGGTATTTTTTTGGGGAGAAAAGGGAAGGATTATAATGGTATTTACAAAAATTCTTTTTATCCTAAAAGTATTATGTTAGAATATAGAGTGAAAATAACGAAATAAAATGTATAATAGAGGGTGGTAATTTGAATAACACATCCTATATGCTGGCAATTATATTGGCAGCAGGAGAGGGAAAAAGGATGTATTCCAAAAAGCCTAAGGTTTTACATGAGGTTTGTGGCAAAGCCATGGTAGAGCATGTTGTTGATTGTGCCAAGGAAGCCGGCGCATCAGATACAGTAGTTGTAGTGGGTCATGGAGCCAAAGAAGTGCAGGATGCAATTAAAGGGGTTAAGTTTGCACTTCAAAAGCAGCAAATGGGTACAGGCCATGCTGTAATGCAAGCAGCCCAATTTATCACTGACCGTGATGTTTTGGTGCTCTATGGTGACACTCCTCTGTTGACACCACAAACAATAAATAAATTATACAAAGCTCATAAGCAAGGGGGGTATAATGCTACAGTTCTTACAGCTGATTTTGAGAACCCTTATTCTTATGGGAGAATTATAAGAGACAATAATGGTAAAGTTGCTGCTATTGTGGAGGAGAGGGATGCGAATTCAGAGCAAAAGCAGATAAAGGAGGTTAATTCAGGTATATATTTGTTTGACGGCTCTATGCTGAAAGAAGCATTAAAAGAGCTGAAAAATGATAATGATCAAGGAGAATATTATCTCACTGATGTAATAAAGATTTTTAATGATAAGAATCTTAGTGTTGGAGCTTATAAGATTGAAAATTCGGGAGAAATAATGGGTGTTAATAATAGGCTGCAGTTATCTCAAGCTGCTTCTATTATGAAAAAAAGAATCATAGAAGGACATTTGCTAAATGGGGTAACAATTACTGATGTTGGCAATACTTACATTGATGCTGGGGTAAAAATTGAGAGAGATGTGACTATACTGCCCGGGTGCCTGGTAAAAGGCACTTCATATATAGAAGAGGATGCAGTCATAGGTCCTCATTCCACCATATCGGACAGTCATATAGGTGCCGGGGTTCATGTAGAGAATTCTGTGGTTTTAGAAAGCCGCATAGGGGAAGGTACTACAGTGGGACCTTTTGCTTACCTAAGACCTGGAAATGTAATAGGTAAGCACGCTAAGATTGGTGATTTTGTTGAAATGAAAAATTCCAATTTTGGAGATCATTCAAAAGCCTCTCATCTCACCTATGTAGGTGATGGAGATGTGGGCAATGGAGTAAATTTGGGCTGTGGTGTTGTATTTGTAAATTATGATGGTAAAGAAAAGCACAGAACAAAGGTGATGGATAACAGTTTTATAGGTTGCAATGTAAATCTAGTGGCACCTCTAGTGGTTGGCAAGAATTCATATATAGCTGCCGGTACTACGGTGACAAAAGATGTGCCTGAAGCAAATCTTGCTGTAGGAAGGATTAGACAGGAAAACAAAGAAGGCTGGGTCAAAAGAAAAGGACTTTTAAAAGAGGAAGAATAAACTAGGAGGGTTTCAATAAAATGATAGCACATGGTGAATGTATAAAAATTTTCCACTGCAATGCAAACAAGGAATTAGCAAAACAAATCGCTGATATAGTTGGTGTACCTGTAGGAGATGCTCAGATTGGCACCTTCAGCAACGGTGAAATATCCGTAAATATTAATGAATCCGTAAGAGGAGCAGATGTATTTGTTATTCAATCCACCAATGCTCCTGTCAACAATCATTTGATGGAGCTTTTGATTATGATTGATGCACTAAAGAGAGCTTCAGCGGGGAGAATAACAGCAGTTATACCTTTCTATGCCTATGCAAGACAGGATAGAAAGTCAAAACCCAGGGAACCCATCACTGCTAAGTTGGTTGCAGATCTGATTACAACTGCCGGGGCAGACAGAGTTTTGACTATGGATTTGCATGCTCCACAAATACAGGGATTCTTTAACATTCCGGTGGACAATCTTTATGCTATGCCTATTATAGCTAATTATTTTTTGGAGAAGGATTTGAAGGATGTGGTGGTTGTATCTCCTGATGTAGGTGGAGTTACAAGAGCTAGAGGCCTTGCCTCCAGACTCACTGCACCCTTGGCTATTGTCGATAAGAGAAGACCCAAGGCAAATGTAGCAGAGGTTATGAATGTAATTGGAGATATAAACGGCAAAAATTGCATTATGATAGATGATATGGTAGATACAGGAGGTTCCATAGCCAATGCGGGCAAGGCGTTGATAGACAGGGGCGCTAAGGAAGTCTATGTGGCTTGTACTCACCCGGTGCTATCAGGTCCGGCCTTTGAGAGAATAAATGATTCGGTTATTAAGGAATTAATTGTAACTGACACTATTCCGCTTCCTGGCGATAAGTGCAGCGACAAAATCAAGGTTTTATCTGTTGCGCCTTTATTTGCAGAAGCAATTCACAGGATTTATGAGGCGCTTTCTGTAAGCAAGCTTTTCGATTAAGAATGGACAACTTATAGGCAATGGGCATGGCATAATGTCCGTTGCCTTAAGCACTTTTGGAGGATAAAATGTTTGTAATAGTAGGTTTAGGCAATCCAGGGACAAAATATGCAGACACAAGGCATAATATAGGCTTTGTTGCTGTAGACTATTTATCCCGACAATTAAATATAAATATAAATAAGATAAGACACAAGGCTTTGGTGGGAGAAGGATATATAGGTACTGAGAAGATTTTGCTGGTAAAGCCTCAAACCTATATGAATTTAAGTGGTGAAAGCGTTATGAACGTGGTTGATTACTATAAACTGCCTAGCGAAAATCTTATTATTATTTATGATGATGTAGATCTTTCACCTGGGGTTTTGCGCATAAGACCACAGGGAAGCTCCGGCTCACATAATGGTATGAAATCAATAATATACTTATTGAATAAGGACGATTTTCCAAGGATCAGAATAGGAATAGGAAAACAGCCGGAATATATGGATTTGGCTGATTATGTTACAGGTAAGTTTCCTAAAGATGAGATTCCTATTATGGTAGAAGCAGTGAAAAGAGCAGCTGATGCAGTAGAAGAAATTGTTTTGAAAGGCATTGCCGCAGCAATGAACAAGTTTAATGGATAACATTTTGATGCCCCTTGAGTCTTTGGAAGAATATAAATATTTGATAAAATCACTCCGTGAAAATACTAAAACAGTTGAAGTTCACGGAATTTCTGATGCCCAAAAATCTATGGTGATAGCGGGAGTCAGTGGAAATTGTGGTAAATCAATCTTGATCATAACTCACAATGATATTTTGGCTCGTAAGATTTATGAGGACATCAGTTTTTTTGATCCGGATGCTGCAGTGCTATTGCCTACTGCAGAAATGATTTTTCATAAAATAGATGCAAGGAGCAATGAAATTGAAGTAAATAGGCTAAAGGCATTACACAGATTAGGCAGAGGAGATAGAGTTATTTTGTGTGCATCTGTAGAAGCTTTGTTGTCTAAGATGCCAAAGCCGGATTATTTTTACTCTAAGCTTATAGATATAAATATAGGAGATCAAATGCCTGTAGAGGATTTCACCGCATATTTTGCTACTTCCGGTTATGAGAGAGTGGACATGATAGAAGGAAGAGGACAGTTTTCCATAAGAGGTGGTATAATAGATTTTTATGGTCCCACAGAAGACTATCCTGTGAGAATTGAACTTTTTGATGATGAAGTTGATTCTATTCGACATTTTGATCCTGGTACTCAGAGGTCCTTGAAGAAGCTGAAGACTCTTTCATTGTTTCCAATGAAAGAGATGATTCTAGAAGCTGAAGATTTTGTCAGAGCCTCTATAACACTGGAAAAAGAGTTAAATAAGAGATTGAAGCTTTATGAAGCATCCGGGAAAAAGAAGGGTATAGGTGAGAAACTTAGAGAAAAAATTGCAGAGGACTTAGAAAAAATTAAGAGTAATATGTATTTTCAAGGCATTGATAGGTATTTGGCCTTCTTTTATGAGGAGAGTCACTGCATTATAGATTATCTAAGGGATTTCATGGTTGTAGTGGATGAGCCTAATAGGGTGAGGCAAAGATTTGATAATGTTAGATTGGAGTATGAAGAACATTTCAAAAGCCTTCTGGAAGAGGGAGAGCTTTTGCCTGAACAGCTTAATGCGGTATTTACATATGATGATATTTTGCTAAAGATTAAAGATAATCAAATAATATGCTTTAATGCACTGCTGAAAAGTACGGCAGATTTTAAGCCTCAAAAAACAATAAGCTTTCTCAGTCGCTCCATGCAGCCTTTCCATGGTAAAATCAATTTGCTCATAGATGAAATAAAGCTGCTCCGAAGCAGAAGATACAAAATACTCATTTTGGCGGGCAGCAAAGACAGAGGAGAAAGGCTGGCAGAAGGCTTAAAGGATGATGGCATAGAGGCCTTATATCAAGATAAGCTTGGCTTTGAGCTTAAGGAAGGGCATATCATAATCCTTCCGGGGAATCTAAGCGGAGGTTTTGAGTTTCCTTCTATAAAATATGCAATAATCACGGACATGGAGGTTTTTGGCGGGGGAAAGAGAAAGACCGCTAAGAAAAAAGCAGGCTCCTTAAAGTTTTTCAGCGACCTTAAGGCCGGTGATTATGTTGTTCATGAAAATCATGGTATTGGTCAATATATGGGTATTGAGAGGCTCAAAGTAAATAATGTGATAAGAGATTATTTACATATAAGATATTTCGGAAATGATAAGCTCTATATACCCACAGATCAGTTTGACCTTATACAGAAATATATAGCTGGGGATAGAGCTCCCAAAATAAACAGGCTCTCAGGAGTTGAGTGGGTAAAAACAAAGGCTAGAGCCAAAAAGGCTATAGAAGGCATGGCAGACGAGCTGTTGAAGCTTTATGCAGAGAGACAGCAAATGAAGGGATTTTCTTTCTCCAAAGATGGCAGATGGCAAAAAGACTTTGAAGACATGTTTCCCTTTCAGGAGACTCCTGATCAGTTGAACTGTATAGAGGAAATAAAAAAGGATATGGAAACAGACAAAGCCATGGATAGGCTTTTGTGCGGAGATGTGGGCTATGGCAAGACAGAGGTTGCTCTTAGGGCAGCTTTTAAATGCATTATGGATGGAAAGCAGGTAGCCATATTAGTACCCACCACCATATTGGCCCAGCAGCATTTTAATACATGCAATCAAAGATTTGGAAATTTTCCAATGCATATTGATATGCTATCTCGGTTTAGGAGTGCCCAAGAACAAAAAAAGACCCTTGAAGCTCTCAGAATAGGAGCTGTGGATTTGGTTATTGGGACTCATAGATTGCTCCAAAATGATATAACTTTTAAAGACCTGGGACTTTTGATAGTAGATGAAGAGCAGAGATTTGGAGTGGTTCATAAGGAAAAAATAAAGCAGATGAGACAGAATGTTGACGTGCTGACTCTTACTGCCACACCAATACCAAGAACTCTTCATATGTCCTTGATAGGTATTAGGGACATCAGTGTAATAGAGGAGCCTCCGGAAGAGAGATATCCTGTGCAAACCTATGTGATGGAATATAATGATGAAATAGTAAGGGATGCAATATTAAGAGAAATAAACCGGGGAGGTCAGATTTATTTTTTATATAATAGGGTGAGAACCATCGGCAAAATGGCGGAAAGGTTGAAAGTCTTGGTGCCTGAAGCTAAGATTGCAGTAGCCCATGGCCAGATGGATGAAAGATTGCTTGAAAATACTATGCTGGACTTTTATAATGGAGAATATGACTTGCTTTTATGTACTACTATAATTGAGACAGGGCTTGATATACCCAATGTAAATACTATAATAGTCCATGACGCAGACAAGATGGGTCTGTCACAGCTGTACCAGCTGCGAGGAAGAGTTGGGAGATCAAATAGATTGGCATATGCCTACCTGACCTATCAAAGGGACAAGGTGCTTACAGAAGTGGCAGAAAAGAGATTGCAGGCTATAAAAGAATTTACTGAATTTGGCTCCGGTTTTAAAATCGCTATGAGAGATCTAGAGATTAGAGGCGCGGGCAATCTTTTGGGAAGAGAGCAGCATGGCCATATGGAATCCATAGGCTATGATTTATATACAAAGCTTTTAGAGGATACTGTAAGAGAGCTTACAGGAAGACCGCTTAGGGAGAAGATTGATACAACCATTGAATTTGATATAGAAGCTTATATACCTTTAACCTATATAGAAGATGAGAATCAAAAAATTGAAGTCTATCAAAAAATTGCTTCCATCGATGGGGTGAGCTCTCTTTATGACATAGAGGAGGAAATCGAAGATAGATTTGGTGATATACCGGATTCAGTGAGCAATCTTATGATGATATCCTATATCAAATATATGGCTTCAAAGCTCGGGATGATTTTGGCAGCACAAAAACCTGAAGGAGCCTTATTTAAGTTCAAGAATGATAAATATATAAAGGCAGAAGCAGCCATCAAGCTTATGGATGAATACGGACATAGAGTGTCATTCATGGCAAGCGAGCAGCCCTACTTTATTTATAAACTGGAAAGAGGCAAGGATGATAAATATTTGAAGTCTATTTCTGACTTTTTAGAGAAATTGGCCATATATAATGAAGAAAATACTGATGCTAAGAGGGGAGTAAATTGAAATGAATAACAAAAAATTATTAGGCGTTACAGTTGTGATTATCGCATTGATGGCTTTTTTGGCTGCAGGTTGCGATATGGTGAGGGTAAAGCCAGGAGATCCAGACAAAACTATTGTAGCTAAAGTGGATGGCGAAAATATTACTAAAGCTGAATTTGATAAGATATTCGAGGTGTTTAAGACTCAGGTTGAGATGAATCAAGATCCAAGCATATGGGAGAAGGACTATGAAGGTAAAAAGTATATTGATTTGGCAAAGGAGCAAGTCTTGGAGCAAATGATAAGCGATCGTGTACAACTCCATAAAGCCAATGAAATGGGTATCACAGCCTCTGACGAAGAAATCAACGAAGAAGTTGATAAATGGAAGAAGCTTTTTAATTCTGAGGAAAAATATACTGAGTTTTTAACAAGTCTGAAAATGGATGAAGCATACTTTAAGGAAAATCTAAAAAAAGATTTGATGATAAACAAGGTGAAGGAAAAGCTTACACAAGAAGTGGAAGTTACGGACAATGAGCTGGCAGACTATTATGGCAGTCATATAAATTTATTTTATAGAGTAAAAGCCAGCCATATACTATTGGATACAGAAGAAGAAGCAAAAAAGATACTGGAAAGAGTTAAAGCCGGAGAGGACTTTAACGCCTTAGCCAAAGAATTTTCTACTGATCCAAGCGCCAAAGAAAATAGCGGCGACTTGGGCTATTTCAGACATGGAGAGATGGTGGAGCCCTTTGAAGAGGCAGCTTTTGCACTGAAAGCCGGTGAAATAAGCGACTTGGTAAAGAGTGATTATGGATATCATATAATAAAAGTTGAAGATAAAACTGTGGATAAATTTGAAGACGTTAAGGACGAATTGAAAACTACCATGCAAACTGATAAAAAGAATGAGAATTACAATACTTTCTTAGAGGAAATGAAGAGCAAGGCTAAAATAGAGAAATTTCCAAAAAGTTTATAGTATATTCCTAAATTTGCAAATATGTGTATAAAAGCTTAACCTCCGTAAAATACTAAGGATTAAAGACATAATTGTCAATTTAAATCGAAAAAAAAAGGAGGGTAAAGCATGAAAGCAACCGGAATAGTAAGACGCATAGATGATTTAGGAAGAGTTGTTATACCTAAGGAAATCAGAAGAACTCTTCGCATTAGAGAAGGCGATCCTCTTGAAATCTTTACAGACCGAGAGGGAGAAGTTATTTTAAAGAAGTACTCTCCAATCGGAGAATTAAGTGATTTTGCAAAAGAATATGCAGATTCATTGCATAGCTCTTTGGAACACATTGCATGTGTAAGCGATCGGGATAACATAATCGCTGTGGCAGGAGCTTCAAAAAAAGAGCTTCTGGAGAAGAAAATAAGCCCAGCTGTGGATAAAATAATTGAAGATAAGACAACAATGATGCTGGATGGTACAAATGGCAATAAAATGATAAATATTACAGCAGATGAAGAAGGACCGCCAAGGTATACCTCGGGAGTCATAGTACCTATAGTATCAGAGGGAGACCCAATTGGCTCAGTAATACTACTTAGCAAAGAAACAAATGTTAAGATGAGCGACTTGGAAAAAAAGATTGCTGAAACAGCAGCAAGTTTTTTAGGAAAACAGATGGATCAATAATGTAGGATGGCAGCAAAAAAAGAAGCTGCCATCATTTTTTTCGTTAATACAGTAAGGGGTTCTAATAGAGATATTGAATGTATATTTTAAATATAAGATATGATAAAATGTATTTGTTTAACGTGAAGTTTGGAGGTCAACTATGGACAATAATAAGAATTCTTTTGTAAAGGGAGCATTGATACTTACAATAGCAGGTATAATCTCAAAGGTATTAGGGGCTATATACAGAATTCCTCTAGCGTCGATCATAACTTCGGAGGGCATGGCTTATCATCAGACAGCCTATGATCTATACATACTCATGCTTACCTTTTCTTCCTTTGCTATACCTACAGCCATATCCAAGCTGGTTTCTGAAAGATTGGAGGCAGGTAGAAAAGATGAAGCCCATAAGATATTTCAAGTGGCCATGTGGCTTTTAGCTGCCATTGGGCTTATTTTATCTGTAGCATTATTCTTTAACGCAGCGGCTTTCTCACAAGCTTTTAAAAACCCGGGTTCTTATTTGGCAGTTCTTGCAGTTTCACCGGCTATATTTACGGTTTCTGCAAGCGGTGCATTCAGGGGATATTTTCAAGGTATGCAAAACATGACACCTAGCGCTGTATCTCAAGTGACAGAGCAAATAAGCAGAGTTCTTGTGGGTATTGTCCTAGCATATTTATTATTGCCTTTAGGTTTTGAAACTTCAGCCGCCGGCGCTATCTTTGGCACTACTGTTGGAGGCTTGGTAAGCTTTCTTACTTTATATATTATTTATGCGAGAAAAAAGAAGATGATAAAAGCAGATCTGGCTCAATTCAAAGGGAGAGAGACTGAATCCATAGGTAGTATAGTCAATAGGATAATAAAATTCTCTTTGCCCATCATGATTGGTGGGAGTATAATGCCAATAATGAGCCTTATGGATAATTATATTGTGATGGATAGACTTTTAGCTTCAGGATATAATCAAGAAACTGCAACCATGCTATATGGACAGCTAAAGGGCATAGCTGCTTCTTTTATCAATGTTCCTCAGGTGTTTACTATTTCTTTAGCGGCTAGTTTGGTGCCGTCCATTACAGAATCAGTAGCCAAGAGAGATCAGGACTCTGTAAAAAGAAAATCCAAGCTGGCTTTGAAGATGAGCTTGATTTTAGGCTTGCCTGCTGCCATGGGGCTTTTTATACTGGCAGGACCTATTATGCAGATGTTTTATCCCAATGAGACTGCAAGCCTTGGTCTTGCACTTAGATATGCATCAGTAAGTGTAATATTTCTTACCTTGGTTCAAACTATGACAGCAATATTGCAAGGAATGGGTAAAGAAAGAATACCCGTTAAAAACATGGTCATAGGCGCCTTAGTAAAGGCTGTTGTCAGCTATGTGCTGACTTCTATTCCTGCTCTAAACATCAATGGTGCAGCCTTAGGCACAGTGCTTGGATATGCAACAGCTACAGTGCTGAATCTGAGAGCTCTCTTGATTTATCAAAAAGGAGGCTTGGGGATAGCTTCTATCGCTATAAAACCTGCTATTGCTACTGCAGCTATGACCTTTACAGCTTATTTGAGCTATAAGCTATCTTATGCCGCATTGGGTAGCAATCGAATGGCAACCCTAATCAGCATATTGCTTGCTGTCTTGGTATATGGAATAGTGCTGATACTTATAAAGGGCGTTACAAAAGAGGAATTGGATACAGCTCCGGGAGGCAAAAGATTATCCCAAATGCTGAAGAAAAGGGGACTGCTATAGAACTGAATGAAGTCTCAAGAAAGGAAGTTTTGCATGGGAAAAATAACAATAATAGGTTTGGGACCGGGAGATTATGATAGTCTCACTCTTAAAGTGGAGAATATAATAAAAAATGCACAAACCCTGATACTAAGGACAGAAAAACATCCAATGGTAGATAAAATAGCGGCTATGGGAATCCGATTTTCCACCTGTGACGACATTTACGACTCATCTCAGACCTTTGAAGAAGTTTATGAAACAATATGTGATAGAATCATAAATATTGCCTTAGAAGGCAAGGACGTGGTTTATGGAGTGCCTGGACATCCTTTGGCTGCAGAAAAAAGCGTAGGGCTTATATTGGAAAAATCAAAGGGTAAAATAGATGTAATTGTGGAAGGCGCCATGAGCTTTATAGATGCAGTGACTGCCTCGTTGAAAATAGATATTTCATCAGGCTTGAAAATAATTGATGGACTGAGATTGGATAAGCAAAGACCGGATGTTAATTGCGGCAACATTATCACCCAAGTATACAGCAAATTAGTCTCTTCAGAGGTAAAATTGATACTAATGGATCATTATAAAGATGATCAAAGGATATGTATAATAAAAGCAGCGGGAGTCAAGAATCAAGAGAGAATGGAGTGGATTCCGCTGTATCAATTGGATTCAATAGAGTGGGTGGATTACCTCACAAGCATCTATATACCTCCTGCAGCAGAAGATAAAAAGTTTAAAAGTATGGATGATTTGGTAGATTTGATGGAATATCTCAGAGGAGACGAGGGATGCCCCTGGGATAGGAAACAAAATCATAACAGTTTAAAGCCTTATCTTTTGGAAGAATGCTATGAAGCAATTGATGCAATAGAGAGTGATGACATTGATCAATTGATAGAAGAGCTAGGAGATGTACTTCTCCAGGTAGTATTCCATTGTCAGATTGGAAAGGAGGCTGGGGAGTTTCATATCAATGATGTAATTACATTTCTAGTAGACAAGCTGATTTCCAGGCATCCTCATGTATTTGGAGAAACTCTAGCCAATGACGAAGGAGGAGCCTTAGAGAGCTGGGAAGCATCAAAAAGAGATGAAAAAGGTGTTAATACTTTTACAGAAACCTTGATAGCCATTCCAAAGGCGATGTCCTCTTTGACCAGAAGTTACAAGATTCAGGAAAGAGCCGCCCTAGCTGGATTTGATTGGCCTGATGTGGATGGGGCAATGGCAAAGGTCGATGAAGAAATATTGGAGTTAAAGGAGGTATATAAATCTGTAAAAAAAGGCAAAATAGAAGAAGAAATTGGTGATTTGCTTTTTGCAGTTGTAAATGTAGCAAGATTTCTTAATATTCAACCTGAGCTAGCATTAGTAAAGACTATAAATAAATTCATCAATAGATTCAATTTTGTTGAAGAAAATGCCTTGAAAGAAGGTAAAAAACTGGAAGAAATGACTCTTGAAGAGATGGATTTGTTGTGGAATAAGGCAAAAACACATAATTTTACTAAAAATGATAAAAACTAATGATAAAAAAGAAGGATTTCTGCCAGAAATAGAGAATAAGCTTATAGAACTTATGAACAAATTAATTAGGAGGGGTTATTTAATGAACAAAGCTGAACTTATTGCTAGCATGGCTGAAAAATGCGAATTGACAAAGAAAGATACTGAGAAAGCTCTGAAAGCATTCATGGACTCTGTACAAGAAAGTCTTGAAAAAGGTGAAAAGGTACAATTGGTTGGTTTTGGCACATTTGAAGTTAAACAAAGAGCTGCCAGAGTAGGCAGAAACCCAAGAACAAAAGAAGAAATAAAGATACCAGCTTCAAAGGCTCCAATATTCAAAGCTGGCAAGGATCTTAAGGAATCTGTTAACAAGTAAGCGAACCTAAATTACATACGCAGAGCAAAATCAGGTCATTGACCTGATTTTTTTCTAACATAAAGGAGGATTTGTATGAGATTGGATAAGTTTCTTAAAGTATCAAGGCTTATAAAAAGAAGAACAGTAGCCAAAGACGCTTGTGTGGGAGAGAAAATCTATTTGAACGGAAAAATGTCAAAGCCTGGTGCAGAAGTAAAAATAGGAGATATAATTGAAATTGTCTTTGGAGACAGGAAAATAAGGGCAGAAATTTTGAATGTTAATGAAAAGGCAGCAAAAGATGAAGCGAAGGAAATGTATAAGATATTAGAACCCTAAGATACATATTATGACCCAAAGCGCATATAAATTAATATAATTTACTATTTCTAGTAGGCGTGGGAGGGTTATATATGGAAGATATGAAAGGAATAAAGTCCAAACCTCATAATATTACTCTTGAAGGAAGGGAAAAGCTTTATATAAGCGGAGTCACAGATGTTGGCAGCTTTAATGATAACACTGTCATAGTGAGTACCCAAATGGGAGAACTGGTGATAAAGGGTGATGATTTGCACATCAGCAGCTTAAATGTCAATGATGGTGATGTGTTGATCAAAGGCCTCATACATTCCATGGTCTATGAATCAAAAGGAGTTTATAAGAGCGACAAAGGATTTTTTAAGAGCCTCTTTAAATAAAAGCTTATTGCAGCCACGGAGGTTTTCCTATGGAGACAGTGCAGTTTCAAATTTTTGTTTTTTCCATCACTGTTTATGGTGGAATTATTATTGGACTAGTGTATGATATATATAGAGCTGCTAAAGGCGCCCACAAATCAAAGGGACTCTTTACTTCTCTTTGGGACATCTTATTTTTATTGTTTACGCTTTTAATTGCCGTATGGGCAATATTCTCAAGCAACTATGGGGATTTGAGAATTTATGTTTTTATAGGATTTATAGTAGGCTTCTTTTTATATGAAAGGATAATAGGCAAAATTGCGGTAGCTTTTTTCGCTTACATATTTCAAGCTATGAGAGCATCATTAAAAAGAGGCAGCAGATTAATAGTTTTGCCTTTTAGGTTTTTATGGTATTTTATAGTCCGTCCTTTGTATATAATCAAGGAGTTTTTCAAAATAAAAATAATAAAAGCAAAGAAAATAGCATTATTACCTAAAAAACTATTGAGAGATATGAAGAAATATTATAAACTGATAATTAAAAGGGATAATCATAAAAAGGATGAATGATGGTTCTGGGTTATTAGGAGGATATGTGCTATGAAGAATAAAAAGAAAAAGAAAATAATATGGACTAATTTTTTTGTATTTATATTTATTCTTTATGCTGTCTTCACAGTTGCCAGCCAGCAGGTCACCATATACAGGCTAAAAAAATCTCAACAGGCAATATCTAATAAGATTGATGCAGCCAAAAAGCAGAATCAGAAGTTGCAGGACATGCTCAAAGATACATCAACCATGGAGTATGTTGAGAAAGCAGCCAGAGAGCAGCTCGGATTAGTCAAGGCCGAAGAGAGAGTATATGTTGATCAATCCTTGTCTGATGTCAATTTGCATGAAGGGGGTAATTAGTTATAGCGTAAAAATACAATTATCACCTATTGCAAATTAAAGGAGGAATTTTTTCAGTATGCCTATAGAGGAAGGTATGATAGTTGACGGAATAGTAGCAAATATTACAAAATTTGGTGCCTTTGTTCAATTATCAGGGGGGAAAACCGGACTAGTACACATTTCGGAAATTGCTGATACTTATATAAAAGATATAAACAGCTATTTAAAAGAAAAACAAGCCGTTAGGGTAAAAGTGTTAAACGTTGACAGGGACGGAAAGATAAACCTGTCTATCAAGCAAGCTCAAATTATCAAAAAATCAACAAAGCCTGTTGAAATAGACTGGCAGCAGGAGTCTAAGAAAAACCAAAGCGGAAACTTTGAGGACAGACTTTCAAAATTCATGAAGGAGAGCGATGAAAGACTTCAAGAATTTATGAAAAACAAGGAATCAAAGAGAGGCGGCGGTTATAGCCGCAAGGGAGACTTTGCTCAGAGATAATTTAAATTGGCTCAATACTGTCAGTTATGCTGACAGTATTGTTTTTAAATCAATGATGCATAAAAGGGAGATCGATATGAGAAAAATAGCCGCGATAGATTTGGGAACAAATTCAATCAGATTGATGCTTTGTGAAGTTGTTGGAGGTAAGTTCAAGAAAAAAAGCAAAGAAGTTATTACAACAAGAATTGGCAAAGACATGAGTCCCTCAGGGTTGCTTACTGAAAAAGCAATGGAAAAGAATATTGAAGCAATCAAATATTTTAAAAACAAGGCAGAATACTTTAATGCAGAAAAGATAATAATCATTGCCACTAGTGCTTTAAGAGATGCAGGGAATAAAGAAGAATTCTTGGAAAAGGTTAAAAACGAGGTAGGATTAGATATCAAGATTTTAAATGGAGAAGAGGAAGCTGAGATTGGTATAATTGGTGCTTCTTATGGCTTTGATGATACAGATAATTTTCTTGTTATAGATGTGGGAGGAGGCAGTACTGAATTAGTACTAGGTGTAGGCGATAGAATTGTCTATTCAACTAGTATTAATGCAGGAGCTGTTAGAATGACTGAAAAGTTTATTAAGGAAAATCCTATGCATCAATCAGATATTAATGCATTAGAAGAAAGTTTGGACATGCTTTTTAAAGATTCCTTATACTATCTAAAAGATAAGAAAATATGCAAAATAGTTGCTATTGGAGGAACTGCTACAACAGCAGCTTCGATTTTTCATCAAATGAAAGTATATGATTGGGAAAAGATTCACAATACTATATTAACAAAAATGTTTTTAGATAAGCTTTTTGAAAATTTGAAATCAATGTCAGTGAAAGAGAGGTATAATATAAAGGGCTTGCAGAAGGAAAGAGCCGATATAATACCCACGGGCATATTTATTACTAAATATATAATGGGCAAACTAAATGCTGAAAATATCATGGTCAGCGAAAACGACAACCTCGAAGGTGCAATAATAAAATACGGTAAAGTTTTTTAATTTTTTAGTTTTTTTGACATTTCATAAAATTGTTATTGACGATACGGCATAAAACATATATAATGATATTTGTCGCTGTACGGTGTATGCCGAGCAGTTGGCCGAAGTGGCGGAACTGGCAGACGCACAGGACTTAAAATCCTGCGGTCCTTAAAGACCGTACCGGTTCGATTCCGGTCTTCGGCACCAATATTTATCGCGGGGTGGAGCAGCTGGCAGCTCGTCGGGCTCATAACCCGGAGGTCGTGGGTTCAAATCCCTCCCCCGCAACCAAATTTTAATATTTATCGCGGGATAGAGCAGTACGGTAGCTCGTCGGGCTCATAACCCGGAGGTCGTGGGTTCAAATCCCTCTCCCGCAACCAAAAACTTGCAGATGATTGTCAAATGCGACGCATATTACAATCAGATAATGGCGGCGTAGCTCAGTTGGCTAGAGCATTCGGTTCATACCCGAACGGTCATTGGTTCAAATCCAATCGCCGCTACCATTTTTTTTTGTAGAGAATTATATTTGGCCCATTGGTCAAGCGGTCAAGACATCGCCCTCTCACGGCGGTAAC
>Ga0172382_10005402_pt1 | contig 19061 bp, 19 predicted proteins | sample Leawel138RmetaG_FD_122245 | JGI IMG/M metagenome (GOLD analysis project Ga0172382, IMG submission 122245) | Leachate microbial communities from a municipal landfill in Southern Ontario, Canada - Leachate well 138R metaG | ecosystem: Engineered > Solid waste > Landfill > Unclassified | place...
ACTTGCTCAATTTCTCTTCTACCAATCCATTAGAGTGTCAGGTTTTGCATATATTACAAACAGTCTTCTCATTGACTACGTGATGAAACCTTTTACGCTTATAAGTTTTCTCTTTTTGATTATTCTATTATCGCTTTATATGATGATTGAAATGATTATGCTATCTATGATTTTTGATTATGGATATCGTGAAGTTACACTTGGATTGAGTGACTTAATTGTTTTGGGAAGTAAACATGTTTTTAAAATCATCAAACAATATCATGTTCGTATCTTTTTCCCTGCGTTTTTCTTTTTCATCTTGGTTGAATTATTTCATGTTGTTGGAATTGCGCAAACCATTAATATACCCTCTGAAATCATTCAACTGATCAACCAAAACAGGTGGCTGGTCGTTGGAGTCATCTTGCTCGTTTTGACAATCTTTGTTTTGTTCATTCAAACGATATTTCATATCAATCTCTATACAGTACAAAACCTCAAACCAAAAGAAGTGCGCAAGCGTTCACGTACCATGCTTCATAAGAAACGACTTGAGATGGCTTTTGAGTTTCTTTTACTCAATCTGATTCTAAATCTCATGTTGTATCTCATTTATGCTCTGATCATTTTATCTATTGGTGGTATTGTATCTCTGATCAAAGGTTCTCCTTATGCCTTTGCATTTGTACTAACCATCTTTTATACGCTTTATCTGATTATCGGTTTTATTGCAACGATAACACTCATACCGATTAATTTTGCACTGATGACCTCTTGGTATGAGGAAAGCCTCCATAAAGTAGATATAAAACCAGCATATAGTCTCAAAACGATGAAGCCTTTTAAAAATGAAAAAACCCTCAAGTGGGGGCTTATTGTAACAGCATCCATTCTGTTTGTCGTTAATTTATCCTCTGTCATTCAGACGATTCAAAGTGATCGAACGCAGCTTGAGTTATTAAACTATGCTGAAATCGTAGCTCATCGTGGATATTCAGATAAAGCACCAGAAAATACCATTCCAGCCATCGAACAAGCACTCTATTATGGTGTCGATGCCATTGAGCTTGATGTTAGAGAAACCAAAGATCATATACCTATAGTAGTTCATGATAGTTCGACGAAGCGAACGACAAATGATACCTCTGTACGTCTCTTTCGAATGATGTCACTTGAAGAAGTAAAAGAACTTGATGCTGGATCTTGGTTTTCAGATGATTTTAGTCAAACAGAGATACCGACGCTCGAGGAAGCTATCATGATTATCCAAGGAAAAGTCCGTCTCTTTTTAGAGTTAAAAGATCAGTCGCCAACTCTTGAAGCAAATGTTATAACACTCATTGAATCCTATCAAATAGCAAGTGATACCGTTATTTTATCCTTCTCGAGTGATCAACTGAAACGCTTAAAAGATATGAATCGTGAGATTCAAACGTTGCTCCTTATCCAATCATTTTATGGAAATCAAACAGAGCTCGTTCAAGCAACATATGCTGATCATTATGGTTTAGCTATTGCTTATTATACCCGCAACGAATCATTTGTTGAACTGGCTCATTCCTACGGGAAAAAAGTCTATATTTGGACTGCAAATGATGAAAAAACACTCAGACAAATTGTCTTTGGTGATATCGACGGAATCATCACAGATCGTCCGATATTAGCAAGAGAAATCGCTTATTCAAAAAACGCACCTGAACTTGTTGTTGAACTCCTAAAAAGATTCTTTCCTAAAAAAGAACAAGGGCTCAATTGAGCCCTTTTACAGTCTGATAAGCAGTGTTGCTAATGTGATAACAATCATGAAACCAAGAGAGATGAGTGTGTATCTTAAGAGATAAGATGAAGTCTTTTTCGGATATTCACGTAGGATGTATTTAAATGAAATTAAGCTAGCGAGTGAACCAATGATACTTCCTAAAGCACCGACATTTACACCCTGTAATAAGGGCTGCCAATAATCACTTGAGGTGAAGGTGGAAAGTAAGACAGCTGCTGGAACATTGGATATAAATTGTGAAGTGAGTAGTGCAGTAAAGTAGACCGTTAAATGCGTTGATAGGCCTTGGCTAATATAATCACTGATCCAAGTGATCTTGCTGATGTTACCTGTGAATATGAAAAAACAGACAAAGGTGAGTAATAATGTATAATCCACACGCTTAAACAGATGACGTCCATAGATCATTGAAAGTATGAGGGTTATACCAAGCGCGTAATAAGGATCGATGATACGAAGTACACACAAAAGTGCATTGATCATGATGAGCATGTAGAGTAAAAATTTTTTCCATTGTATGTTTGGAGCAACGATGTTGAGTTCACATATCTGATGAGGAATACTTATAAAACCTGTCAGTAGTATCAGGATGAATCCGGTGAGCGTAATAATCGATGTTGTGAGGATAAAGGATGTAAAAGGAATGTTATAAAAAGCATAGAGATAAATGTTTTGCGGGTCCCCCATCGGAGTGAGTGCACTTCCCATGTTGGCAGCAATGGTTTGCAAAATGATAATGGTAATCATATGCTTTTCTTGTTTGGTGTGTCTCGTGATAAACATGGTAAACGGAATTAATGTCAATAAAACAGCATCATTTGTCAGTAACATTGCCAAAAAGAAAGTCACCAAAACGATGACAAGACCAATCCACTTAATCGATCTTAGATGCATAACAAGTTTGGTAGCGACAAAATCAAAAAAATGGGTTTCATAAATACCAGCCACAGCAAGCATCAATGTAAACATAATAATGAGCACCTTGGCATTGATATAACCGAGATAGGCTGAAGATGGTGGAATAAAGAACATGGAGATGAGTGCGAAAACAAAAGCAATCACGAACACTTTATCTTTATACAAGTAGTGTAAAATGGATTTCATAGCGTCCTCTTTTGAGCAGATTCAATTCATTATAAACCTTTTCAAAGGATAAAAAAATAGCAATTTCTACGATTTATATGAAAACTTTTAAGTTTCACAATTTATAATAGAAGAAGAAACATGAAATGGAGCAAATATGCATGAAAATCAAACAATCTTTTGAAGATTTTTGGAGTGAAGCACTCACCGAAATGAACCATTATCCTTTAGATGATCACATTCAAAACATCAGACAAACAGATACCATCGATGAGATTGGTGATTTTAGTTATCTTGGAGCAAAAGAAGAAAGGATATATGGATTTTATTTAAGACATAAAGGAGATCCAAGACCTACTGTTTTGATGTTTCATGGTTATGGATGGCATAAAGGTCAACCAGAAGACTACCTTGATTGGTATCAATTAGGTGTCAATGTTTTTGCTATTGATATCCGTGGTCAAAGAGGATTGACTAAAGATCAATATCCATATCAAATGGGTGATCACAGATTGATGACACGAGGTCTTGATCAGCCACAACATTACTATTTAAAGCATGTCTACCTAGATGGGCTTAGATTGATCGATTTTGCATCAGCACAACCCTTTGTTGATTCATCAAAAATCATTTTGCACGGTGGATCACAGGGTGGAGGAATTGTTTTTGCACTGGCTGGATTGAAGGAAGTATACATGACGTTTGCTGATGTACCTAGCTACAGTTACTTTGAGGGACGCATTCAAACGAGAAATGGATCGGTTAGTGAAATCGCAGATTATATCGATGAACATCACCTTTTTCTAAAAGACATTTTAGATTGTTTAAGTTATTTTGATCTCATAAACTTTGCTCCACATATCAAAAATCCACTGGTAGCATCCGTTGGTTTAGCAGATGATATATGTCCAGCCAGATACTTTATGAAAGCCTACTTAAAAGTTTCGGTAGAAAAAGAACTCTATGAATATCCAAATGCTGGCCATGAAGGTGGTGGAAAGGTTCATCAAGACATCAAATTAAACATCTTGAAAAAGCGATTGAGCAATCTACAAAAATAATATAACATGTCGAATGGGGAAGGTTATTACCTCCCCATTCATGATATAATAGCATCGAGGTAAAATTATGAATCAAATCTACTTAGCATTTTATGACAATCAAACACGAAAATTACATAAGGACCACTTCGGTAATCTCAATCTCGTTGATGAACCCTATTTGGTTTATGAAGAGCCTTATTATGCACTTAAGCCAGACATATTAATTGGTCGTATCGATCACAAAAAGACGTTTGGTTTTTTAAGACAAGAGTTAGGTGATATCTATATTGAACAAAGAGACTTACTCGATGCGATGCATGATGATATCGTCTTGGTCAAAGAAGGGGTCGAACCCAGAGTAGTTTATGTCGTAAAGCGTGCGCTTAAACATGTCGTTGCTACTGTTAAAAAAACACAAAAAGGTTTGTTTTTTGAACCGGATACCTATTTGGATCGCAGACTCGAAGTCGAAGGTGGAAAAGACTTAGTGTTTGGACACGTTGTCATGTTAGAAGTTGAGTCAATCGATCAATTTGCTGTTTATACTATAGTCAAAAAGATCATCGGTCATATCAATGATCCAGATATACAAACACTTAAAATTGTTGCTAGTTATGACTGGCCACAAACATTTTCTGAATCTGTCATGGATTCGATTTCTAAAATTGAAATCGATATGGAAAAAGAAATGGAAGAACGACTTGATTTAACCGACAAACTCATCATCACTATCGATGGAAAGGATGCAAAAGATTTAGATGATGCGATCAGTTTGGAAGTTAAGGATGATCACTATTATTTAGGTGTTCACATTGCAGATGTTTCACATTATGTGGTTGAGAACAGTCCGTTAGATGAAGAAGCTTATAAACGATCGACTTCCTCTTATTTAGCTGATCGAGTCATCCCGATGTTACCACATAAGCTCTCAAACGATTGGTGTTCACTCAATCCTCATGAAATCAAGTTAACCCTTTCCTGTATGATGAAACTGGATATGGATGGAAAAGTGATTGAATACGACATTCAAAAGTCATTTATTAAAAGCAATCGACGCATGAACTATGACGAGGTTAACCACTACTTAATCAAAGGCCAGTCTTTAGGTGCCCCAGTTATCGAAGATATGTTGACCAAGATGAACGAGCTTTCACAAAAGCTAAAAGTCATTCGCAGAAGACGTGGCGAAATCGAATTTGAGTCATCGGAGCTTGGGTTTGTCGTTGATACTAAAGGCAAAGTTCTCGATGTTTATGAACGGAAAACCGATGAAGCTGAACAACTCATTGAATCGTTTATGTTGATTGCTAATGAAACTGTTGCTTTTCACATGTTTCATAGCAACCTACCCTCACTTTATCGTATTCATGAAGCTCCAGATAATATCAAACTGAAGCTCGCTCTTCAGACGGTTGCTAAACTTGGTATACCCGTTAATTTTAAACAATTGGGTCGTCCTAAACCTTTGCAAATAATAACGGAACACACATCAAATACACCGTATCAATATGTGGTACATATGATACTTCTAAGAGCGATGCAAAAAGCGAAATACAGCGAAACACTGCAACCCCATTACGGATTAGGAGCTCGCTTTTATACGCACTTTACATCTCCAATCAGAAGATATCCTGATTTAATGCTCCATCGTTTGATTCACCGATTCTTACTCTCTGAAACGACATCATATAAAAAAGATGTCTATCACTTCGAATCCCTTTTAACAGAGGTTGCCAAACATACCTCAGATCAGGAAAGAAAAGCCATTCAAATGGAAAGAGATGTATCAAAGCTCAAGTCTTGTGAATTCATGGAAGATAAGATTGGGAAGTATTTTAAAGCAATCATCTCTCAGATGATGCCATCAGGCATGTTTGTTAAATTGAACAATGGCATCGAAGGATTTGTTCCACTTAGAGTGCTTGATGATTACTATATGTATGATGAAAACCATTTGACGTTTATTGGAAACCGTGGGAAGAGATATCGCTTAGGTGATTCCATTAAAGTTGAATTACTCGATGTTGACATCGCTCAAAGAAAAATGGATTTTGGCATCGTTGATAAAAAGAAGAAAAGAGATATAAGATATGAAACTTATCGCTCAAAACAAAAAGGCAAGGCATGACTACTTTATTGAAGAATCCTATGAAGCAGGTATGCAATTGCTCGGAAGTGAAATTAAATCCATTCGTTTAGGCAAAGTTAATGTCAACGATGCATTCGTCACCATCAAGGACGGCGAAGCTTTTGTGCATAACATGCACATTGCAAAATACGATTTTTCAAATCGGTTTAATCATGAAGAAACACGAACAAGAAAGCTGTTATTGCATAAGAAAGAAATCATCAAATTGTTTGCTAAAACAAGAGAACAAGGATACACATTAATTCCTCTAAAAGTCTATTTAAAAGATGGACTTTGCAAGCTAGAAGTTGGCCTTGCTAAAGGTAAAAAAGATTATGATAAGCGTGAAACACTCAAAGAAAAAGATCAAGCGATGCGCTTGAAAAAACTTTTAAATAAAAGGTGAAATACATGAAGTATAAAGTTGGACTTGCATTAGGTGGTGGGGGTGCAAGAGGTTCCTATCAAATCGGTGTACTCAAAGCACTCGATGAAGCGGGTATACTTTCTGAAATTGAACATGTATCCGGAACTTCAATTGGAGCTATCAATACCCTTATGGTTATGGCAAAATTATCCTATGATCGGATGATCGATATTTGGAAGATGATTGACAACACTGATATTTATGGTCATAAGTTTGATAAATTCAAATTCGATAAGATGGGTCTTTTCAGTCTTAAGGATATGTATCACAAACTGACTGAACAGGTGACTCTTGATGAAATCAGAACGAGCAAGATGCAAGGATATGTAACAGCTGCAAAAATAAAAAAGGGATCGATGATTGATCAAGTGTTGATCCATCGTATGAAAAAAGAAGTCTTTCATTTAAATGATGTGGATGATCCACATCGTGCGGTTTTAGCTTCAGCATCCATACCCGTTCTCTTTGGTTCAACAGAAATTGATAATGCCTACTTTGTTGATGGTGGAGCCATCGATAACTGTCCGATCAAACCCTTGATTGAACAGGGATGCCATATTATTATAGCTGTTCCTATTGATGGAAGATTTCATGAAAAAAAATATCAAAAAGAAGATATCCTGCTCATCAATCTCGAAGCCAATAAACTATTCTCATTTACAATGATCGATATTCTTAATTTTAAACCAGAAGAAGTTGAACATCGCGCTAATTATGGCTACTTAATGACAAAAAACATGTTACAAAAGTTACATGATTTAGGTTATTATCAAGATGGTTTATGGATGAAACCATCATCCTATGAGCATGTCAGTATCACCAAAGATGAGGAACAGAAGATTAAAGAAGAGGTAGCAAAATGGCATTAAATCTTATGACTTGGATACAAAATCTAGAATTTGATCTTATTCGCTCCATACAATACTTAAGAAATCCCATTTTGGACGAAACGATGTACTTTATCACCCAGCTCGGTGATCAGTTGTTTTTTATCGCGGTTGCAGTGATCATTTACTGGACCATCGATAAACGATTTGCACATAAGTTTGTTTTTGCCTTCATGATGAGCGCAGTTATCAATACGGGACTTAAGTACATTTTTAAACGCATTCGTCCCTTTTACTATATGGGGATCGAGTCAGAACCCAAATGGCGCACGACCGGCTATTCGTTTCCAAGTGGACACGCTCAAGCATCCGGTGTTTTGGGATACACAGGGCTTTACGCTTCTAAAAAGACGAAACAAAAATGGTTGAGCTATGTTGCCTGGTTTATCATGATCTTTGTTCCGCTTTCACGTATCTATTTAGCTCAACACTTTTTAACGGATGTCATCGTTGGCTTAGTGCTCGCATACGGTTTGGCACACATCAGTTTTCTCCTTGTTGATAAGATGAAAGATGATGAACACATCTATACTCTGATGTTAGCACCTCTCTTTATCATTGCACTTTTCTTTTATCCAAACCATGATTTAGCGATTGCTGCTGGTGGATTTGTGGGTTTTGCACTGGGTTATTACCTTGAAAAACGGTATATCAAATTCGAAGTTAAAGCAGCTTGGTGGATTCAAATCGTAAAGGTAGTTTTTGGTCTTGCGATTGCATTTGGTCTAAAGGAAGGGCTTAAACTTATTTTCTTAGATCATGTGGCATTTGATTTTATACGTTATTTTTTGATAGGAGTTTGGGCATCCGTTGGAGCACCCATCGTCTTTAAATATGGAACAGGTTATTTTGCGAAAAACGTTTGAAAAACTTGAAGTTGAAGAGCTTTATCAAATTCTTGATCTGAGATCAAAGGTTTTTATCATGGAACAGACATGTCTCTATCAAGATATTGATGGTCTAGATCGGATGAGTATCCACTATATGCTTAAAAAAGATGGCTTACTTGTGAGTTATCTTCGCTTGATGCCTCCAGGCCTCAGATTTTTAGAACATACGCTATCACGCATCGTTGTTGATCCTACCCATAGACATCAAGGTTATGCAACGAAATTGATTAAGAAAGCGATGCAAGATATTAAAGGATTACCGATACGGATTTCTGGACAAGCTTATCTAAAAGATTATTACGAAAGCTTAGGTTTTAGTATCGTCAAAGGGACTTACTTAGAAGATGGTATCCCACATTATGAAATGTTTACCAAAAACGAATGAAATCCATCCATTGATTCAATCGTTTGGGATCATGATGAATCCCAAGATGATAGGTGAATAAGTATTTACAATTATATTGGATTGTGATACAATAAGGTCGCGATGAACAAAGGGAGTAGCAAGTTATCTTTTTCAAGAGACTTCGTGGTTGGTGAAAACGAAGATAGAGACCTTGTGAAGGCTATTTGGGAGCAAAAGGTCAGTCGGCCGTAACGACATTTGAGGGCTAGGTTGATTCCTAGAACTAAGGTGGTACCGCGTAAACAATTTACGTCCTTAGGAAAGGCTAAGGACGTTTTTTATTCATTTAAGGAGGGTTACCGATGAAAAAGATGACATCAACCGAAATTAGACAGATGTGGCTCGATTTTTTTAAATCAAAAAAACATCAAATTGAATCTTCAGCATCACTTGTTCCACAAAATGATCCAACACTTCTATGGATTAATGCAGGTGTTGCACCTTTAAAGAAGTACTTTGATGGTTCAGAGCAACCCCAAAATCCGAGAATGGCGAATGTTCAAAAATGTATTCGCACAAATGACATCGATAATGTGGGTAAGACAGCTAGACACCACACGTTTTTTGAAATGTTAGGTAATTTTTCGATTGGAAATTACTTTAAGGATCAAGCAATCGCTTGGGGTTTTGAGTTACTTACAGACTCCAAATGGTTCGATTTTCCAAAAGAGAAACTCTATATCACCTATTATCCAGACGATCTTGAAGCAAGAGATGCATGGATCAGACAAGGAATCGATCCATCGCACATCATCCCACGTGAAGATAATTTTTGGGAGATTGGTCCTGGACCCTGTGGTCCAGATACTGAGATCTATTTTGATCGAGGTGAATCTTATGATCAGCGTGGTATTGAACTCATTGAGCAAGATATAGAAAATGAACGATATATTGAAATATGGAACATTGTTTTTTCACAGTATAATTCAAAACCAGGACTATCACGCGAAGCATATCCTGAACTTCCTTCAAAAAACATTGATACAGGTGCTGGTCTCGAGCGATTTGCATGCGTCATTCAACAGACAGCTACCAATTTTGAAACAGATCTCTTTTTACCCATCATTTTGCATACACAAAAGCTATCAGGTATCACCTATCAAGGTCAAATGGCATTTAAGGTGATTGCAGATCATATCAAAGCACTGACATTTGCTATATCAGATGGAGCTATTTTATCGAATGAAGGTAGAGGATATGTACTCAGAAGATTATTGAGAAGAGCGGTTAAATACGGCCTTTCACTCAATCTTACAAGACCCTTTCTCTATGAACTTGTTGATGATGTCGTCGACATCATGGGTAGCTTTTATACCAATCTTGAAGAAACCAAAACGATTGTTAAACAACTGATATTTAGGGAAGAAGAAAAGTTTTTAAGCACGATTAATGAAGGTGAAAAACATCTGAATGACGCCATCTCAATCGAAGGAAATAAACTGAGTGGACAGACAGCTTTTAAACTCTATGATACCTTTGGTTTTCCCATTGAACTCACCATGGAATATGCTGAAGAAAAAGGTGTATCAGTCGATATTGATGCGTTTAATGTTGAACTTGACAAACAACGAAATCGCTCAAGAGCAGCAAGACAGCAGATGAGTTCAATGAAGAATCAAGAAGAAATGTATTTAAATTTCACTGAACCATCACTCTTTGTGGGTTATGATCAGCTACAAGTAGAAGCAAAAGTCATTAAGGTCTTTGATGAGGGTATCGTGCTCGACAAGACACCTTTTTATGCAACATCGGGTGGACAGGTAGCAGATAAGGGTTGGATCAACGGACTTGAGGTAAAAGATGTCTATAAACTTCCTCATGGTCAATTTCTACATCGTGTTGAAGGAGATTATCAAGAAGGCGAAGAAGTTTTAGCAGTCGTTGATAAAACACTACGACAAAAGACGATGAAAAACCATAGTGCTGCTCACCTATTCCATCAGGCAATCAAAGATATTTTTGGTAAACACGCCAATCAGCAAGGTTCACAGGTTGCTCCATGGAGCTGGCGTTTTGATTTCAATCATTTTGAAACGGAAACAGATGAGCGCATCGTTGAAGTCGAAAAACTGGTCAACTACTATATAAAGCAACAACCTCTAGACGTCAAGATTCGTGAATTACCACTTGAAGAAGCCAAAAAGATAGGAGCTATGGCATTATTTGGTGAAAAATACGGTGATATTGTCCGTGTGGTCGACATGGGATGGAGTAAAGAACTCTGTGGTGGAACACATGTCAAAAATACATCGGATATCAAAGCGTTTGCTATCATGCAGTATGAATCCATCGGTTCTGGTGTTTATCGAATGGAAGGTATCACAGGACCCAATCTAAAAGAGCAGGTCACCTCGTATTTAGAAACATTTGAACAAGAAATACAATCCATTAGCGAAAAGATCAAGAAAATGGATGAAAAACATAACATTCCATCCAAACCTGAGATTATCGGTTCTTATCAAGATATCATTAACTATCGAAACTATTTAGATGAACTTAAAGAACTCGCAAAGCAATACGAAAAAGAAAACATCCGCAAGTCACAAGAAGATGTCTTAAAACGCCTTGATGAATGGATTTTAGATGTGACAAAAAAGAAACAACTGATCGTTACAAAAGACTTAGATCCAAAGGTTTTGAAACAACTGATTGATGCACTCTATGATAAAATAAAAGCAGAGACATTGATGTTGATTAACATCGGTGATTCTAAAGCAACATACCTTTGCAAAAGTAGCCATGATGATGCTGATCAACTCATAAAAAAAGCAACTTTGCTATCCAATGGATCAGGTGGTGGCAAAGGGCAGTTTGCACAGGGTGGAACACAGCAGTTAGACTTAGTTGATCTTGTGATCAAAGAAATGAGCAAACATTTATGAAACGCTATTTAGGCTTGGATTTAGGTAGTAAAACCATCGGTATTTCTATCAGTGAATCGGGCATCATCGCAAGCACATTAACAACGATTAGATTTAGTGAAAACAACTATGAGGAAGCAGCATTGAAGGTGACTGAACTGATTCAAACACATCAAATCGACTGTGTTGTGTTAGGTCTACCTAAACACATGAATAATGATATTGGTATTCGAGGTAAAATCAGTGAATCATTCAAGGAAATGATAACTGCAAAGACAGAAGCAGAAGTCATTTTATGGGATGAACGATTATCAACACAAAGTGCTAAACGAGTGATGATTCAAGGATCACAAAGACGTAAAGTACAAAAAGAAAAAAAGGATGAACTCGCCGCAGTCATCATTTTACAAAACTATTTAGACTATAAAGGAGCTTAACCATGTTAAAGGATAATCAAATGATCGTCACAAATGAAAATGGCGATGAAGCAATCTGTGATATTTTATTCACACACGAAGCGAACGGAAAACACTATGTCGTATTTGAGTTTGTTGACACACACGATGTGAGTGCAGCTATTTATCTACCCGGTGAATCAGCAGATGAAGGAACTTTTGCTGATATTGAAACGGATGAGGAATGGGATATGCTCGATCAAGTTTTACAGTCTTATTATGATGAACTCGAAGACGAAGATGAGGAAGAAGAGGAAGACAATCAAGCATGAATCTTGCTTCACTCAAAGCGTATGCCATCGATAAGAAAGTTCCTATTGTAGAGGACGATGTCATCCAGTTTTTAGGTGATTTAATTACGAAACATCAAATAAAAGATGTGCTCGAGATTGGTACCGCAATAGGCTATAGTGCACTCGCTATAGCCTCTTTTGGTTGCAGTATTAAGACGTTTGAACGCGATGAGTATATGGTTGATGAAGCGAAAAAGCATTTTGATATGTTTGATCGATATCATCAGATCACACTCTATCCATTTGATGCATTAACCTTTGATCAACATCTCGGATTATTCGATCTCATTTTTCTTGATGCTGCAAAATCGCAATATGAAACACTATTTAATAAATATGCACCGATGCTTAAAGTTGGTGGATATATCGTCTGTGACAATCTTCATTTTCATCATCTAGATCCAAACAAGGTCAATAGACATACACAGGGACTCTTAAGGAAACTAAAAAAATTTAAATTATTTTTGGAAAATCATCCAACATTCAAGACGACATTTTTTGATATTGGTGATGGTTTATCTGTCTCGAAGAAGGTGAGCGAATGAAAACATTAATGACATTACATAATCAAAAACATCTCGATGATGTACTCATGTATACCGATGGAATCCTTCTAGGTAACAATCTTTTTGGTACCCGATTGACGAATAGCTTTTCAATAGATGAAATCATTGAAATTGCACGTCAGACAAAAAAACACCATAAATTAAGTTTTTTAATCGCTAATCAAATAATGACCGATGATGAACTTGATAGTTTTTCACAATGGATGGATCAAATCGATACTTCCATCTTTGATGGAATCATCGTTGCAGATCTAGGTGTGATCATGCTTCTAAAAGAAAAAGGTTTAGCTCATCAGATCATCTATAATCCAGAAACGTTGATAACCAATGATTATGATTTTAATTTTCTACATACATTAGGTATCCAAGGTGTTTATGCAGCAAAAGAAATCACCTTAGAGGATGTCAAACGAATAGGTACTAACAAATCACTCTCACTTTTTTTGGTTGGACACGGACATCTCAACATGTTTTACTCCAAAAGACAACTGATCAAAAACTACAGTGATTATTTGGGTAAAAACCTTCATCTGCACCAAGCTCAAGATTTAACACTCATTGAAGAGAAAAGGTTAGATGAACCTTATCCCATTTTAGAAGATATTGCCGGAACGCATGTCTTTCGATCTAATGTGCTATCATCGATGAAAGTATATGATGAATTAACAGCATTTATCGACTATTTTGTTATCGATACGCTATTTAAAGATGATGTTTATGGTCACATGGTCAGTAAGATGTATCATCAAAAACAAACAGAGCTTATCGATTTATTGCAAGAAAACTATCATGAATCCTGGGATGATGGATTTTACTTTAAAAAAACAATCTATAAAAGTAAGGAAGTAATCAAGTGATTGAACTACTAGCTCCTGCGGGTGATTTAGAAAAACTAAAGATTGCACTATTATATGGAGCGGACGCTGTTTTTATTGGCGGCGAGGATTTTTCACTACGTGCACGTGCATCCAATTTCACACCTGAAGATATCATCCAAGCAACCACATTTGCACATGAACGGGGTAAAAAAGTCTATGTAACAACCAATATCATACCGCATCATGAAGATATGCATGGTTTACTTGAATATCTTCAAATCTTAGAATCAGCTAACGTTGATGCGATTATTTCAGCATCACCTTATATCATCGATACAGCATTAAGACATACAAATCTTGAAGTTCACCTGTCCACACAACAGAGCACAACCAATGCAAGAGCTGTTAATTTTTGGTATGAACACGGCGTTAAGCGTATCGTTTTAGCACGAGAACTTGATAAATATCAAATACGTAAAATTAAACAAAAGACGAAAGCTGATCTTGAGGTATTTATTCACGGTGGTATGTGCATGAGTTTTTCAGGAAGATGCAGTTTATCGAATAACATGACCGATCGTGATGCAAACAGAGGAGGTTGTGCGCATTCCTGCAGATGGAACTATGATCTGATGCAAAACAACCAAAAACTATCTGAGACTCCATTTAGTATGTCAAGTAAAGATTTAGAAGCACTCAAACAAATTCCACACCTGATCGATAGCGGTATTACTTCGTTGAAAATTGAAGGTCGCATGAAGAGTTTGCACTATATAGCAACCGTTGTATCAACATATAGAAGGTTGATTGATGACTACTTAAAATATGGTGTAATCAACGATTTTCAAATCTATTCGAACGAATTGGATAAAGCTGAAAACAGATTAGCATCGCACGGTTTTTTAGAAGGTATGCCAGGAGTTAACCAGCAATTATATGATCAAAGAAATGAAAGACCCACACAACTCTTTATCGGATTGGTTGTTGCATATGATGATAGCCATAAAATAGCTACCATTGAACAACGCAATTATTTTGAAGTTAATGACGAGGTTGAAATATTCCATCCAAATGGCTTAGTAGAACCCTTTAAGGTTGTTTCTATGACGGATGAACAAGGTGAACCGCTGAGTGTTGCAAGACATCCGAAACAGATCATTCAAATGAGAATACCATTTGCAGTAGAACCCTATGCCATGTTAAGAAAAAGATGAAAAACTATACGAAAAATGGACAAGTGATACCTTATCACATCATAAGAAAACCGATTAAAAATACATACTTTCGTATTAAAAATGGAACACTTTGCGTGACGACCAATCATCACACAAAAGAGCAGGCTATTGAGTTTTTTATCGACAATAAGTTCGATCAATTATTCTCAAAGTTAAACCTTACCAAAGAAGTTGAACCAGATTATCGTATCATGCTCTTTGGACATGCTTATGAACTTGAAGTGAGTCATGGACGATTTCACTACGAACGATCTGGAGATAAAATCTATGTAAAAACGCTATTGACGGATCGGATCAAAATCAAAAATAGAATTTATGAAGAAGAGCTAAAACGTAAACTCATTGACATCAAACCAATCATTTATCCTGTCATTACATCGATGGGTCTTAAAGAATTACCCATTCGTATCAAATATCTCAAATCCAAGTTTGGTAGTTATCATAAAAAACATCATGAGATCACACTCAACTCCTTTTTAGCAAGACTGGACACCATTTATTTGATTTATGTCATCTATCACGAATACGCTCATGTTTTAGAATTTAATCACTCAAGAGCATTTTATCAACTCTTAGATCGAATGATGCCAAATCACAGGGTTTATCAAAAAGACCTAAAAAAAATAGCAATACACTAGAAAATAGTGTATAATGATATAGAAATTTAAGGAGGATCATCATGGCTGTAAAACAATTGTTTCAATTAACTCAAGAAGGCGTGGATAATCTCAAACAAGAACTCACATATCTCAAAGATGTCAAACGTGAAGAGAACAAAGAGGCACTCAAAGAAGCTCGCGCACAAGGAGATCTATCCGAAAATGCAGATTATGATGCCGCTCGCAATGAACAAGCACGCATTGAAGCCCGTATTTTAGAAATTGAAACCATACTCAAAAATGTCAAAATTATTAAAACGGATGACCGTGATATCGTTAATATCGGTAAAAGTGTTATTGTCCGATTTGTGAACACCAATGAAGAAAAAGAATTTACATTGGTAGGTTCCATTGAAGCGGATCCAAGAGCTAAAAAGATATCCATTGAGTCACCCATTGGTCGTGCGATTATGAATAAGATGGAAAATGATGTTGTCGAAGTTAAGACAGAAACAGGTAAAATTTTTCAACTTGAGATTGTGGAAATCAAATAATGACGTTTTACCAAAAATGCATTCCGCACGCTTATTGTGCCTCCATTTTTGATATTGATTACACCTCACTAAAAAAACAAGGGATATCCGCCTTGTTTTTTGACTTAGATAATACAATGATTGGATATGACGATCGGAGCTTATTTGATCAACAGATTCAATTAATTCATCACCTCAAAGAAACATTTCAAATCGTTGTTTTATCGAATACGAACAAGAAGCGAGTATCTTATGCCCTTAAGGACATTGATACACCTTATATTTGGTATGCAACAAAACCACTCAAAAGAGGATTTAAAAAGGCTTTAAAGATGGTCAATCTTCAAGCTCATGAAGTGATTATGATAGGTGATCAACTGATGACCGACATTTACGGTGCCAATCGTATGGGTATCCGAGGTATCTTGGTTAAATCGGTCAAGCGAAAATCGGATCGCATGATTACACGCATCAATCGAAAGATTGAAGCTTGTGTTTTAAATAGGATCAAAAGAAAATATCCAGATCTTTATGAAGAAAGGTTAAAACTTTATGTCAACGACCATACGATGTAAAGGGTGTGGTGCTAAACTTCAGGTCGAAGATCCTAAAAAAGTTGGTTATGCACCTTCATTAGAACACGTATACTGTCAATCCTGTTACAGGCTTTTTCACTACGGTGAAGCAACCATTCATTTTCATCCAGAAGATCTTCCATCATTACCAGAAAGATCCATCATCTTGATGATTTCATCTGTTCTACACTTAGATATGTTATTTAGCTATCCCGTTTATCGCTATCAACCTGAAGCTAAATTTGTTTATATTATCAATCAGATAGACCTACTACCATCGAGCACGAATTTAGATAAACTATTACATAACCTCAAATTAAAAGCAAAAGCGATGCATATACCCTATGAAGATATTATTTTGATGTCTGCAAAAAATCCTTATGACATTAAGCACTTAAAAGATTATCTTATCGCGCTTAATGAACCACATGTTTATTTGATTGGTGTTCAAAACAGCGGAAAAACAACGCTCTACAAAGCGATTACATCAGATCAACATGCACTTGCAATGAAAAAAGCTGGTTTAACACAAGAAGCACTTCAAGAGTCATTTGAAGGCATGACAATCTATGATATGCCGGGTCTTTATCAAGAGGGTTATCTCCATCACATCCTACCTTATGGAGTCTATAAAAACTTAATTCCTGATAAGGAGATAAAGCCCAGAATCTATCAACTCAAAGATCATCAAGCACTCTGTATCGAAGGTCTTATGACGTTCTCATTTTTAGGTAAAGACATGCGTCCTGTATTCTATATTGATAACAAGATTAACATTCATAAAACCAATGATGATCGCATTGATCATCTGATTGAAGAGCGCAAAAAGCATTTTCATATTTATGTCGATCACTATGAAGAAAAATCATTTAAGATCACTAGCGGAAAGCAGCAACTCACATTTGCAGATATGGGCTTTATGCACATTGAAGGTCCTGTAACCATTAAAATGAAGTATCCCAAGGGATTACACATATCACTGACGGAGGCACTCTTTAATGATTGAAAACATTGAGCCATGGGTTAAAGAAAAACTTAAAGAGCACCCCAAACGATTAAAACATGTCTATGGTGTTGCAGAAACAGCAAAGAAGTTAGCTGTCATCCATCATGTTTCTGAAGAAAAAGCATGGATAGCAGGGATCTTTCATGATATCGCAAAATATGATTCACTTGAAATGCAGATGAACAAGATTGATTTGAGATGGATTAAAGCATACGCAGATTACCCAGTTATCTATCACGCGATTGCAGCAGCCAATATTTTGGAACATGAGTTTCGAGTCCATGATCAAGATATTTTAATGGCGATTAGACATCATGTATGGGGAAGAAAAGAAATGTCAAAGCTTGAAAAGATTATCTTTGTAGCTGATCTATGTGAACCCAACCGGGATTTTCCAGATACTTCCTATCTTTTCGACCTCGCATGTAAAGATCTTGATTATGCTGTGATGTATAGCATGGAACAAACGCTTAAGTATCTTGAATCAAAAGGATTGAAACCATCCTTAGAACAATTAGAAGCACTAAACTATTACCAGGAGGTAAATCGTGGAAAAACTAAAGACAATCATTCAAACACTTGAAGATTTAAAAGTGAAAGATTTAAAAGCATTTGATTTTGAAAAAACATCCCCCTTTTATGATTATTTTGTACTTGCAACCGTCAATGAAAGACAGGGGAATGCAGCTATTAACCATTTAAAAAAAGCACTTGTTGCTGAAGAGATAAAACATATTGAAGGAAAAGGTGGTACGTGGACGCTTGTGGATTGTCACGATGTAATCGTTCATCTTTTTCAAGAAGAGGACCGAAAGTTTTATGGGTTTGATCAACGACTATTGGGTATTAAAAGGATTATATAATGTTTGAGCATCTCTATGATCTTTTGATGAGTGATGTCGATTATGAAGCGATACTCAATCAAATCGAACCCTATCTTAATGAGTATGATTTCATCATTGATGCTGGATGTGGTTCAGGATATTTACTTATTGAATTGTTAAAAAGACATTATCAGGCTATCGGACTCGATCTATCAACTTCAATGCTTGCGATTGCTAAGGATAAGATGATTGAAGAAAAAGTCATGACCGATCTATATGAACATGATTTGAGGAAGAAGATATATGCTCAAGCCGATGTCATATTAGCCATGTTTGATGTGATGAACTATTTCAAGGGAATAAAAGGCGTTTTGAGAAATATTTATCAGGCACTCTATCCCAAAGGTAGATTCATCTTTGATGTGTATAAAGAAGAGATACTCAGTGTTTATGATGGATATGTTGAAGATGAAAGTGATCCCACCAACTACACATGGAAAATCCATGTGAAGGATAACCGTATCGATCACATGATTACGCATAAACACCAAACCGATACCATCAGACAATATGTACATCCGCTTAAGGATTATTTAGACTATCTTGATGAGCTTGGATTTGAAGTTGAAATCAAAGAATCGATAGATCCTAGAAAGCATTTGATTATTGC
>Ga0172382_10005404_pt1 | contig 19060 bp, 17 predicted proteins | sample Leawel138RmetaG_FD_122245 | JGI IMG/M metagenome (GOLD analysis project Ga0172382, IMG submission 122245) | Leachate microbial communities from a municipal landfill in Southern Ontario, Canada - Leachate well 138R metaG | ecosystem: Engineered > Solid waste > Landfill > Unclassified | place...
AGACGGCGATACCATTACGATTGATGCTGAAAACAATGAAATAAACCTAGGTGTCGCAGACGCAGAGATTCAGCAACGTTTGCGCGCATGGACGGCACCAGAGCCGAATGTGAAACGTGGCGTATTAGCCAAATACGCTAAAACTGTGGGTTCTGCCTCTGAAGGTGCGATTACTGACAGGTTTTAACAAGTCTAAGGCATAGACAAGCGGGTGTTGCTGTTATTACTGCTCGGTTAACATAAGTTAAGCGCAATAAGCGTAGTCGCTGAAAGGACTGCGCTTTTTTACTGCTGAGGCGAGCTGGAAACTATGGATTACTTAACAGAAGAAACAGTTCATTGCCCATACTGCGGCGAACCGATTTCAGTGCTCCTTGATCCGCAAGAGGCAGGGCAGCAATATACTGAAGATTGTCAGGTATGCTGCAAGCCTATTTTATTTAGTGTCGCAGTGGATTCCATGGGGCATTTATCTGTGTCGGTGCGTGATGAAAATGAAACGTATTAGCTGTCACTATGCTCAGCATGATCTGGAAAATATATGAAAGATGTATCTCAATTAGGTGACTCAATGAGCGACGAAGCTATTGTTCTAGCTGTACGCAGGTGGGTTGAAACCTTTGTGGTAGGCATGAATCTCTGTCCATTCGCCAAGCGTGAGCTGGTTAAGAACCGCGTGCGCTTTGTAACGACAGCCGCGACCACGCAAGAACAATTGCTGATGGTTTTGCAGGCTGAGTTGGAATTGCTTAATACTGACCCGTCAGTGGAAACAACACTGCTGATTCACGCCAAGGTGTTGCAGGACTTTTACGATTTTAACGATTTTCTGAGTATTGCTGATAGCTTGTTGGTGGATATGGAACTGGAAGGCATTTATCAAATTGCCAGTTTTCACCCTGATTATCAGTTTGGCGGTACCCAACCTAGCGATGCAGAGAACTATACCAACCGTGCGCCTTATCCGGTTTTGCATCTTTTGCGCGAGGAGAGCCTCGAGCGCGTTATTGCCGATTACCCTGATGTCGATGACATTCCAGAGCGAAATATAAAGTTAATGAATGATCTGGGGCCGGATAAGCTGCAGACACTATTGAAGTCGTGCTTAAGCGATTAAGATGTTTGCTTGGCGCTAGAGTGTTAGCGCTATATTCACGTCTACACTGTTCGAATAAGCGATGCAGGTGATTGAACTGAGCGCCGTGCGTGCTAAAACAATGCCGCATAAGCGCTAGAATTGACGCATAATAGCCGCTTTTTAAGCTGCTGACTGAGCTTCACCGTACCATTGCTCGGCGGCCAAAGTAGGTGAATGCGTGAAGAACAGTGCCTTTGGAAGTACCTTTATTGTCGCTGGCACTGCCTTAGGCGCAGGGATGTTGGCGATGCCGCTAGCGACTGCTGGGATTGGCTTTACCAGCGCTATGTTGCTGTTATTTGGCCTGTGGGTCATCATGGGGTATACCGCGTTACTACTGGTTGAAGCCTACCAGCACAACGATGCAACGATGGGTCTTAGCTCTATAGCTTACAAATATTTAGGCCGCTCTGGACGTCTGCTCACCAGTCTCGCGATGCCGTTTTTGATGTACTCATTGATCGCTGCCTACTTAGCGGGCGGTGGTGAAATTATTAGAGAATCCTTAAATAGCCTGCTGGGTTTGCAGCTGCCAAGTTATGTTGGCGTATTGTCGTTTGCTGTGATTGGTGGGGGTGTGGTGTGTTTTGGCACGCACTCGGTGGATTTGATTAACCGTTGTTTATTTGCGACTAAAATTTTCTTTTTAGCCACTATGTTGATCTTGCTGCTACCGCATGTGCAGCAGGTGAATTTGTTGAGCATGCCGGTTAAGCAGGCATTGTTGTTGTCAGCGATTCCGATTGTGTTTACCTCGTTTGGTTTCCACGGTAGCGTACCAAGCATCGTCAGCTACATGCGCGGTGATACGGCTCAGTTGCGCAAGATATTTATCATTGGCAGTGCTATTCCGTTACTGGTGTATGTTTTTTGGCAAGTCGCAACCTTGGGCACTATAGGTTCCGGTACCTTTATCGGCATTCTGGCCGATGAAAGTGGCTTAAATGGTTTGTTGGTGGCAGTCAAAGCAGTGGTAGGCACTGCGCGGGTTGAGATGGCGGTGCGTCTGTTTGCGGCCTTGGCGTTGGCCACTTCGTTCTTAGGCGTGTCGTTGGGTTTATTTGACTTTTTGGCCGACTTTTTCAAACTGAAAAACACCGTTAATGGTCGCCTGCAAACAGGCGTTATTACCTTTGTACCGCCGCTGCTGTTTTCACTGTTTTATCCGAAAGGTTTTATTTTTGCCTTAGGTTTTGCCGCCATTGCTTTGTCGATTTTGTCTTTGTTGTTACCCGCTTTATTGGTGCGGAAAACGCGCAAACAGCATGCTGGTGGTTACCGCGTTTTTGGTGGTCAATTGGGGCTGCTGTTGGTGTTTGTCTTGGGTATTGCCATTATTGCTATTCAGCTGACAATGGTCGCCGGTCATTTGCCAAGCGTAGGTTAGGTCGAGTTGTTAGGGCGTGTTAGCGCATCATCACCCAGCTTGGTACTGCCAGAATAGTTGGCGTAGCCACAGTGGTAAAGCCGAAGCGCGCATAGAGCTCTACGTTACTTAACTTATCTGTTTCCAAGTAGAGCGTGTCGTCCGAGCATTTGCTAAAAGCGAACTCAATCATCTGCGTACCCACCCCTTGACGTTGCCATGCCGGTGCTATGGCCAGCGGGCCTAAGTGCCAGTGCGGTGCGGTTGGGTCTATTTTCGCCCAAGTACCCAGCCAGATGGCTAAACGTACTGTGCCCAGTGGATTGTGCGAGGTTAGCAGTCTTGGTAGCAGGCGTAAAAAATCACCAAACGACGGTTTGCATGTTTTTGGTGGCAGCATACCTAATACGCCAATTAAGTTGTCGTCAGTGAAAACACCATACAGACTGCCTTTGCGGTGAACATAGCCGAGCAGTGCTGGGAACAAACGCTTGAGTCGGCGTTTGCGCAGGGCGGGATCAGAGCCGAATACTTTAATGTGAATCGGGTTGTCATGCATGGCCTCAGCGCAAATATCTGCAGCTGCTAACAGGTCGCTTTTACGCAAAGGGTGAATGGCATAACTCTTCGTGTTCACTGCATCAGCCCGCCCTATAAATGAAATGCCCAGCATGCTGCTGTCTCTGAGTCTAATGCATAGCATCCTGACTGCAATAGACACTTAAGCGTGCTGTTATGAGCTTGTCTTTGCTTATCGTACTGATCGCGCAAGGACGCGACTAAACTATGTATGAAAGTCGGTGATTTTAATAGATCGCCTTCACTTTGATGATATGCAGATGCCTTTCAGAACGCGGCACGTGCTGTACATGAATGGCAGAAGGGCAGACGGTAATGCCTTCCTTACGCATCTGCTCGCGGTTTCCGCTCAGCAGTGGGTGCCATGCGGGCAGTGCTTCACCTCTATGGATGCGCCGATAGGTACAGGACTCAGGTAGCCAATCAAATTTAGGAACATTCTCTGGTGTGAGCTGACTGCAGTAGGGCACTTTACTGAGGCGGTTAGCGTAATCACTGCACCGACTTTGCTCTAAATCGAGTAGACCACAGGCAATATTAAAGACGGTGACCTGATCAGACTCCACCTCGCGCACCAAGCAGCATTGTCCGCAACCATCACACAGAGCTTCCCACTCTTTGGCGCTCATTTCAGCCAGTTCGTAATGTTTCCAGAATTCTTCGCGCATGCTTCTTGCTCCTCTAGTTGAGTCATTAAGTGTGATGTTAGACGATTATTGCTACATTTAATTGATTTTGCTGTTTGTTTTGTCTTTTGAGTCATTGTTGAATCATTCAGAGCTAACGGCAGCGAGAGGTGTTGCTGTTTCTGGGTTGTCGATGACTACAGACGGTCAGCTCGGCAAAAGCTTATAAATAAACTTAGAAATACAACGCTTGAGTTTGTTTAACAATAAATACGTACCCGTTTCTTGCTGTCATCCTGCAGCACGCTGTCTGAAGGAGGATTTGAGGATTTTTCTGAGCGCTGGATAAATATCCTATAAGCTGCAAATCTATTGTGCGTTGATGGTAATCGCGCAGATGTGCAGCCAAAACTATTAAGAATAATTATAAAGAGTGTTTGTATGGTCAGTATTGAGCAGATGGCGTTGGTGTTAGATGCGTTGCCAGATCCTGTTTTTGTTTTGTCGCGCAGTGGTCGATATGTTGCGGTATTCGGCGGCCATGATGCGCGCTATTACCATGATGGCAAGGCGCTTGTCGGTTTGAACATTCGTGATGTGGTGACGGCAGATAAAGCCGATTGGTTTCTTGAGCAGATTGAGTTGGCGCTGGACAGTAAGCAGCTAGTGATCAAAGAATACGAGTTGAGTAACACAGATGTAGACGGTGTTCCTGATGAAGGCCCTGATCAGCCTATTTGGTTTGAAGGCCGTGTTCAGGCCCTAGATTTTATGGTGTCGGGTGAGGATGTAGTGTTATGGGTGGCGAGCAATATCGCAGAGCGCCATGAGTTGGAGCTCAAGCTGCGTGAACTCAGTGATACTGATCAGCTCACGGGGCTGTACAGTCGTAGAAAGTTTGAGAGTGATTTAAGCTTGTACTATGAAGCATTTTCACGGCATGGGATTTACACGTCTGTTTTAATGTTTGATCTCGACAATTTGAAGACGGTGAATGACACTCTTGGTCATTACGCCGGCGATGAAATTATTCTAGCAGTAGGGGATGTTTGCCGCGCTGAGCTCAGAAAAAATGATGTGGCCTGCCGCTTTGGTGGCGATGAGTTTGTGGTTGCGCTGCCTAATACAGCATCGGACGAAGCGCTGCAGTTCGCCGACCGGTTGCGACAGTGTTTTGAGTCTGAGTTGGCTCGTTTCTCGATTGATGGCGTTGCCGTCACTGTTAGTATGGGTGTTGCAACGATGGAGCTTGCTGACGCCGCTTACCAAGATACGCTTAAACGTGCCGACAATGCTTTGTATAAGGCGAAGCGCAGCGGTAAAAATCGAGTTTCATTGGCCTGATCAATCGTGTAGACCTTTACTGTGCCAATGTGATGATTGAGCTCGCTCTCTAAAAGGGATTAAACTCTTTGGCAGGCCTAGTCCTATCATGCTGTAATACGACATATTTAAAAATATTTAAGGATGCATAATGAGCGTCATGACGGCCCGTTTACCCACGAAAGTTAAGCAGTGCTTAAAGTTAGTGGGCGCAGCAACTCAAAAGAATGGTGTTTACACCTGTATAGGCTTGCTTTCGGCTTTCGCACTCACCGCTTGCACGCCTACGACTGAACAAGAAAGAAACCTATCGACAGCGATTGCGCATTTTTCTGATCAGAAATATCCAGCATTTAAGTACACGTTTGTAAACTTAAATAATGATGGCGTGGATGATGCCATTGTTTTGCTGCAGGGCGCGAGTTGGTGCGCTGCAGATGGCTGTGTGATGCTGGTTTTGAGAGGTATGGGCACAGGGTTTAGAGTCCTATCGAAGAGCACCGCCACGCTGGAGAATATTCGAGTCTCTACATCACACAGCAACGGCTGGTTAGATATCATTGTGCACAGTGATGGAGCAGAGCGATTGTTGCAGTTTGACGGAATGGATTATCCGCCAGATCCGTCTATCTTACCTGTGGCGTCACAAGCACAGGTTGATGCGGCGAAGATCGTTTTACCCCGCAGTTAATGATGAATTGTTAGCTTTAAAAAGCGCTCGCACGTTCTAGTCGCGAAAACCTCAGTAGATTGAGCAGGCGCTTTGTAGCTATCCCTGTGCGTGCAGTCTTGTATGCAGTAAAAATATAATTATGGCAAGACCTGCTGTATCTGCATAAGCGTTGTGTGTATTTAGTTGCCAGAAAAACCATCATTAGCAAGAGTGCTGAGCGTGTCCAGTCATTGTTTGCATTTTATAGTTATTGCCAAATAAACAGTCTTAGTCTACTACTGCAGTTATGGATCGGCAGGAGTGCAATGACTATGAACAGCACAATACAAGCCCCTTATTATCCCATTATCTATGTGCGTGGCTTTGCCGCGACAATGTCGGAAATCGACGAGACCACAGCTGACCCTTATATGGGTTTCAACCGAGGCTCAAGTGTTCTGCGTCAAGATCATCAGCGCAAGCCGGTGTCCTTTATCTTCGAGTCACCACTGCTGCGACTGATCAAAGACCATAACTATATTGATGCGTTTCAGGGGGGTGGCTATCTTGATGATCCGGGCAGGGTTCCAGCGCGGTCGGTCTGGGTATTTCGCTACTATGAGCGAGCCTCCAGTCTGCTGGGCAATGGCGAACGCGTGAGCATGGAGCAATTTGCGTTGGATTTGCGACGTTTTATCTTGCAGGTGCGTGACGCGACTTGTGCTGATGATCCAGCCCGTAAGGCTGACTTTAAGGTGCACTTGGTTGCCCATTCAATGGGCGGCTTAGTCAGTCGTTGCTATTTGCAAAATATCTGTCGTCATGGCGTGCCAGCAGGTTACGACGGTGAGGGTCTAGAATTAACTGAAGGCGCTGCTAGCCCGCATTATGTGGATAAGTTATTTACTTATGGTACGCCTCATAACGGCATTGATGTGCTGGGTATAAATGTGCCTGATCTGGGGCCGATTGATAAGTTTCATATCTCCAACTTTGCGCAAAAACGTATGCGTGAGTATTTGAATATTAGCAAAAAATCAGTTGCGGTAAATTCGTTGGATGGCGCTCTAGATCCTGATAAGTGCTTCTGCTTTATTGGTTCAGATTATAAAGATTATGACGCTTTCTTTAAGCTGTCCAAACAGGTCACAGGGCCAGCCAGCGATGGCTTAGTGATGATGGCCAATGCGTATGTGGATAATGCATCACGAGCGGTGAGTTACCGTAGTCACTCTGGGCATTTCGGCTTAGTAAACTCAGAGGCGGGTTATCAGAATCTCAGGCGGTTTTTGTTTGGCTCGTTGCGGGTCACTGCCATGCTGCATGTCAAACAAGTGGATTTGCCGCCCGGCGTACAGGCGAAGTATGACAATAAAAATGAGGTTAGAGGGTCGTATTATTTTGATACAGTGACGCGCGTGCGAGCTGGGCCAAACTACGTGTTAAATGAGCGGCGCTATGAGCACAGCTCGGCGTTATTGCGTACTTATGATGAGTTGATTAAGGATCAGAAATCGGTTTATTTATTCACTGGCTACCTTACTGAAATGGCGAGGAATGCTAGTGATTATGCGCTAATGTTTAGCATCGATGTGGGCGTGCGTGTTCCGCTCTTCGAAGTCAATCGTAAGTTCTGGTTTGATGAGCATTTCGAAGGCTTTATGTATCAAGAACAAGTCACCTTGGCAATACGCGATAAGACAATTCGTTATGGACTTTCTTTGAAGGATGGTATTGGTAATGCGCCACGCCAAGCTGAGATTACTAAGGATAAGGGCAAGCGGCGGATTCATATAGCGCTGGGTACTGCAGCCAATGCACGGCCTGGATTTCAGGGGCAACTGGAGTTGATTGTTGATGATTGGTGCTAAAGATGATTGCTCGGTGGGGTTGTCCTGCGAGCGAGTCTTGGCAGTGCTGGTTAAGTGTAAGTCTTTAGACAAGGTGTTGACTTATTATCCGCAACTGCCAATCACATAGTGAAGCTGATTACCCCTTGACGACGGCCAAAGGCTGCAACTCAATTTGTACCTCGACCAAGTTTTTCTGGTTGTTCATTACTTCATCGATGTCTTTATACGAGCCTGGCGCTTCATCGAGATCTTTACGGCTACGGATGGCGTGCAAGATACCTTGATCTTTAAGCGCTTTGACTTCGTCTTTTACGTCTAATTTTTTGCGAGCTTGGGCGCGACTCATAATACGTCCGGCGCCATGAGCGCAGGACTGAAACGATTGTGCTTCACCTTTGCCTTTGACTAAAAAAGATCGCGTGCCTTGCGAGCCGGGAATCATGCCCCATTCGCCTTTGCGTGCGCGCGTCGCACCTTTGCGGTGCACGATAACTGTCTCACCAAAATGCTCTTCTTCGGCGGCAAAGTTATGAGGTTTGTTGATAAAATCGGCAAATTCAACATGAGGTAATACCTCGTTAAATGCCTGCTTGACCCGCTCCATCATCAGGCTGCGATTGGCTAGAGCGAATTCTAAGCAGTAATTCATTTCATTTCTGTATAGCTCGAAGAACTCAGACGATTCTGGCAAGTAGGCCAGGTCATTTGAGGTATCTTCACCGGCTGCTTTATTGAGCGCTTTTGCTACGTCATGGTAATGATTGGCGACGGTAAAGCCGAGATTGCGTGAACCGGAGTGAACCATAATCCAGATATAGCCATCGGAGCCTTTTTGAATCTCGATAAAATGGTTGCCACTACCCAGAGTGCCGACTTGATAGAGAGCGTTGTCGTATTCTTGATTGACGATGGGCAAATGCCCTGTTCTTTTTGGCATCCAGGCTTCATCTTGCCGAGATTTATGACTGTTGCAGCCGACAGGGATGGTTTCACGAATGATCTTTATAATGTCTTTAAGATCGTTCGTGTCGATATCGGTCAGAGTGGTGCGTAACGAACACATGCCACAGCCAATATCCACACCCACCGCATTAGGAATAATTACGCCTTTGGTGGCGAGGATAGCGCCGATCGGCATGCCGTAGCCTTGATGGGTATCAGGCATAATAGCGATGTGTTTAAACGCAAAAGGCAGGTTAGCAAGATTGCGTGCTTGCTGCAGGGCTCCCTCATCCATTTGCTCTTTTTTGAGCCAGAGCTTTATGGGCAGTCTCTCTGTTTTAATGGTCACTTTTCCGTTAGTGCGCATATCATCTCCGTGTGAAAGTGCTTGGTGACAAAGCAAGACTTGTCGCGGTTGCTTGTAACCCATTACGACACCAGTAAAGGGTTTGGGTTCAATGCTTGCTGTTATGAGGTCGCAGCGTTTTTATGTATCCAACTTTACTGTTTTTCTCGGTGAGTGGGTACTGCGGTCAGCTAAGTTTTGCTTTGCGCATAACTGTATTTTATAGGTGATCACTGAGCGTTGGACTTGGTTAAAAAAGCTGTCTATGCTCATGAGACTCCTAAAGAATTGGATTGCACTTTTTCCGATTGCTATTGATGAGTAACAGAAGTCAATTTCTTCTTGGGAGTAAGCCGTGCTGATACGCGGTGTGCAGCTTGTATTTTAGCGCCGTCAATTTTTTTCACATGAGGTGAATTATGCAGATACCTTTGGAAATTACTTTTAGAAACGCTAAGCGTTCTGATCCAGTGGAAGCGGTTGTGCGTGAGCGAGTTGATAAGTTAAAGCGGTATTTCGATCATATTATAGCGTGCCGGGTGACCTTGGATGTTCCCAATCGGACTCCTGGCTACGATGTCCTTAACCACTTGGTAAACATTGAAATCAGCGTTCCAGGTGAAGAGTTGGTGGTCTCACGTGAACCGAATGAGCATGATAATTTCAATGATATTTATGTGACTATTCGTGATGCCTTCGATGCGGCAGAGCAACAGTTGCGTGGCTACGTGGGCCGTCTACAAGAGACGCGAGTGGATCTTGAAGAAACACCTTATGCGGTCGTCAATAAGGTGTTTGACGAAAAGGGTTATGGCTTTTTAATGACGCCGGATGGACGTGAAATATACTTTCATGAAAACAGCGTAGTGCATCCAGGCTTTGATAAGCTGACTAAGGGCGATACTGTGCGCTTTGTTGAAGCGCAAGGGGATGAAGGGCCGCAAGCGAGTATGGTTAAAGGCTTGGGACGTGATACTGCGAATATTTACCCATCCCCTAAACCAGAGTTACTTCAATAACAGAGATCTATGGTGTCAGTTAATCACATCAAATCCCTGACCTATAGTTAGGGGTTTGCTACGCAATCTACCAGCATGCTGGTTGGACCATCATAACAACTGCGCTCAGTCCTAACTGTTTCCAGCATCTCAACGCATCATCAAGCATGACCAGCGTTGCGTGGTTTAGAATGCCGTATCTGACACTTAGCTTTGCAGGCTTTCTCTCTGCGAATTAAGTGCGCTGCTGAATGGAGAAGCACCATGAATCGTGGTACCCAGATCAATCTTTGGTATGTTCTTTTTGCTGTGATGGGCGTGGTTTTTTTACGTGATATTTGGGTGCAGACCCAAACGGTTGAGTCGATTCCTTACAGTCAGTTTGAAACCTATCTTGCACAAAATGCGGTCGAAAGTGTCACGGTTGGCAGCACTTCAATTCGCGGCACCTTCAAGTCAGTACAAAATGGAAAAACGGGCTTTGTCACCACACCGGTTGCGCCTGAGTTGGCTGATCGTTTGAATGAAACGGGTGTGACCTATGCTGGTGCGGTTGAAAACACATGGTTTACAGCGTTGTTGTCTTGGGTTTTGCCTGCGTTGATTTTTGTCGGCATCTGGCTGTTCCTGATTCGCCGAATGGGTTCTAAAGGCGGTATGGGCGGAATGATGTCCATTGGCAAAAGCAAGGCTAAGGTGTATATCGAAAGCGATACCAATGTGACCTTCGCTGATGTGGCGGGTGTCGATGAGGCCAAGGCTGAACTGCAAGAGGTGATCGACTTTTTGCAAAACCCCAAAGAGTACGGCAGCCTCGGAGCGCGCATGCCCAAGGGTATTTTACTGGTTGGGCCACCGGGTACTGGTAAAACGCTGCTGGCGCGTGCAGTTGCAGGTGAAGCTGGCGTACCGTTCTTTTCTATTTCTGGCTCTGAGTTTGTTGAGATGTTTGTTGGTGTCGGCGCGGCACGGGTGCGTGATTTGTTCGAGCAGGCGCGCAAGGCTGCACCGGCGATTATTTTTATTGATGAGTTGGATGCACTGGGTCGTGCGCGCGGGGCAGCCACAGTGCAGGGTGGCAATGAGGAGCGCGAGCAGACACTCAACCAATTATTGTCTGAACTCGATGGTTTTGATCCGGGTGAAGGCGTGGTGTTGCTAGCGGCGACTAACCGTCCAGAAATCCTTGATCCGGCATTGTTACGTGCTGGGCGTTTTGATCGTCAGGTGTTGGTCGATCGTCCCGATCGTGCTGGCAGGGTGCAGATCTTAAAAGTGCACATGAAAAAAATTGTACTCGCTCCTGAGATGGCGTTAGAAGATATTGCTGCGCTGACCACTGGGTTTTCCGGCGCTGATTTAGCTAATCTAGTCAATGAGGCGGCTTTATTGGCGACGCGTCGACGTGGCAAAGTCGTGACTATGGACGATTTCACTCATGCGATCGAGCGGATTGTTGCTGGCCTAGAAAAACGTAATCGTCTGATTAACCCGCGCGAACGCAAGATTGTTGCTTATCATGAGATGGGGCATGCGTTAGTCAGTATGGCGCTGCCAGGCGTGGACAAAGTGCATAAGGTTTCGATTATCCCGCGTGGTATTGGTGCGCTGGGTTACACTATTCAGCGTCCAACTGAAGACCGTTTTTTGATGACTGAAGCTGAACTGCGCGACAAGATTGCTGTGCTGATGGGTGGGCGCGCAGCAGAAAAACTGGTGTTTGATCATTTCTCTACCGGAGCGGCAGACGATCTGGCACGTGCCACTGATATAGCGCGCTCGATGGTGGCCCGTTACGGCATGGATGCAAGTCTTGGAGGCGTCAGTTATGAAACGGATAAGCAGAGTTTTCTGGGTGGGCACAGTACTCCTGCATATTTTGAACGTCGCTACAGTGAAGCAACGGCGGAGGCGATGGATGCTGCAGTGCGCGCTTTACTGCAGGAGGTATCGACGCAAGCGCTGGACATTCTTACCAACAATCGTGATGTTTTGGAAAAAACTGCAAACCGCTTGCTGGAAGTAGAAACGCTGGATGAAACTGCCCTGTACGAACTGACTCAAAGTTTACGTCAAGCAGAGTACCGGCAAGCAGGCGCGCAATAAGCACTGCTGAGTGTGGATATGTTGTCCGCTAGGGATTGTGACAGGCGAGGATGTAAGCGACGAAATTGTCCCGCTGACAAGGTGCGTTAGTCTGTTTAAGCTTAAATCACATTGACTCTTGACCCAACTCCGCTGTTTGTTATTTCAGATCTGGTACAGTGGAGACTCATTATCTTGCAGGAGGCTTTTTATGTATTACGTTGATATGCCAAGTGCCGATGAAATCGGTAACCTCAATCTCGTTCGCTCGGATGCGTGTGTTTCCATTTACCTGCCAACGACGCCGATCAGTCGTGAGACAGAGCAGAGTCGCACCAATCTCGGCAACCTTGTTAAAAAGGCTGTTGCTCAGTTGGAGGCTGCCGGTCTTGATAAAAAATCTATTGCATCCTTGCAGGAACAGTTTAATGATTTGTTAGACGATGATGATTTTTGGAATCATCAGGCTAACAGTCTAGCTATTCTGGCAACGCCGGATTCGCTGCGCACCTACCGTATGGCGAGTCAGTTAAGCGATATTGTTGAGGTGTCTGACCGTTTCCATCTTAAACCGTTATTGCGAGCAATTACTTTCCCGCATGCTGCACATATTTTAGCGCTGTCAGAAAACACTGTGCGCTTGATTGAAGTGTCTGCAGATTTACCCGCACGTGAGATTAGCGTGCAGAATATGCCAACCGATGCAGCCACTGCTGGCGGCAAGGCAACCAATAAAGATTACACAGGTACCGGCCACCGACATGGTTCGCAAGGCCAAAATTTTTACCTTGCACGTTTTGTGCGTAAGGTTGATGCGGTGTTACGTCCTGTGCTGGCAGGTTCGGATTTGCCTCTTATCCTAGCGACTACCAAACCTTTGGAAGCTTTGTTTCGCTCGCTGAGCGTGATTCCTGTGTTGTCTGGTACTATTGTTGGTAATCCGGAGCGCTTGACTGAAGCCGATTTGGCCAGTGCTGCCAGACCCGTGCTGGATGCCCACTACGCGGATCAGGTGAAAGACTTCCACCGTTTGTTTGAACAGCGTACTGGTCAGCAGCGCACCACCACGGATATTACCGATGCTGCACGTCTAGCCACTTTTGGTGGTATCGACCAGTTGCTGGTTGATATTGACGGGGTGATTGGCGGCACTATTGATGATGAGACCGGTATAGTGTCTTTTGCTGCTGAAGGTAATGCGGTGAACTATGGCATCGTTGATGAAATTACTGGTCGTGCACTGCGCACTGGCGCCAAGGTTATGGCTGTGCGTAAGGCGGACATTCCTGGTGGAAACGATTTGGCGGTGATCTCGCGTTATCCGATCTAAGCACAATTTAAATAGTTGAAATGTTCTTGGGTCCTGTCTTTTACGACTTTGTGAAATGGCAGGGCTCAAGCAGAGTACGCCCTCACAACAGCTTCCTTTCTACGATTCAATCGCCTGCAGCTAAGTCTCATACATGAGCATAAGCTGCTAGACGCAGCGGTGATGAGCACCTTTGAGATTCGTTCTGTACAAGATAAATACAGCTGAAAAGCATGGCTATAGAATCTAAAGTCCCAGTTACTTTAGTCTATAAATCTTTTGTATCGCTGCGAAATTGGTTGCAGTTTTGCTAGGGTGAGTGAATTAAATGTGCTGATAGGAGTTTGCCATGACAACAATAAAAACCTCCCCTGAACTCGCAAGCTGGCTGATTGAACAATCGCCTGATGCAACGATTTATTCAGATAAAGAAGGCCTCATTCGCTTGTGGAACACAGCAGCGGAAAAAATGTTTGGTTTTTCTGCCGAGCAAGCTTTAGGGCAGAGCTTGGATATTATTATTCCCGAAACATTACGCAAAATGCATTGGCGTGGTTTTGATGCAGCCATAGCGGCCGGCGTGACCAAACATAGCGGCAAGCCCATGGCAACCAAAGCGTTGCGCGCCGATGGCAGTGAGTTTTACACCGAAATGGGTTTTGCCTTGGTTTTTAATGAGCAAGGCGAAGTTGTAGGGACAATGGCACAAGCTCGGGACATTAGCGAACGTTATGAAAAAGAACGTGCTGATCGTTTGCGTCTTCGTGAACTGGAAAAGCAAGCTGCCGATAAAGCTTGAAGGCACTTATTGATACCTTGTGTGGCTGACGATACGCACAACTGTACTTATTAAAAGACGCTTGCCCGCTTTTGCTCAATCTGTATTGAGGACTTTTAAAAGCGAGTTGTTTTCTATGATTGTGTCTGTGGCGCTGGCGCAGCGTCAGGCTCTGGAAGAAAGTCTGCGTGCGACCCAACGATGGTATAGCCAGGCCAGAGTCGGGCGGATCACCGGCAAAGCAATCAACCATGCCAGTGGTTTGAGCACGGGCACGCGAGACATCAGTAAGATATAAGCATCCATTTCGCGGTGCACCTGACCGTCAGCATCTCTGACATGCAGTTCGCGTAAAGCTTTTTCCGGATCAATGCCTTGCTGGAGCAGTTCATCATCACGTCCGGTAATATCCAACCATTCAACAGAGTTCTCTGTTTTACCTTCTAGTTTTTCATACCAACGTCGATCGCGGACGCAAATAGGGCAAGCCCCATCATAAAAAACTGTCAGCTTTCCTGAAAATATATTCATAAAACACCTCTTGAGATACAGAGCGCTTTATACAAACCCTAGCATAAAGCAGTCGCTTCAACCGGTTTAGGGTTAGACAATTTTGAGCTGCTCGACCCTTCGTCTTCTCAAACTCAGGCGTTGAATTACGTTCGAGTCGCTGCAGATGGCAGTAATCATGCTGCATATAAAGAAGGCAGTAAGTGCTCAAGTTACATGTATTTTCAAGGCGCTAATAATGGCTGCCAGCTCTTTCCATAGAAAAGTGTTGAGCCTGAAGGTTGGTGCCAGTCTTGGCTTCAGAAGCCTTAATCAGTTTTAACCCATAGTTAACAAAAGGAGGCCGAGGCAGGTTAGCTGTTCAGTCTCGCCTAGTTTTATTTTTCTTTCTATCAATGATAGCAAATTCTGTTGGAGTCTTTTGACGCGGAACTCTAAGACACTAGGAGCCCCCTCGGTCTTAATAATATCGGGGCAGATCTACGGGTATCGCAGCCTCGTTTTTAATTGATAGCGCTGTGCTCTAAAGGCTAGCTAGGCCGGCAAAGTATTCTCACAGCAGTGTCAGCCATGCGGTGCTTAGAATAGAGCAACTTCTGCTGTTGTAAGAACGCGGTACTCACCTGGTGCAAGATCAGCATCGAGCTTTAGCGCTCCGACTTGCTCGCGATGTAGTTTTTCTACTTTATTGCCCACCGCAGCAAACATGCGGCGCACTTGGTGATAGCGGCCTTCATGCACATGCACTAGGGCTTCGCGCTGATTAATGATTTCAAGGACTGCTGGCGCGGTTAAGGCTGTTTCACCATGCAGTTGTAAACCAGCAGCAAAGGCGTTGACAGCGCTGGGGCTAAGCGGCTCGGCCAACCAAGCATGGTAAATTTTCGGACATTGGCGCTTGGGTGCGGTAATGCGGTGCGACCACTTGCCATCGTCAGTTATTAATAATAATCCAGAGGTGTCGAGATCAAGGCGTCCAACCGTATGCAGTTTGTCGAGGTTAGGCAGGTCTAAATAGGAAAATACGGTTCTGTGTATGGCGTCATCATTGGCGCAGACACAGTCGAGAGGCTTGTGCATCATCAGGTAGGTTGGCCCTGTAAGTTCAAGGCGCTCGTTGTCCCACAGAACTTCAGCCCCTGCGGGCACTTGAAACGCCCCTTTTTTTTGCACAACACCGTTTACGCTCACTTCTTCGCGGTGCAGTGCCCGGGTGGCTTCTTTACGGCTCATGCCTGTTGCTTCAGATAAAAATCGATCAAGTCGCATGGAATAACGGGTCTTCTAAAGTTTATAGTGCCCATATTGTAGCGTACTCAGTCTGTGCTTATCAGTTAGTGGCTCACAGTAAAGGTTCTTATCCGGTTCTTATCCGGTACTTTTCTGTAACGATGGCCTGCCTAGTGAGTGCGTGGTTACAGCGTAAACGATAGGATCAGATTGTCAGTATTTTCCATAGTTGAATTTTAGCCAAGCGCTGCTGTGGGTGGCAGTCATAGACTACAGATACTTTTCAGCGGTGCTTTAGCGCTCATTGTGCTAAACTTGAGTCTTTTAATTGGGCGCATGTTATGCAGAAAACTAAGCTATTGAGTGTCGGTGTATGTGCCGCTCTGTTGTTGAGTTCAAACCTGTCGGCCAGCGAACAGCACATCGAACAAGTGCGCGAGCGTTTGCTGCAGATACAGCCAGATCTATCCATTGAAACAGTTGCGCCCAGTGCAATGCCTGAGTTGTATCAAGTGCAGTTGCGCGGTGGTCGCATTTTGTATGTGAATGCCAGCGCTGAGTTTATTTTTCAAGGGCAGTTGCTGCAGGTGCAAGATGGAGTGCCGGTTAATTTAACTGAGCAGGCTGAACGTAAAGCGTTAGTTGAGCAGATGCAGGGCTTAAATACACAAGAGATGGTGGTTTTTCCTGCGCACACCGCGCAAACCGCTATCACTGTATTTACCGATACCGATTGTGGTTACTGTCAGAAACTGCACAGCGAAGTACCTGAGTTAAATGGTGCAGGCGTAGACGTGCGCTACTTGGCCTTTCCGCGTGGCGGATTGGCTGGTCCAGCGTATGACAGCTTAGTCAGTGTTTGGTGTGCAGATGACCGTCTAGAGGCAATGACGCAGGCTAAACAACGCAAGAAAATAGCTCAGAAGACATGTAGAAACCCTGTTGAAAAACACTTTGCTCTAGGGCAGGCGATTGGCGTGCGAGGTACACCAACTATAGTGCTAGCCAATGGGGAAATCATTCCTGGCTACCAGCCAGCCAAGCAATTGGCTGCTCAGGCATTAAAAGCACAGCAGCAGATAGACCAACACTTATAGGCTTCGTACAGTGCAGTATTTTTGCCGCTCATACTTTTTGTGCGGTTTTATTTTATTTGATAGTGGGGACGATGCAGCGTGAAACCAGTAAAAGTAGGGATCTGTGGTTTAGGCACCGTTGGCGGTGGTACGTTTAATGTTCTTAAGCGTAATGCTGAAGAAATATCACGGCGTGCAGGCCGTTCGATTGAGGTTGTGCAAGTTGCTGCGCGCTCAATTAACTCGCAGTGCGATACCAGTACCACTGAAATGACTGATGACGTGTTTGACGTTGTTAACAATCCTGAAATTGATGTGGTGATAGAGCTGATTGGTGGCGATACCGTTGCTAAAGAGGTTGTGCTGCGTGCCATTGAAAATGGCAAGCATGTGGTTACTGCCAATAAAGCATTAATTGCTGTGCACGGTAATGAAATTTTTGCCCGTGCCCGTGAAAAAGGCGTCATGGTTGGTTTTGAAGCTGCTGTGGCTGGTGGTATCCCTGTGATTAAAGCCATTCGTGAAGGTTTGGCGGCGAATCGCATCAACTGGCTGGCCGGTATTATCAACGGAACGGGTAACTTTATTCTCAGCGAAATGCGTGAGAAGGGGCGTACCTTTGAAGATGTACTGCAAGAAGCACAAGAACTTGGCTATGCCGAAGCCGATCCAACCTTTGATGTTGAAGGCATTGATGCGGCACATAAGTTGACTATTTTGGCTTCGATTGCCTTTGGTATTCCTTTGCAGTTTGAAAAAGCCTACACCGAAGGCATTACTGAGCTGACCACTGCTGATGTGAATTATGCAGAAGCGTTGGGCTATCGTATTAAGCACTTGGGTATGGCGCGCCGTACTGATTTAGGTATTGAGTTGCGTGTGCACCCAACCCTTATCCCATCGGATCGTTTGATTGCTAACGTTAATGGCGTGATGAATGCTGTCATGGTTAATGGTGATGCAGTAGGCAGCACGCTTTACTACGGTGCTGGCGCTGGTATGGAGCCAACTGCATCATCCGTGATTGCAGACATTATTGATGTTGCGCGTTCAATGACGTCTGTCCCTGCGGATCAAGTACCGGCATTAGGGTTTCAGTCTTGGGCGTTGTCCGAGCACCCGATTTTGGCAATTGATCAGTGTGAAAGCGCTTATTATTTGCGCATTCAAGCGAAAGACCATCCCGGTGTCTTGGCGCAAGTAGCAAGTATTTTCTCGGTGCGTGGGATTAATATTCAATCCATTATCCAAAAAGAAGCAGAAGAGCTGGATGGTTCAATCCCCATCATTCTGCTGACCCACCGTGTGCAAGAGCAGCGTATCAATGATGCTATTATTGCTCTGGAAGCATTGGATGCTTTACAAGCCCCCGTTGTGCGTATCCGTGTTGAGCAGTTGGGTTAATTTCAAGTTAAGCGACTCTGATAAAGGTTGTTACTTATGCGATATATAAGCACGCGCGGCCAAGCCCCAGCGTTGAATTTTGAAGATGTATTGTTAGCCGGTTTAGCCAGCGATGGCGGTTTGTATGTGCCAGAAAACTTGCCACGTTTTACCGTGGAAGAAATCGCTTCTTGGGCTGACTTGCCTTATCACGAATTAGCTTTTCGCGTGATGCGCCCCTTTGTTGCGGGCTGCATTGACGATGCTGATTTTAAAACGATCCTAAAAGACACCTACGGCGTGTTTGAGCACAGTGCAGTGGCGCCGTTGCGTCAACTGGACGGTAATGAGTGGGTGCTGGAGTTATTCCACGGCCCGACCTTGGCCTTTAAAGATTTTGCTTTGCAGCTGCTCGGGCGTTTATTAGATCACTTCCTCACCAAGCGCAATGAGCGCGTGGTGATTATGGGTGCGACCTCTGGTGATACCGGTTCAGCGGCGATTGAAGGCTGCCGCCGTTGCGAGAATGTTGATATCTTTATTTTGCACCCGCATCAGCGTGTGTCAGAAGTACAGCGTCGACAGATGACCAGCGCGCTAAGCGATAACATTCACAATATCGCCATCGAAGGTAACTTTGATGATTGCCAAGAGATGGTTAAAGCCAGCTTTGCTGATCAGTCGTTCCTCAAAGGTACGCGTCTGGTTGCGGTGAACTCGATCAACTGGGCGCGCATCATGGCGCAGATCGTCTACTACTTTCATGCTGCGATTCAGTTGGGTGGCCCACAGCGTTCGATTGCCTTCTCAGTGCCGACCGGTAACTTTGGCGATATTTTTGCTGGTTACTTGGCGCGCAATATGGG
>Ga0172382_10005405_pt1 | contig 19058 bp, 19 predicted proteins | sample Leawel138RmetaG_FD_122245 | JGI IMG/M metagenome (GOLD analysis project Ga0172382, IMG submission 122245) | Leachate microbial communities from a municipal landfill in Southern Ontario, Canada - Leachate well 138R metaG | ecosystem: Engineered > Solid waste > Landfill > Unclassified | place...
CAGATCCTCGGCATCGACCGGCAGCAGGCCCGGCTGTTCGAAGGCAACCGGGACGGCCTGGAGGAACTGCCCATGGCCAGTGAAGTGCCGGCGAGCGTCGACGAGGCCCTGAACCGGGACATCGAGCGCGAGCGCTCGACCCGGTTCCATGGCAGGCAGGACAGCCGCAACTCGGCGCGCCAGGGCACGGATGTGCGGCAGGACAATATCGACGCGGACACCGAAGCCTTCTTCCGTTCGGTCGACCGGGCGGTGGCCGAGCATCATTCACGCCCGAGCGGCCTGCCGCTCATCCTGATGGCGCTGTCCGACCACCAGTCGCGTTTTCGCAGGCTCAGCACGAATTCCGCCCTGCTGGCCGAAGGCATCGACCGAAACCCGGATTCGATCACGATCGAGTCCCTGCGCGAGGAAGCCTGGAAACTGGTGCAGCCACGCTATCTCGAGCGCCTCGCCGGCCTGGTCGACAGCTATCGCGCCGCCCATGCCAGGGGCCAGGCGACCGACCAGCTTCCGGATGCCGCCCGGGCGGCGGTCGAGGGTCGGGTCGCCTGCCTGCTGCTCGAAGCCGACCGCCAGCAGGCGGGGCGACTCGTGCCCGAGACCGGCTCGATCATACCGGCGGACCTCGACAATCCCCATATCGACGACCTGTTCGACGATATCGGTGAACACGTGCTGAGGAATGGCGGTGAAGTGATCATCGTGCCGGCCGAATCGATGCCGACGGATACCGGAGTGGCCGCCACCTACCGATTCTGAGGGGCGCTTCGAACCACCCCCGAAGCGCGCGGATATCGGGCTCCGGGATGCGGCTTCCGCAACTTGGGAACGCTGATCTACACCTGCATGTTCATGATGTCGGTGTAGGCGGCGACCAGTCGGTTGCGCACCGTCAGGGCCGCCTGGAAGGACACCTGCGACTTCTGCATCGATGCCATCGTCTGTTCGAGGCTGACCGAGGGATCGCCGCTCTGATAGGCCTTGATCATCGCCGTGGACTGGCTCTGGGTGTCGCTCACGGACTTCAGCGCATCGCTCATGGCGGCACCGAAGCTACCCTGCGCCTTGTCGGCCTGGGCACTGCGCAGGGACTGGGCCTGTTTCTGCGAAGCCGCCTGCAGGGCCTGCTGCAGTGCGCCGAGTGATCCGATTTCCATGGTCGATGCTCCCTGGAGGGCATGCCGGCATTGTTCCAGCCGCCACGCGATCCGGGCCCGGAATAAGCGGGGCAGTGCGCCGCTAATTCAGCGCTTGGGGCCCTCAAGTTTTCCGGACAATCGTCCCGACCCTGCCCAGGAAACCCCGGAATCCCGGCAAACCGGAATCGAGACGACAACGCGATGGACACATCCCTTCCCGCACCTGCCGCCGGCGCCTCCCCGCTCAGTGGCCTGGCCGCCCTGCCGGTCCGCCAGCTGCTGGTCCTGGTGCTGGGCGTCGCGGCGCTCGCCGCCGTCATCGCAACCGCCTTCCTCTATTCGAAGGAAAGCGACTACCGCGTGCTGTTCGCCAACCTCGAGGACCGCGACGGCGGCGCCGTCGTCGCCGCCCTCACCCAGCTCGATGTGCCCTACCGCTTCGCCGCCGGCGGCGGCGCGATCCTCGTGCCCGGGGACCGGGTCCACGATATCCGGCTCAAGCTGGCCGGCCAGGGACTGCCGCGCGGCGGCACCGTCGGCTTCGAGATCCTCGACAGCCAGAAGCTGGGCGTGACGCAATTCCAGGAGCGCCTCAACTTCCAGCGCGGACTCGAAGGCGAACTGGCCCGCTCGATCCAGTCGCTCGCAGCAGTGCGATCGGCCCGCGTCCATCTCGCGATCCCCAACAGCAGCGCCTTCGTGCGCAAGCGCCAGCCGCCTTCGGCATCCGTCCTGCTCAACCTGCACGGGGGCCGGGTGCTCGATCGTGGCCAGGTGGCCGGCATCGTCAACCTGGTGGCCGCCTCGGTACCGGAACTCACGGCCGGCCGAGTCAGCGTCATCGACCAGGACGGCATGCTGCTGTCGAGTCGCGAAGCCGTCGACCATGGCCTGGATTCCGCCCAACTCGACTACGCCCGGCGTATCGAGGCCAGCTACATCCAACGCATCGTCGACATCCTCGAACCGATCGTCGGCAAGGGCAATGTCCGGGCCCAGGTCACCGCCGAGGTCGACTTTACCCGGCAGGAATCGACCGCGGAAGTCTACCGACCCAACCAGGACGGTGAGCCCGTGGCGATCCGCAGCCAGCAGCTGAGCATCGATCCGAGCGCCGGCGCGGCGGGCGCCGAGGGCATTCCGGGGGCACTCAGCAACCAGCCGCCCGCGGCGGCACGGGCTCCGGCCAACGGGCCGGCCCAGGACACCGGGGCCGGCGCCGGCGCCGAAGGAGCGGCCGCAGCCGCGGTGGCGAGGCGCGATTCGGTCACGAACTACGAGGTCGACAAGACGATCCGGGTGACCCGCAGCCCGACCGGCACCGTCAAGCGGGTCGCGGCCGCCGTGCTCGTCGACTATCGCCGCGGCGTCGACGCCGAAGGCGCCCAGACCCAGGCGGCGCTGTCGGCCGCCGAGCTGGAGAGCATCAATGCCCTGGTGCGCGAGGCGATCGGCTTCACCGAGAGCCGGGGCGATTCGCTGTCCGTGCTCAATACACCGTTCACCCGCGAGGAAATGCCGGCCCTGCCGGAGGTTCCGGCCTGGAAGGATCCGCAGGTCATCGACACCGCGCGCGAGTTCGGCAAGCATCTCGGCCTGCTGCTCCTCGGCCTGGCCACCATCCTGATGGTGATCCGGCCGACGCTGCGCGCCCTGCGCACGCCCGCCGAGTCGCCCGCCCGTCTCCAGCAGGTGGTCGGCGACGACATCAGCCTGCCCACGCCGGAATCGAATCCGCTGCTCGCGCCCCTGCCGAACGCGGAGGTGCTCGAGCTCGCCCGCGGCAACCCCGGCACGGTGGCCAACGTGATCCGCGGCTGGGTCTCCAGCGAGGAGCGCTCGTGACGATGAGCAACGACGGCATCGACGACGCGGCGGTCCTCCTGCTCGCGATGGGCGCCGATGCGGCCTCGCAGGTCTTCAAGCACCTGACGCCGAAGGAAGCGCAACGCCTCGGCGGGGCGATGGCGCAGATGAAGACGACCCGGCGCGATCGCATCGATGCGGTCCTCGGGCGCTTTCGTGCCGACGCCGAGGCGAACAGCCAGCTGGTCGAGGATACCGACGAGTATGTCCGTTCGGTGCTGACCCAGGCGCTCGGCGCCGAGAAGGGCGGCCTGCTGATCGACCGGATCCTGCAAGGGGGCGATGTTTCCGGAATCGAAAGCCTGAAGTGGATGGACGCGGCCGCGGTGGCCGAACTGATCCGCCACGAGCATCCGCAGATCATCGCCTCCATCATCGTCCATCTCGAGCGCGACCAGGCATCGGAGGTGCTCGAGCACCTGCCGGAGCGGATGCGCGCCGACATCATGTACCGCATCGCGACGCTCGAAGGCATCCAGCCCGCGGCGCTGCGCGAGCTCAACGAAGTCCTCGGCAAGCTGCTGACCGGCACCGATCACCTCGGGCGCACGAAGCTCGGTGGAACGAAATCGGCGGCCGAGATCCTCAATTTCCTCGGCGGAGGCGCCGACGCGCAGGTACTCGACTGGATCCGCGACCAGGATCCGGACATCGCCCAGAGGATCATGGACCAGATGTTCACTTTCGAGGACCTCCTGCAGGTCGAGGATCGTGGCATCCAGGCCCTGCTGCGCGAGATCCAGAGCGATGCGCTGGTGATCGCGCTCAAGGGCGCCGATCCGGAACTGCGCGAGAAGATCTTCCGCAACATGAGCCAGCGCGCCGCCGAAGCCCTGCGCGAGGACCTCGAGTCGAAGGGGCCGGTGAAGCTTTCCGAGGTCGAAGGCGAACAACGCGAGATCCTCAAGACGGTTCGCCGTCTCGTCGACGAAGGCCAGCTGACGATCGGGACGGGTTCGGAATCCTATGTCTAGCCGGATCATCGCGGCCGACCGGATCGGGGTCGTCGCGCCGTTTCGCCTCGATGCGCTCGGGCACGACGCCCGCCGATCGGGATCGACCGCCACGACGCAGCCCGTCTCTTCCCCGGACTCGATCCGGGCGGCCGCCTTCGAGGAAGGCCGGCGCCAGGGGCACGCCGAGGGGCTGGCCGATGCGGCTCGCACCCGCCAGGCCGAGGAGCGCGCCAGCGCCGGATCGCTGACGCAACGGGTCGAGGCGATCGTCGCCGATTTCGACCAGTCGCTTGCGGCCCTCGAGGAGTCGCTCGCCAACCGCATGCTCGGCCTGTCGCTGCAGATGGCTGCGCAGGTCGTACGGACCCATGTCGATACCCGTCCCGACGCGGTGCTGCCGCCGCTTCGCGAAGCCATCGCCGATGTCCTGGCCGAGGCCCGCCGGCTGATCCTGCGGGTTGCCCCCGCCGACGAGGCGGTGGTCCGCGAAGCCCTCGGCGAACTGATCGCCAATGGCCGCTGCGACCTGCGCATCGACATGTCCCTGCGCCCCGGCGGATGCATGGTCGACTCGCCCATGGCGGCGATCGATGCCAGCCTCGAGACCCGCTGGCGCCATGTGCTCACCGCGCTCGGCCAGGTCGCCCCGAGCCAGCTCGACGAGGTGCCCGGAGGCCGGATCGATGACTGAACGCGCCGCATCGCCCCTGCGCCGCGGTCCGGCACGCTGGGCGCGCTGGTTCGACAATCTCGACGAGATGCTGCGATCGGCCGACCCGGTTCGCCAGGAGGGCCGCCTCGCTCGCGCCGCCGGCCTGGTGGTCGAAGCCACCGGCCTGAAGCTGCCGCTGGGCAGCGTCTGCATCATCCAGCCCGAGCAGCACACCGGCAGCCCCGCCGGTGGCGGTGTCGAGGCCGAGGTCGTCGGCTTCGGCGAGGACCGCCTGCTGCTGATGCCGGCCACACCGACCCTGGGCCTGTCGCCCGGAGCGATCGTCCGCCCGCTCGAGCGTCCGACGCGGGCGCCCACCCTGGACCAGCCCTCCCACCCCTGGCGCCGCGCCGGGGATCGCATGCGCCGCCTGCCGATGGGGCCGGGCTTGCTCGGCCGGGTCCTCGACGCCCGTGGCATGCCCCTCGACGGACTCGGTCCGGTATTGCGCACCGAGGCGCAGCCGATCCATGCCCGCCCGATCAATGCGATGCAGCGCGAACCCATCCGCGAACCGCTGGACACCGGGGTACGCGCGATCAACGCGATGCTGACGGTCGGTCGCGGCCAGCGACTGGGCCTGTTCGCCGGCGCCGGCGTGGGCAAGAGCGTGCTGCTCGGCATGATGGCGAGATACACCCGCGCCGACGTGATCGTGGTCGGCCTGGTGGGCGAGCGCGGTCGCGAGGTCAAGGAGTTCCTCGAGGACATCCTCGGCGACGAGGGTCGCCGGCGTTCGGTCGTGGTCGCTGCGCCGGCGGACGAACCCCCGCTGCTCAGGATTCAGGCGGCGAACTACGCCACCGCGATAGCCGAGCATTTCCGCGACCAGGGCCAGCATGTGCTGCTGCTGATGGATTCGCTCACGCGCTTCGCGATGGCCGCACGCGAGGTCGCGCTCGCGATCGGCGAGCCGCCGGCGACCAAGGGCTATCCCCCTTCGGTCTTCGCGCGCCTGCCGCAGCTCGTCGAACGCAGCGGCAACGGCCCGCAGGGCGGCGGATCGATCACCGCCTTCTACACTGTCCTGACCGAAGGCGAGGATGCCAGCGACCCCGTCGGCGAGTCGGCGCGCTCCTTCCTCGACGGACACTTCGTTCTTTCGCGCCGGCTCGCCGAAGCCGGCCATTTCCCGGCAATCGACATCGAGCAGTCGACCTCGCGGGTGGCCAGTGCGGTCACCGACCAGGCCCACCAGGACCGCGCCCGCGCGGTGCGCTCCGCCTGGGCCACCTACCAGCAGAATCGCGACCTGATCGCCGTCGGCGCCTACATGCCCGGATCCGATCCCGAGATCGACCGGGCCATCGCGGTGGCGCCCGACATCGGCAGGTTCCTGCGCCAGGATCGCGAGGCGCAATGCGATTTCCGGGAATCGATCAACGCCCTCGGCGCTCTCGGCATCGAAACCGAACGCCATGCTCCGGACCTGAATGACGAGGTATCCCAGTGAAGCCAGCCGTCCTCGAGAAGCTCATCGAAATGGCCGACCGTAACCGTGACCTGGCCGCCACCCGCCGGGCTCGCGCCGAGCAGGCGCGCGTCCGGGCAAGCGGCACCCTGGGCTCGCTCGAGCAGTATCGCCAGAATCATCGCGACACCCGCCAGGCGGCGCTCGGCATGCTGCCGGGCGCGGTCGGGCTCGCCGTCCACACCCGCTTCGGCGGCAAGCTGGACGAAGCGATCGACGCCCAGCGCGACCAGTGCCTCACGCTCGAGCGTTCGGTCGGCGCGCGCTCCGACGAACTGCGCCAGGCGCATGCGCGGCTGCAGGCGCTGCGCGCGCTCGAACAGCGCCGTGAGCGGGCGCGCCGGCGCCGGGCCGACGCCACCGAACAGCGCACCCAGGACGATCTTTCCTCGAGCCGCCAGGCAAGCCGATGACGCCGATTTCAGCCATGCTCAATCCGGTGGCGGATCCCGGTCCGGCGTCGACGCCCGGCGCCGCCGACATGGCGACCGACGGCGGCGGATTCTCGGACGCGCTACAGCGCGCCGGCGCCGGCGCCGGCCAACGCAAGGAGATCCCCCCTCCCGGCAGCGAACCGGCAGGAAGCGCGCGCGGCAGCGCCCGCGAAGCCGGACGTACGCGAACCCCGGTCCGTGAACCGGCGGACAAGGGCGACATGAGCGGGGCAACGGACGCCGATGCCGTGGACGAAGGCATCGGGCACGAAACCGGGCGCATCGTGAAGGACCAGGCCGACGACGGTGGCGCCGCGGTCGCCATGACGGAGGCGGGACTGCCCCGCCCCGGCGAACGCAGTGCTGCGCAGACGCCGATCGACGGGCGTCGCGTCGCCATGTCCGGCAAGGAAGGCTCGGTCGTGCAAACCACGGCCAATGGCCGGCCCGGGACGACGCCGGCCACGGACGCCGCGGACCGCCCCGGCATGGCGGCGGATGCAGGGACCGAATCCTCCGGCGGCGCCGCCGACACGCCCTTTCCGACAACGGGAGGCCGGGACGAACCGGCCAGGAGCACCATCCCGGCCACGGCAATGAACCCGGGACAGGCAAGCTCGCACGCCGCCGCAATGGCGGCGGCCGCGGCCAGCATCGATGCGCAGCGCCCCGCCGGCGGCGTACGCCGACCGGGTGTGGGCACGATGATCGACCCGGCGGCCCGGAGCGCGGCCGCCACCGGCATCTCCGACGCCGCCATGGCTCGCGGCAGCCTGGTCGACACCCGCATGCGCGGCGCCACGCGAGCCACGCCCGGCGCGGTGATCGAGCAGCTGCCGGCGTCTCCCGGACCGGCCGACGTCGGCGCGGAACGGAGCTTCGACGACGCCCTGCTCGCGGCGCTGGCGCCCGACACCGATCCCCGCGCCGGGCTCGCCACATCGACGAACTCACCGACAGTGCCGGGCGGCCCGCGGCCGATCACCTTGCCGATCGCGGCGCCCCTCCATTCGCCGGCGTTTCCGCAAGCCCTCGGGCAACAGCTCGCCTTGGCCCTGCGCATGGACCTCGGCCAGGCCGAGCTCGTGCTCTCGCCAGCGGAACTGGGTCCGGTCAGGGTGGAACTGAGCCTCGACGGCGACTCGGCAAGCGTGCATTTCGCGGCGATCCACCCGGAAACCCGGCAAGCGCTCGAGCAATCGCTGCCCGAACTGCGGGCCCTGTTCGAGGAGCAGGGCCTGTCGCTGGCCGACACGCATGTCGGCGCGGGTTTCCACCGCGACGACGATGCGCAGCCGATGCCGGCAGCGCCATCGCGGGAGACCGACCAGCGCTCGGGCACGACGACCAGCGGCGCGATCCACCCGACGGGCGTACGCAGCCGACCCGACGCGCTGGTCGACCTCTTCGCCTGATACCGATAAACAGCGGAGAGCCGCCCCTTATTCCACGTCCGGAAAGTCTCAAGTTTTCCCAGAATCCCTCCATACGTTCCGCCGAATCGATCGGTGGGCCGCGGTGAATGCACGGCATGCGCCAGCATGGAGCGGATATGGCAGAGGAAAAGAACGAAGCGCCGGCAAGGAAGGGCAAGGGCAAGATGATCGCCCTGGTCGCCGGTGCCATGTTGCTGGTGGCGGGCGCCGCCGGCGGCGGCGCCTGGTACTTCGCATCGGGATCCGGCGGCGGCGCCACGGTCACCAGCAACGCCGACGGCGACGAGACCGGCAAGCGCCAGCGCAGGGCCAACCAGCAGCGCGTCTTCGTGCCGATGGACCAGTTCGTCGTCAATCTCAGCGATGCCCAACTGGACCGCTACGCCCAGGTCGCCGTGGTGCTCGAAGTGGCCGACTCCCCGACGGAAACCCGGATCAAGGCTTCGATGCCGGCGATCCGCAACGCGGTCCTGCTGCTGCTCAGCGCCCGCTCCGCTCCCGACCTGCTCTCGCTCGAGGGCAAGGAGCAACTCGCGATCGACATCGCGCTCGCCGCCCATGCCGTGCTGGCGCAGGAGACGCCACCGCGCCCGGCCGTCCGGGTGCCCGACGCGAACGGTCGACTCGTCCCCAGCACGCGCAGCTTCGACGATGTGGACACCGGCCCGATCGCCGCGGTGCACTTCTCGCAGTTCATCGTGCAGTAGCCGGCGCCAAGGAAATCCGCGATGGCCGAACAGTTTCTTTCACAGGACGAGGTCGACGCCCTGCTGGTCGGCGTCAACGGCGAGGAAGCCCCGGCGGCCGACGAGCCGCAAGCGAGCGATGGCGTCACCCCCTACGACCTCGCGCTCCAGGAGCGGATCGTCCGCGGCCGGATGCCGACGCTCGAGATCATCAACGACCGTTTCGCGCGAAACCTGCGGGTCGGCCTGTTCAACTTCATGCGGCGCAACCCCGACATCTCGGTCGGTCCGGTCAAGGTGCAGAAGTACAGCGCCTTTCTGTCGAACCTGGTGGTGCCCACCAACCTGAACATCATGCAGATCCGCCCGCTGCGCGGCAGCGGCCTGCTGGTGCTCGAGCCGCAGCTCGTCTTCGGGGTGATCGACACGCTTTTCGGCGGCAGCGGCCGACTCAAGACACGGATCGAAGGCCGCGAGTTCTCCGCCACCGAACAACGGATCATCGGCCGGGTGCTCGAAGTGGTGTGCAAGGAGTACAAGGACGCCTGGGCGGATGTCTATCCGCTCGAGCTCGAGCATACGCGCTCCGAGATGCAGACGCAGTTCGCCAACATCGCGACGCCGTCGGAGATCGTGATCACCACCAGCTTCGCGATGGAGATCGGCGACGCGGGCGGATCCATGCACCTGTGCATGCCCTACGCCACGCTCGAACCGATCCGGGAAACTCTCTATTCCGCGGTCAGCGCCGACCAGTCGACCGTCAGCAAGGGCTGGGTCTCCAACCTGACCCGGCAGCTGCAGCGCGCCGAAGTCGAGCTGACCGCCGAGCTCGGATCGGCACGGATCAGCTTCGCCGACCTGCTTGCGCTCAAGACGGGCGATTTCGTCGAGCTCGACATCGACGCCACGATAGAGGCGCGGGTCAACGCCACACCGGTGTTCGAGTGTCGCTACGGCACATCCAACGACCGCTACGCCATCCAGATCGAAAAGTTCCTCACCGACCCCGCGGGTCTCGAAGGCCAGAAATCATGAGCGACACTCCCGAGAACAAGCAGGACGCCTACGCCGACGAATGGGCGGACGCCCTGGCCGAACAGGAACAGGCCGAGGCGCCCGCCGCCGAGCGGCCCTCCACCGTGGCGCAGCCGGCCAGCGCCAGCCACCTGTTCCCGGACCTGTCCTCGCAGGGCGCCGGTCGGGAAGGCAAGGGCAACGACATCGAGATGCTGATGGACATCCCGGTGCAGCTGACCGTCGAACTGGGCCGAACCCGCATCCCGATCAAGCACATCCTGCAACTCGCCCAGGGCTCGGTCATCGAACTCGACGCCCTGGCGGGCGAACCGATGGACGTGCTCGTCAACGGCTGCCTGATCGCCCAGGGCGAAGTGGTCGTCGTCAACGAGAAGTTCGGCATCCGGCTCACCGACATCGTCACCCCGTCCGAGAGGATGCGGCGGCTCAACCGGTTCTAGGCAACGGCGATGAGCCCCACGGTTTCCTCCCTGCTCTCCCTGCTGTTCGTCCTGGCGCTGATCCCGATCACGCTGTGGATCGCCCGACGATTCATGGCCGGCGGCACGGGCACTGTCGGCCCGGGTCCCATCCGCATTCGAGCCACGGCGACGCTCGGACCGCGCGAGCGAATCGTGATCGTGGAGGCCGCCGGCAAGAACCTGCTGGTGGGCATCACCGCCCAGTCGATGCAGACCCTCGCCGAGTTCGAGAACGCACCGCAATTCGATGAAGCCGAAGCGCCGGCCTTCGCCAGCCTGCTCAAGGGGATCCGGCGATCATGAGGCGGCTCGACCGGTCCGCGATCGTCCCGGCCTTCCTGGTCCCGCTCGGCCTGCTCCTTGTGGCCGGCTCCACGCAGGCGCAGGTGGTCGGACTCAACGCCAGCCCCGCGCCGGGTGGCGGCACGACCTACTCGGTGCCGATCCAGACCCTGCTGCTCTTCAGTGCCCTGAGCTTCCTGCCGGCGGTCCTGCTGCTGATGACCAGCTTCACCCGCATCGTCATCGTGCTGGCCCTGATGCGCCAGGCGCTCGGCCTGCAGTCGACGCCGCCCAACCAGGTCATCGTCGGGATGGCGCTGTTCCTGACCCTGTTCGTGATGGGTCCGACCCTGGAGCAGATCCACGACGAAGCCTACAAGCCCTATACCGAGCAGGAGATCGGTTTCGAGCAGGCCGCCGCCATCGCGGCCACGCCGCTGCGCGCCTTCATGCTGCGCCAGACGCGAGAGTCGGATCTGGAACTGTTCGCCGCGATGGCGCAGCCCGAGGATGCCGGCATCGACGCCGAAGCGGCGGACGCCGATGATCGCCCCGCCGAGGCCGGCGCCACCGAGCCGGCCTCGGCGCAGGCCCCGGACGCCATCCCCATGCGGATCCTGATCCCGGCCTTCGTGGTCAGCGAATTGAAGACCGCCTTCCAGATCGGCTTCCTGGTGTTCATCCCCTTCCTGATGATCGACCTGATCGTCTCGAGCGTCCTGATGTCGATGGGAATGATGATGCTCTCGCCGGTGCTGGTATCGCTGCCCTTCAAGCTGATGCTTTTCGTGCTGGCCGATGGCTGGAGCCTGCTCGTCGCCTCGATGGTGTCGAGTTTCTGAGGACCGGGAGGAATCGATGACACCGGAGTACGTCGTCCAGGTGGGCCGTCATGCGCTCGAGGTGCTGCTGATCGTCGCCGCGCCCCTGCTGGGCGTCGCCCTGGTGGTCGGCCTCGTCGTCAGCGTGCTGCAGGCGATCACCCAGATCAACGAGAACACCCTCTCCTTCCTGCCCAAGCTCCTCGCCCTGGCCGCCACGCTCGGGATCGCCGGCCCGTGGCTGATCGCCATGCTCACCGATTTCATCCGGGAGATCTTCATGTCGATCCCGGGCGCGATCGGCTGATGCTCTCGATCACCGATGCCCAGCTCTTCGGCTGGCTGTCGAGCTTCCTGCTGCCCTTCTTCCGCGTCCTGGGAATCTTCACCACCGCGCCGGTCCTGTCCCAGCAGAGCGTCCCGCTGCGGATCCGGATCGCCGTGTCGGGCCTTGCCGCGGCGATCGTGGCGCCCACGATCGAAGTGGCCGATGGCGGCTTCGCAGGACCCAACCTGCTGTTGCTCGTTGCCCACGAGGTGCTCGTCGGGCTGACCCTGGGCTTCATCGCCCGCGTCATCTTCAGCGCCTTCGAACTGGCGGGCGAGGCCATCGGACTCCAGATGGGCCTGTCCTTCGCGGGCTTCTACGATCCGCAGAGCGGCGCCGGCAATCCGGTCTCGCGGCTGCTCAGCACCCTCGCGCTCACCGCCTTCGTGGTGATGAACGGCCCCGGGATGCTGCTGATGGCCGTCGTCGAGAGCTTCCGCGTGATTCCGATCGACATCGCCTTCGACTGGCTCGCCTGGCGCTCGCCGATCGCCCTGGGCACCCAGATGTTCGCGCTCGCGCTGGCGATCGCCCTGCCCTTCATCGCCCTTCTGCTGTTCGTCAACGTCGCGCTCGGCGTGATGTCGCGAGTCGCGCCGCAGTTCAGCGTCTTCGCGGTCGGATTCCCCCTGACGATCGGGATCGGACTGGTCCTGCTCGCGCTCATCATGCCCTTGCTCGAGATCCCGCTCGGCTCGGCGATGAACCAGCTGCGGATCGCGCTCGGCACCTGAAGCGAACCCCCACGAGGCGGCTTCGCATTCAGGGGGTGGCGGCGTGCAAGGTCGAGACCTGGGGCTGGCGGATCTCGCCGGCAAGGTTTCCCCAGGCATGGCGGACATAGGTGGCGACGGCGGCGATCTGCGCATCGCTCAGCTCGGCCCCGTACGGCGGCATGCCCCAGGGCCTGGGATTCTCGGCGGTCTGCGCCGCATAGCCGCCCTCGAGGATCACCCGCAGCATGTTGTCGGCGATGGGCGACCGGACACCCGGATTGCCCGCCAGGGCGGGCGCCCGCTCGCCGCCGCCCTGGCCGTCCTCGCCATGGCAATCGGCGCAGTGGTCGCGATAGATGTCCTCGCCGCGCGAGAGGGTCGCGGCAGCGGGCGCCCGCCGGGGAGGCTCGTCCTTGCGAGGACCGGCGTCCTCGACGAGATAGGTGGCGATCGCGAGCGCATCATCCTGCGTCAGGTGGCTGGTTCCCATGGACACGACCTCGACCATGGGGCCTGCCGCCCAGCCGGTCGTGGAGCGCCCGGTCAGCAACGCGCCAGCGAGTTCCTCCACACTGCCGGCGGCGGTCCAGGCCGGATCGCGCAGGTCCGGGGCATGCCAGCCGTCCGGCAGGCGGGCGCCGACCAGGGACTCCGGATCGGACTGGCCGCCGAGCCGATCCCGGGGTGAATGGCACTGGTCGCAGTGGGCGACCGCCCGCACCAGGTAGGCGCCACGATTCCATTGCGCCGAGCGGGAGGAATCCTCCTGCAGTTCGCCCGGATCGAAGTAGATGGCGCGCCAGGCGCGCAAGGCAAGCGAGGAATCGAAGGGCGGACGCACATCCGCGGACCGATTGGCAAGCTCGACCGCCGGAATCGTCCGCAGGTAGGCGAACAGCGCCTCGAGATCGTCGTCGCGCATCCGGGTGAACGAGGTATAGGGAAAGGCCGGCGACAGGATGCGGCCATCCGGCGCCACCCCTTCGCGCATCGCGCGGCGGAAATCCTCGAAGCGCCATTGTCCGAGGCCATGCTCGGTGGATGCGGTCAGGTTGCTCGAGTAGACGTCGCCGAAGGGCGTCGCGATCGCCCGGCCTCCGGCCCAGGGCGCGCCCCCGGGCCGGGTATGGCAGGACTCGCAGTTGCCGATATGGGCGAGGTAGCGCCCCTTCGCGAGCAGCGGATCATCGGGCGCCGGCGGTGCCGCGGCATCCCCGGTCGGCGTGGCCGCGGCACGGGCCACGACGCCGCACTCGAGGGCGGCGCGCGGCGGCGGCCCCTGCCGTGGAGCCGATTCCACGGGAACCGGCCGCGAGGCGAGCCAGTTCGAGATGGCCCGGATCTGGGCCGGCTCCAGGGACTCCGCCACCTCGACCATGCAGTCGTCCTCGCCGGCATGGCGTTGTCCCTCGCGCCAGGCGCCGATCTGGGCATTGATGTAGTCGCGCGGCAGGCCGAGCAGGCCGGGCACCGCCGGCGCGATACCGGTCAGGCGCTCGCCATGGCATGCGGCGCACGCCGGCACATCGCCTTCGATCCCCTCGAGCACCAGCCTGCGCCCGCGCTCCAGATCGGCCGGGCTGGCCTCCGGCGCCTGCGGGGGCGGATACGGCAGGTCCAGCCCGGCGAAATAGCTCGCCATGTCCTGGAGGTAGGCGTCGTCGAGGCCGGTCAGCAGGCGGCGCATGGGCGCGTACTGGCGATTGCCATCGCGAAAGGCCACCAGCTGGTTGAAGAGATAGGCCTGCGGCTTGCCCGCGATCCGTGGATAGTAGCCATCGCTCGATGAGCGCCCCTCGGCGCCATGGCAGATGGTGCACGGCGCCATCCGGTCGGCCATGTCCGCGGGCAGGCTGGTCGCGCCTGCGGTCCCATGCAGTAACTGCATGGCAAGCAAGGCCGAGGCCAGCTGGCGCAGCAACGGTGTCGGGACGGCGCGGGCGCAGCGACGCAGCAGGGATGCCGCTCGGCACGGGGCGGAACCGGAGAAACGGGACATGGACGGGCGAACCGGATACGAGGGATGGAAGGAGGGTCGATGCCCGAGCTTACACCCGGTTCCGGAAGCCATCGGTGCGGCGCAGATGCTCGAGCACCGAATCGGCGATCCGCGACAGCGGCAGGACATCCGATACGGCGCCCGCGGCGACGGCCTCGCGCGGCATTCCGTAGACGACGCAGCTCGCCTCGTCCTGGGCGATGTTCCAGCTTCCCGCCTCGCGCATGAGCCGCATCGCATCGGCGCCGTCGCGCCCCATGCCGGTGAGCATCACCCCGATCGCGTCGGCGCCCACGGCATGCGCCACCGAGCGGAACAGTACGTCGACCGAGGGTTTGTGGCGATTCACCGGCGGCTCGTCGACGATCTCCAGGATGTTGTCCGAGCCGCTGCGGACGACCCGCATCTGCATGCCGCCGGGCGCGATATAGGCGTGGCCGGTCAGGATCCGCTCTCCAGGCTCGCCCTCCTTGACCCGAATCCGGCAGTTGCGGTCGAGCCGGGCCGCGAAGCTGCGCGTGAATCCGGGCGGCATGTGCTGCGTGATCGCGATTCCGGGGCAGTCGGGCGGCATCGCGGCGAGGATTTCCCGAATCGCCTCGGTGCCTCCGGTAGACGCCCCGATCGCGATCAGCCTCTCGGTGCCCCGTGCAAGCCTCGCCCTCCCGGGCGATGCCGCGGGCGCCGCGCCGGCTACCGACGGGTCGACGACATGGCGCCGAACCCGGGCGCGCGCCGCGGTGCGGATCTTCTCGACGATCTCGCGGCCGGCCTCGCCGAGCCCCCGGCTGATGCCCAGCCGGGGCTTGGCGACGAAATCGACAGCGCCCAGTTCGAGCGCCCGCAAGGTGGTTTCCGCACCGCTTGCGGTCAGCGTCGACACCATCACGACGGGCATCGGTCGCAGGCGCATCAGGCGCTCGAGGAAATCGAGGCCATCCATCCGCGGCATCTCGACATCGAGGGTGATCACGTCCGGATCGAGCCTGCGGATCATCTCCCTGGCGACATAGGGATCGCTGGCCGCGCCCACGCAGACCATGTCCGCCTCGGCGTCGATGATCGTGGCCAGCAGGCTCCTGACCAGGGCCGAATCATCGACGACGACGACTTCGATCCTGTCCATCGTTCCTCCCTAGAAGAGCTCCACCGCACCGGCTCGCCCTGCGGCGCGGGCAATGCGATGGCCATAGCGGATCTCGTCCTCGATCTCGGGGCGCGCATCGCCGAGGCTCCTGGCGAGGACCCGGCCAGTATCGGGGAACAGCAAGACCTTGCGCGCACTTTCCCCGAGGACATCGCGGGCCGCGACCGGGATACCCTCGCGCTCCAGGAAGCGGTCGACGAAGGCGACATTGCGCTGCCCGATCCGGATCGCGGTGGCGCCGCGGATCACGTTGGCCCCGCCGAACACCTTCGCCTCGAGCCGATGACGACGCGCCCCGGCCTTCATCAGCCCGTTGATCAGCAGCTCCATCGCATGAAGTCCGTACCGTCCGGTCGCGCCGCCGCCTTCGGGGAGCAGGAAATGGTTCATTCCCCCGACCCGCCTGCCGGTATCGACCAGGCAGACCGAGACACAGGACCCGAGCACGGTCGAGACGATCATCTCCTCGTCGGTAACGTAGAACTCGCCCGGCAGGACCTTGACCGTCACCTTGCCGAAGGTATGGTCGCTGAAGAAGGTGCGGGCCTCGCCCTCGGCCGCCGCCCGCGCCTGCAGCCGGGCGATCCGCGCCCTGTCCTCGTAGGTGCTCATCGTTCAGTCCAGCGGTGCATCGATGCGGCGATAGACGGTCTTGCCCTCGGCCCGCAAGCCGGTCCGCATCCCCGTGAAATTCTCGGAATGGCCGACGAACAGCAGGCCGTCGGGCCGCATCCGCGCCTGCAGCGAATCGAACACCCTGCGCTTGGTACCCGCGTCGAAATAGATCAGTACGTTGCGGCAGAAGATGGCATCGAATGGACCGTCGAGCCGAGCCGCCGAATCGACCAGGTTGATCCGCTGAAAATCGACCAATGCAGCGAGATCCGGACGAATCCGCACATACCCCTCGCGCGCGCCCTTGCCGCGCAGCAGGAAACGCCGCCGCCGCTGCGCCGATAGCGCGTCGATCGCGCTCGCCGGATAGATCCCGGCACGCGCCACCGCCAGTACCCGGGTATCGATGTCCGATGCGAGGATCGACACCGGCGGTCGATCGCCGAGCGCCTCGACCGCGGTCATCGCGATCGAATACGCCTCCTCGCCGGTGGACGATGCCGCGCACCAGATCCGCAGGTGCTTGCGCCGCTGCGCGCACTGCTCGAGATGCTCGGCCAGAATCGGAAAATGATAGGGCTCGCGAAAGAACGAGGTCAGGTTGGTGGTCAGGGCGTTGGTGAATCCGGCCCACTCGCTGCTGTCCTCGTCCCGGAGCAGGGCGAGGTATGACGCGAAATCACGCAGGCCCAGCGCGCGCAGGCGCCGCGAAAGCCGACTGTAGACCATCGTCTTCTTGCTCGGCGCAAGCGAGATTCCGGCCCGGGCGTGAATCATCGAACGGATCCGTTCGAAATCTCCCGTCGTGAAGCGGAACTCGCGCTCCACCTGCAGGTCCTGCATCGCCTCCCTCTCCCGGCACGCGTCAGCCTGCCGCGCGCCACGACTTCCATCACCCGGTCTTCAGAAGGTCTCCCAGTCATCCTCGACGACGCGCCGTGCCGGCATCGTGCTCCTCGGACCCCGTGGCTCCATGCCCGCCCGTGGCGCAGCCCCATGTGCACCGACGGTCGGCGCGTCCGTTCGTCCCGGCAGATTCGTGACACCGGGGGCGCGACGCGGGATCGGGCGCTCGAAGGCCGGCACCTGGTCGGCGGCCGGAACGGCCGCGGCACTCGTGCCGGCTTGCCGCGACTGGCGGCCGGGCGCCTGCGCTCGGTCGACGTCCGGGCCGCTCTCCGGGCGTCGCGAGCGATCCGTGGCAAGCGATGCAGCGTCGCCAGCCGTGATATTGCCGCCAAGCCGGAACTCGCCGACGATCCCCTTGAGCACACCGGCCTGTTCCTTGAGGCTCTCGGCCGAAGCCGCGCCCTCTTCGACCAGCGCCGCGTTCTGCTGGGTCATCTGGTCGAGTTGCCCGACGGCCGCATTGACCTCCGAGATCTGCGTGCTCTGCTCGTGGGTTGCCGCCGAGATCTCGCCCATGATGTCGGTGACCCGGCGCACCGAGTTCACGATCTCGCCCATGGTCGCGCCCGCTTCCCTCACCAGGCGCGCGCCACTGTCGATCTCGCCCACGCTGGCGGTGATCAGCTCCTTGATCTCGTTGGCCGCCGAGGACGAGCGCTGGGCCAGGTTGCGCACCTCGCCGGCGACGACGGCGAAGCCGCGGCCCTGCTCGCCCGCGCGGGCCGCCTCCACCGCCGCGTTCAGGGCCAGGATGTTGGTCTGGAAGGCGATGCTGTCGATCACCGAGGTGATCTCGGCGATCCGTCGCGAGCATTCGGTGATGCTTTCCATGGTGTTCACCACGTTGCCCACCACCTCGCCGCCGCGCTCGGCGACTTCGGAGGCCGACATCGCGAGCTGGTTGGCCCGGCGCGCATTGTCGGCGTTGGTCCGTACCGTCTGGGTCAGGTGCTCGATGCTCGCCGCGGTCTGCTCGAGGCTGCTCGCGGTCTGCTCGGTTCGCGCGCTCAGGTCGTTGTTGCCGACCGCCACTTCGCTGGCGGCATTGGTGATACCGAAGCTGCTCTCGCGGACCTGGCCCACGATGGTCTCCAGCGCCTGCTGCATCTCGCCAAGCGCGTCCTGCAGCTCGCCAATCTCCCCGAAGGCCCCCTTTTCGGCTTCACGACCGAGATCGCCGTCGGCGATCGAACGCGCGAAACCAACCGCGCTCACCAGGGGCCGCGCGATCGCGCGGGCGATCAGCAGGCTGAGCATGACCAGCAGGAAGGCGGCGAGGACCACGGCTCCCGCCATGGCGTACTGCGCATTGCGGACGAATCGGGTCGCGCTGGCCACGGCGAGCTCGGTCGCCTGGGTCATCGACGAGATGGCGATGTCGATGTCCCGCGTGAACTCGTCGGACAGGGCCTCGGCCGAACGCATCATGTCCGAGCCGGCGCCCGGGTCCGTTGCCGCGAGCCCGATCGCATCGTCGATCCTGCCTGCAAGCTGGTTCATGTTCGATCGCAGGATCGACGCATGCTGGCCGAGTCCGTCGGGGTCCTTCGCGAGCGTCTCGTCGAGCGCGGCGCCAACGAGGGTGAAACCGGCGGCGATCGACCGTCGCTCCGAATCGATGCGCGATCCGTCGAGTCCGCCGATCACGTTGATCAGGCGATAGGTCCGCGCCTTGATCTCGCTCACCTCGGACCGCAAGCCGATGATCGCCGACTCGAGGCTGCCGTAGTGGCCGACCTTCTCCATCGCGCGATGCTCGATGCCGAGCGAGACTCCGCCGATCGCACCAAGCACCAGCATGAGCGCGATCGCGATGGCTGGCAGTGTCAGCAGACGGACTTTCAGAGTGTTCATGCAGTTCTCCAGACGCCCTCGGAGGACATTTCCAGGGCCGGGCCGGCTCAAGCCATGAGCGCCATTTCGGGCGCCGTGATCAGGCGCTCGATGTCGACCAGGATCAGCATCCTCTCGGCGACGGTGCCGAGCCCGATGATGTAGCTCGCGTCGACCACCGCCGAAAGATCGGGAGCCTCCCG
>Ga0172382_10005408_pt1 | contig 19052 bp, 16 predicted proteins | sample Leawel138RmetaG_FD_122245 | JGI IMG/M metagenome (GOLD analysis project Ga0172382, IMG submission 122245) | Leachate microbial communities from a municipal landfill in Southern Ontario, Canada - Leachate well 138R metaG | ecosystem: Engineered > Solid waste > Landfill > Unclassified | place...
CTTCCATATGTCATTTTATACGCATCTAAATTGCGAACAATTTAGGGTGGTTATTGCGACAGGGCTCACCTCTTCCCATTCCGAACAGAGAAGTTAAGCCTGTCTGCGCCGATGGTACTGCTAATGCGGGAGAGTAGGTCGCCGCCTATCTTAAGGTCCTCAACATTCATTTGTTGAGGATTTTTTTTTGGACATAAAATAGAAATCCAAACCACAGCACCCTCTTTTCCAGGTAAGCACTCCCCTCACCTATTGTTGGTATTGATAATTCATTTATATTTGTCACTATAAATTAAAACAACTCAAATTATGAAACGAAACCTTTTTCTAGTACTGACCAGTTCACTGATTCTATTCGCGTGTTCAAACGAAACCAAAACAGAAGTTCAAGCCGAAGAACCGGTTGAAACCGTTGAAGTTGTAGATGCATCTACCTACGAACCCTTTGGTGGAGAAATCACTGCAGACGGCTTACTTACCAGCTTGGAAATGCAACAGAAATACAACCAAATGGAAGTGGGCGATTCTCTAGCTGTTACGTTCAGAACAAACGTTGGGGAAGTTTGTCAAAAGAAAGGTTGTTGGATGAAAATTGATTTGGGCGATAAGGATGCAGAAGCCTTTGTTCGTTTTAAAGATTATGAATTCTTCGTTCCGAAAGATGCACAAGGATCGGACGCTATTCTGAAAGGTATGGCTTACAAAGAAGAAACATCAGTAGAAGAATTGAAACATTACGCACAAGATGCAGGAAAGTCCGAAGAGGAAATTGCCGCAATTACAGATCCGAAGATTGAATATACTTTTATGGCGGAAGGCGTTCTTCTAAAGAAAAATTCGGATGAGAAATAAATTTCCAATTGTAATTCTACTAAGCTTTTTTATTTTTAGCTGTTCCCAAACGGAAACAACGAAAAAAGAAGAAAGTACAAGTGCTTTTTCTGATTATTATGAATTTTCAGAAATGGCACTTCTTATGGAACAAATGTATGAGGACCTCGCTAAAACCAAAGTTCAAATACTAGAAAATCAGGAGATCGGTAATTTTCCCGATAAATACACTAAAATACATACCGCAAAAATGTCGGAAGATTTTGAGCGAAATGAAGAATTCAATCGGTTTGCAAATCTGTATTTACAAAATCTGAAAACGCTGCATGAAGCCAATCCTGAAGATATGCACAGACCGGAACTTTTTAATAATGTAGTGAATAGTTGTATCACGTGCCACAAGTCTGACTCGGGTTGTATAGGTCCTGTTTCAAGAATTGGGAAGTTGAGTATTGAATAAAGAGAAAACTTAGATAATTCGATTCAACGCTTTAAATATCTCAGCACGCATAGAAGTAAGCATCATTATTTTTTCCAATTGTTCTTGACGTGCTTCTCCAGAAATTTCTACATCTTTTAGGATTTCAGAATAATCTTTTATTGCATCATCCAAATAGAAAGTTTTAAATCGAAGAATGGTGTCACTCATATCTTTTGCCACATTTTCTTCGCGCGGACGAACGTAAATATTCATTCGTTTCTGCCAATTTTCACTGATGGTATATTTTTCCATCATAGAACCCGTAGCAAATTCGGTTTTTTCAGGTTGAAATAGCCGAATAAAGAAATCACCTGTACGAAGTTCTTGTTCTTCATATCCCAATTTCACATCTTCCAAAATCGACTGATACAACTCATTCTTCAAATCCAAATCATTCTCTTTGAAATGCGAGATTATTTCCTCAATGACCGTTGATTGATAGTGTTCTCCTTTATCATCCGTTAAATCGACTATAATGTCGCCGTATTGCATTATCAATCGAATGATTTCTTCCTCAACGATTTCTCTGGGATTAATTTCAACTTTAACCGTCCGATCCACTTGCATTGCAGGAGCCTGCGCTTCGGTTTTCCTCTTATCCGTATAATCATTCTGCTTCTTTCGCAGTTTTTGTTCCAATTCTTTAAAGAGTACCTCTTCCCTAACCTCCATCAATTTGGACGTTTCTTGAATGTATAGTTCTCTTTGAATCACATTTGGAATAAGTGAAATACTGTCGATGATGTCTCGAATTAATTCCGATTTTTTAATGGGATCGTTTTGTGCATCTTCCAAAAGAACATTTGCCTTAAAACGAATGAAATCTGTAGAATTTTCCTTGATATAGGTTTCAATTTCTTCCGACGAATGCTTCATTGCGAAAGAATCCGGATCCTCTCCATCTGGAAGTAAAAGAACTTTCACATTCAGCTCTTGTTCCAAAATTAAATCTATTCCCCGAAAAGAAGCTTTGATTCCCGCTTTGTCACCGTCATAAATTAAAGTGATATTGGGAGTCAATCGTTTGATGAGTCGAATTTGGTCCGAAGTTAAAGCGGTTCCTGAACTGGCCACTACATTTTCAATTCCCGCTTGATGGAGTGAGATCACATCGGTATATCCTTCAACGAGCAAACAATCATTTTGACGAATAATCGCTTGTTTGGATTGAAAGACACCATATAGAATTTTACTTTTATGATAAATTTCGGTTTCAGGAGAATTCAGGTATTTCGCAGTTTTGATATCACTTCGTAAAATACGCGCACCAAATCCCAAAGTTCTTCCCGAAAAACTATGAATTGGAAAAATTACACGCTCTCGAAAACGATCGATTCCATGCTCACTATCCTTATAGATAGATAATCCCGCCGCTTCCAAAACCGTTTTACCATAGCCTTTACTCTCGGCATATTCAGTAAAACCATTTCTTTTTGCTGGAGAATAACCCAATTCGAATTTTTGAATCGTTTCTTGGGTATATCCTCGTTCTCGGAAGTAACTCAGACCAATATTCTTCCCTTCTTCCGTAGTATGAAGTTGATCTATAAAGAACTTCTTCGCAAATTCAGAAACGATGTAAAGACTTTCTCGTAGTTTAAACTCTTCAATTTGTTCGGTGCTTTGTTCGCCATCTTCTTCAATTTCAATGTGGTACTTTTTGGCCAACCATCGAAGGGCTTCCGGATAGTTAAATTGCTCATGTTCCATTAAAAAAGTAACCACATTCCCTCCTTTTCCAGACGAGAAATCCTTCCAAATCTGCTTGGCAGGCGAAACCATAAATGAGGGCGACTTCTCATCAACAAAGGGCGACAATCCTTTCAGATTACTTCCAGACCGCTTTAAACTGACGAAATCACTAATCACCTCCTCTACCCTAGCGGTAGAAAAAATAGTATCTATGGTTTGACGTGTAATCATTTATTAAATAGAATTTTAAACGGTGAGTAAATAAATTAAAAAGAAGGTAGGAATCAAATAAACAACAATGGTTTGTGCACCCACATATTCTTTTGCAATTCGTTGACCTAAGAATAAAAAGATAAAATTAATGGCCGACAAAACAGCTGCCCACAAGGCAATCATCGTACTTCCCGTCGCTACCAATAAAATAGCACCAACCAAAGAAAGAAGACCTGCTGCCATTTCTAAAACGAGAATAACTGCTAAATTAAAGGGAACCATATTCTTAAAAGGAGTTTTAGAGAAATGTCCCGTCAACCATTCCAAATTCCCTTTCCAATCCAATATTTTATCGATTCCCGATTGTACAAGCGCAATAGCCAACATAATTAATATAAAAAACTCAGTTATATGTTCCATAGTATTCGATTTATTTATTTCATTCCAAATTTAAAGCTTTTGAACAAGACTACTATAAAAAAAGCCGGAATCAAAGAAACCGGCTATTCATTTTTATACAATTTTAGAAATCTTACTTCTTTTTGTAATTTTTCTTAGTCGTTTGTGATTTTTTTGCTTCCTGAAGTTTCTTTTGCTCTTGGGCTTGCTCCATTAATTCAGACATTTTTGCTCCCCACTTACTTTGTTTTTTCGGTGCGGCCTTATTTTTCTGAATATTGGCATGAATCTTCTTATCGTCAATCAACACATTCTTAATGATCAGGATTATTCCAATGTTAATCACGTTGGATACCAAATAATACCAAGAAAGTCCCGATGCATAGTTGTTCAAGAAAACGAAGAAGAACAAGGGCATTACATACATCATATACTTCATGATTCGCATATCTGGCATTCCTTCTTGTGGCGGCTGATTGAAGCTATCCATCGACCCCGAAATTCGAAAGTAAACAACCATCGCAATGATATATGACAATGCAAATACACTCAAGTGACCATCCATAAACGGAACCCAATCAGGTAGCGTTACGGGCGAATCAAATGCGGTTAAGTCTTCGGCCCAAAGGAAAGATTTACCTCGTAAATCGATTACGTTGGGGAAAAATCGGAACAGGGCATAGAAAATCGGAATTTGAATCAAAGCGGGCAAACATCCCGAGAGCGGATTGGCTCCCGCCTTTCGATACAATTCCATCGTCTTTTGTTGACGTTTTACTGCATTGTCTTTTCCGGCATACGCTTCGTTAATTTCATTTAATTCCGGACGTAAAATACGCATCATTGCACTCTGTTTGTACTGTTTGTACATAACGGGTGAAAGAACCAATTTCACAACAATCGTCATCAAAAGAATTACCCATCCATACGCAACTCCTGTTTTGGCTAACCATTGGAAAATCAAAAGGAAGAAGTTTCGGTTTAACCAACCCAAGAATCCCCATCCAAAAGGAATGATTTTCCCAAAGTCTGTTTCTTCGTATTGATCGTAAGCCAATAATTTATAATCCAAGGGAACAAAATCCCATTGCATTTTATAGTTTAATTCATTTCCTGAAACGGGTAGAACTGCACTAAAATAATAGTCTCTACTGTGTTTTGGATCTATATCTTTATCAATAATTTCAGAACCTCCATTGGGCGCTTGAAATCCTTCGTCAAACGAAAGGATGGAAGCAAAAAACTGTTGTTTGAACGCAATCCAATCGATGTCTTTTTTCTCTGTCCATTTATCGGCGCCAAACAATTCATATTCCACATCGCTGGTCCCTTTGAATCGGTAATAGGTTTGTGCCCAATATCCTTCTTGTTGTTTTCCTTTTTCTAAAGAAGAAGCTTTCAAGTCCCAAGTTAAACCAATTTCCTTTTCATTCGTAATTTGTTGAATCCCTTCGGATTTCACTTCAAAACCAATTGAATAATCCGTTCCTAGGGTGTAAACATATTCCAGTTTCCCTCCGTTTATAGGAGCAACCATGCTTACAATCGTTTGGGAATCCGCTTCTTTAACGGAAGGTACGAAAGACAAATCAGCGGTGTTAATTTCCCGACCGGACGTATCTTTAAACTTTAAATTGAATTTGTTGTTGCCATCATTGATTAAGAAAAGAGCTTGTCTATGATCTTCGGCAAACTCTGAAAATGCGGTATATTCAACCAATTCCAATTCTGTAATATATCCTCCTTTTCCAGAGAATTTCACTTTGAATTTCTCATTCTCTGCACTAAAGTCCTTGGCTTCAATGACAGTTGGACCCGCCAAAGAATCTTCAGGATTTACAGTTTGTTGCGTTTGATTTTGAACCAAAGCGGCCGTATCCTTTTCAGGATTGACCATTTGATCGACAATCTGCTCTTGCTTCTGTCTATCTCTTAATTCCTCTTCAGATGGTTTGTTCAGATAAAAATATCCCATTAACAATGCACCCATCAGAAGCATTGCAATTAACGTATTTTTATCCCCTTTTTTTTCCTGTTGCATGAATCAGTTCATTTTGTTTATGGCCTAATGCGGCTTCAATAAATTTCACAAATAATGGATGGGGGCTTGCAACCGTACTTTTGTATTCCGGATGAAATTGCACGCCCATATAAAACGGTAATTCGTTGTATTCTACTATTTCTACTAAACCCGTGTCTGGATTTTTTCCTGCTGCCTTAAATTTCGCTTTCTCAAATTCTTCCAAATACTCATTGTTGAATTCATAACGATGACGATGACGCTCTTCGATGGTTTCTTTGCCATAGAATTTATACGCATTTGAATCTTTGTCTAATTCACACGTCCAGTTCCCCAAACGCATGGTACCTCCTTTTTGAGTGATATTCTTTTGACCTTCCATCAAGTTAATGACTGGATGTTCGGTTTGGCTGTTTAATTCTGTCGTATCTGCATCTTTATATCCCAATACATTTCGAGCAAATTCAATCACCATCATTTGCATTCCCAAACAAATTCCAAAAGTTGGAATCTTATTTCTTCGTGCATAATTCGCAGCAATCACTTTTCCTTCGGCTCCTCTGTCTCCAAATCCAGGTGCGATCAAAATCCCATCGACTCCAGCTAATTTTTCATCTACAGTTTCTGGCGTTAAATCTCCCGAATAAATCCATCGGATTTTTGCGCCTACATCCGCTGCTGCGCCTGCATGTGCCAATGCTTCGGTGATTGATTTGTAGGAATCTTGTAACGTAATATATTTTCCAACCAAAGCAATCTCAACTTGACTACTCGGTGTTTTATGTTTTTTCAAAAACTCTTTCCACTTCTTCAAATCGGCTTGTTTTCCGATCGGTAAGTTCAAGGTTTCCAATACAACGTCGTCAAAACTTTGTGCTTGAAGTAACAAGGGAACATCGTAAATCGATTCCGCATCTACACTTTCAATTACATTTCCTTTCTTCACATTGCAAAACAAGGCAAGTTTTTCACGTACATCTTTTGGTAAATTTCGTTCGGTACGCGTTACCAAAACATCGGCACGAATACCACTTTCCATCAACTGTCTTACGGAGTGTTGCGTCGGTTTGGTCTTTAATTCACCACTTGCAGCCAAATAAGGAACCAATGTCAAGTGAATAACCATTGCGTTTTTCTCACCCACATCCCAAATCATCTGGCGGACACTTTCTATATAAGGAAGCGATTCAATGTCACCCACCGTTCCACCAATCTCGGTAATAACAATGTCGTATTTACCGGTACTACCCAAAAGTTTAATTCTTCTTTTGATTTCATTGGTAATATGGGGAATAATTTGAACCGTTTTTCCTAAATAATCTCCTCTTCGTTCCTTTTCAATTACAGTCTGATAAATTCTACCGGTCGTAACGCTGTTTGCTTGAGAAGTAGGATGATTTAAAAATCGCTCATAGTGACCTAAATCCAAATCCGTTTCTGCTCCGTCCTCTGTAACATAGCATTCGCCATGTTCATACGGATTCAAAGTTCCGGGATCTACATTCAAGTATGGATCTAATTTTTGTATAGTAACCGAGTATCCTCTTTCTTGCAAAAGCATACCGAGGGAAGAAGCGACGATTCCTTTTCCCAACGAGGATGTAACCCCACCGGTGACAAAGATGTATTTGACTGTATCTGTTTTCATTGACGTTTTTGATTCAATGGGTGCAAAATTACGATAAATTTTCGAGTTCAGAGGGTAGAAATTAAACTTATAAAAACATTAATCTTCTTTCATTTTTAGGACTGATTTTAAGGCTTTCGTATCCAAATTAAAAGAATCTCATTAGTGATGAATTTTAAAAGCCAATGAAAATCAATTCAGATATTGAGCTATATTTCTTAGATTTGCCTTTACTATGGAGCCAGTAATTAAAGAAGACGGAAGAGTTCAAAAACCACAATGGTTGCGTGTAAAATTACCTACAGGAGGCAATTACCGTAAACTCAGAGGATTGGTGGACAAATACAATTTGAATACGATTTGTCAAAGTGGAAGTTGTCCAAACATGGGTGAATGTTGGGGCGCAGGAACGGCCACTTTCATGATTTTGGGAAACATCTGTACCCGTTCGTGTGGATTTTGTGGCGTGAAAACCGGTCGTCCGGAACAAGTCGATTGGGAAGAGCCCGAAAAAGTGGCAAAATCCATCAAACAAATGCAAATCAAACATGCTGTTTTAACTTCGGTCGATCGGGATGATTTAAAAGATATGGGTTCCATTATCTGGGCCGAAACCATTGGTGCGGTTCGAAGAATCAGTCCGGGAACGACCATGGAAACTTTAATTCCTGATTTCCAAGGACAGCACAAAATCATCGATCGAATTATAGAAGCAGCGCCTGAAGTGATTTCGCACAACATGGAAACCGTGAAAAGATTGAGCCGTGCCGTGCGAATTCAAGCTAAATACGAACGCAGTTTGGATGTGTTGCGGTATTTGAAAGAACAAGGTCAGCCACGAACCAAAACCGGAATTATGCTTGGTTTTGGCGAATTGAAAGAAGAAGTTTTCGATACCATTCGCGACATTGCGGAAGCCAAAGTGGATATTATTACTATCGGTCAATATTTACAGCCATCCAAAAAACATTTACCGGTGAAAGAATTTATTACCCCTGAATTATTCAAAGAATACGAAGAATTCGCCAAAGGATTTGGTTTCAGACATATTGAAAGCGGTCCGCTGGTTCGTTCATCCTATCATGCGGAAAAGCATATTTTATAAATCCATGGCTTTCCGAATGAAAATTAAAGGCAGAATTAATGAATTGAACACATGAAAATTCGGATTATCACCATCGGCAACGAAATTCTTTTTGGACAAATTGTGGATTCCAACTCCGCCTACATTGCTCAAAAATTAAATCAAATAGGTTTGGAAGTTGATGAAATTCGATCAATCCCGGACGATCCGGAAAGTATCAAGGAAACTTTACACCGTTTGCAACCCGAATCCGATGTTTTGATTTTAAGCGGCGGTTTGGGACCAACGAAAGATGATTTAACAAAAAAAGCACTCTGTGATTTTCTAAAGACTGATTTGGTTACCGATGAATCGGTTTTAAACGATTTGGAAGAGCGATTCAAAAAAAACAAACGGATTTTGAATGGGTTGAATCGGGATCAAGCTCTGATGCCTCGACTTTCCACTGCCCTGCCCAATCCATTGGGAACAGCGCCCGGCATTTGGACAGAATATGAAAAAACAATTATCATCAATCTTCCCGGCGTTCCTTTTGAAATGAAGAATTTGGTTAAAACCGAAGTGATTCCTCGTTTGCAAAAGAAGTTTGATTTGCCGTATGTGATTCATCGTTTCTTATCGGTTTCCAATTTCCCGGAAAGTGATTTATCGATTCTTTTGGAAGAATGGGAAGATCATTTAGCCGAAAATTTACAGTTAGCGTATTTGCCCGAGCGCGGAAAAGTCAAACTAAGAATTACGGCCAAGGGAAAAGATAAATTCAAATTAGAAGAAAAAATTGAATCCGAAGTTCAAAAAGTAATTCCTCTTTTGGGCAATCACTTGGATTCCATCACCAAAGCAAAAACCGAAGAGATTTTAGGGGATAGATTACGGGAATTGGATCTAACTATTTCCACTGCAGAAAGTTGTACGGGTGGAATGATTGCGCAACTCATCACTTCCGTTCCCGGTTGTTCTGATTATTACAAAGGTTCCATCGTCTCCTATGCACGTTCGGTCAAAGAAAAAATGGTGGGAGTTTCCCAAGAAACCATCGATTCATTCACAGTTGTAAGTGAAGAAGTGGCACTGGAAATGGCCAAAGGGGTGCGTGAAAAATTAGAAACCGACCTTGGGATTTCCACCACAGGCGTTGCAGGACCGAGTTTGGGGGAAGATGGAAAAGAAGTGGGTACGGTTTGGATGGCGATTGCAGACGAAAAAAAAACGTGGACCAAGAAATATTTCTTTCCCTATTTGGAAAGAGAAGATTTCATTTCCCAAACATCCAAAACAGCGCTTCAAAACGTATTGAAATTCATCAGTCCAAACGATTAGCAGCGGCAATCCTCTCGACTTCTTCGTTCTATATCTCGGTTTTTAAACGGATAGATTTTAATTCCAAAATAAATATCGGCTGCATGTAGCTTTTTCTGTGGTAAGAATAGCGGCAAAACATTTTCACTCCCAATTACAAAAGGCCCATACCGTAAAAAAGCTCCGATTTGAAGTTTTTCATATTCATACAGAGAGACCGAACCACCGTACCCCATTGTATGACTACTGAATAAATAGGATACATTTAAAATATTACTTCGCTTTAAACTGTTTTCAAAAATTGGAAATCGTTGTATTAAATTTAGATTTACATAGTGTTGATATCCCACATTCTGACTCACATTCAGGTGAATACTGGTAGGTAAACCCATTTTAAAACGATTGGAAATTAAAGATTGATTGGGGTTTCCATAGATTTCATTGCTAGTGATTTGCGCGATTTGCTCGGGATTCTCAAATGCTATCCCGTTCAAACTTGGATTGTTGGTATATTGAAAATCATCTCCTTGAAAAGAATGGACAAAACCATCGTAGGCTATTTGCCCTATATCGAGTACATTCACACTCGCTTTAAAATTGTAACCTTCGTTGGAATCGCTATTAACCAGGGTCAAACCCACATCCAACCCCATTCCATTTCCTTGGGGTTTGAATGAATAGGATTCCGAATCAAAGTCATAGCCTGTGGTATATCCCACCTCCACATCAAAATTGGAAATATACAAATTCTTCACATCCACACTGTCTATTTCTTCATGCGGCACAAATTCCCTTCGCATCAACGCATCCGATTTATTGTTCACATAAAAGGCATCGTGTCCCATCAGGTATTTGAGGTTGATACCTGCAATCCACTGGAAATCGGAATACGGGAAAAGTTCTGTCGAAAGATTCAGTCCGACTTCTGACCAATTCATAAAAGTAGCTTCAAAAGGCTGAAGATTATACAGAACCGGTTCCAAAAGGTTTTGGTTTTCGAATTGAAGGTAATTATCCACCTTCAGTATGGAACTTTGCGTTCGTAATTTCGTGAAAACTCCGGCTACAAAATCTTTTTCGGCCACTTGGAAATGAAAAGAGGCGGATGGACCCATCAATTCTGAACTAAAATGATACCCTGTTTGATCGAAGTTGTAATAATCCCACACTTTTTTTGTATTTCCACCTGTTATTCCTTGACTCGTATTTGCTTCTTTGATTTCGCCTTTTGCCAATCCAAGAAGAGTGGTTTTGGAAATATATCCGTATTGATTTTGAATAAAAACATTTTCTGAAATCAGATGAAAATCCCATGCATTGGGGTTTAGAAAAGCTTGAGTGGGACTTATCCCTACCGCACTTATGCCACTATACAAATCATTGCTGAAAATATACGGGTCTTGTGCCTTTACTAAATGAGGAATTAATAAAAAGCATATCCAAAAAAGTCGAATGAACTTTTGCATGGTTACTTTTTAGTAAAAACGTAAAACACAGAAACTTTAGTATAAAAAAAAGGTGCTTGATTTGCACAAACACCTTCTTTCTATATAATTACATTGCATGCTTAGAACGAATAACCTACGCTCAAAGCCATCACAGAATTTTTCGCTTTAAGATCTTTCACTACATCAGATAAACCGTGCGTGTAACGGAAACCAACATTGAATCCAGCGGGCATTTCATATCCTACACCGAAGTTTAATCCAAAGTCTGTTTTTGCATCTTCAATGTCCATATTCGATTCAAAGGTTGCTGAACTATCACCTTCGGTTATTGTAGTTGTTCCTTCGAGTTTTGCGGAAGTATTGAATCCAACTTGAGGTCCAAATTCAAAATTCAATCCATCATACGCATACCATTTCACCATTACGGGCACATTGATGTAGTCTAATTTTGCTTTTAATTCTTGTTTGGTAGTTACACCTGCAACAGTTTCTGAACTGGAAGTCTTTGCTCCTTGCGTGGAGTACTGAATTTCGGGTTGAATGGCAAATTGATCAGATACTCTAAAATTCGCATACACTCCTGCATTGAATCCAACTTTTGCTTTGTTGTCTACATCATCCATGTCATCACCCACTAAGTTTGTTAATTGAGGGGCGGCTTTGATACCGTAACTAACTTGTGCTTCTACATTTTTCATTCCTAGTACTGCTACTGCAGCGATTAAAAATACTTTTTTCATAACCTTTATTTTTTGGGTTTCGGTAGGTTAATAGCCAAAACCTGTGCCAAAATACAAATTCTAAACAAAGTCGAACAAAAAAAACGCCCACTTTCGTAGACGTTTTCTTTCTAAAATATTGGTTATCTGTAGTTAATCAAAATCTTGATTCGATCCAACTTTAACACTCTGAACATTGACTACCGCACGGTTACTGTTTTTATCTCCATTCCCCAAAACAAAGGCTACCAACTTCAAATTCTGTGGATTGGTTACGTTCGCTGGAAGCTGAACATTGAAGTCACGCGTCCATACATTTCCGTTCGAAATTTCACTTTGTGGAATGATATCTCCATAAATATCGGTGTACGATTTAAGTAAAACATGTTCTTGTGGGAAATTGGGTATCACTGAAGGCATGCTTGTATAATCAAATTCAGGATCACATGTCGCACTTCCACCTGCGTAGAAGTTGGTTTGATTGTATGTCAAGCCATCTTCAATTAAATTTACCACCAAACGGGCATCCGGAAGCGTATCCAATGCGAAACCTACTTTCACTTTGATATTTAATGAATTTCCATTCAAACTGGAATTGATTGCCAATCCCAATTGTGCGGTTTGATTCAGATACATATCCGCTTGGGGATAATATGCAGAAGCATCATTTGGACAAGGATACATACCTTGCATTTGATCCAAGTCATAAATTCGGTTAAACTTTCCTCTCGGCGCACCCTGAGCATTGTAGTTTGCGGGTTTAATCATATCCAATGCAAACTCATACGCCCATGGATCGGTTGGAGCTCCTGGACAGTGAATAGCAATGGGAATAATCCGATCACTGTATTCTTTCAGATAATGGGTAATGGTCGCCATTCTCGGACAGAATCCACACCATGTTCCGGTGTAATCCTCCAACAATACTTTTTGGGTGTATTGAGAAGGAAGATTCTCTACCGATGCAAATGTCTTCACACCACTGGTTTTTCCATTAAATGTAGCATACACTTCATTGGCATCATTCATTTCGATGGGCGTAAAACTACTTCCTTCGATTGGTTCTCCATTCACAAAAAAGGTGGTTTGTGAAGTTACATCTCCCGAAAAACTTGAAAATAAGGTAAAGTTAATCGGAGTTCCTACTAAAACGGAATTGGCACTTAAGCTCAACTCAATCGTCTCATCTCCAAGCTCCTCTTCAGTTCCACAACTAAACAAAAGACTTGAAAAAGCCGTCAATAAAATAAAAATGTGTGTTAATTTTAAATTTTTCATATAAGAAAATAAATTTTCGCTAATTTAGCCCAATTAACACACAAATAAAAAATTATGTCTAAAAAATTGTTTACAGTATTCACACTTGCCTTTTCGGTATCATTTCTTTCAGCACAAGAAAGTCAATTTCCAGAGATGTCTTTGCCGGATTTAAATGGAAACAGTGTGAATATCAAAGAACTATCGTCCGAAAAAACGGTTGCCATCGCTTTTTGGGCTACGTGGTGCGGACCGTGTATGCTTGAATTAAATGCAATCAATGAACAAATGGAAGACTGGAAAGAAGAAGCGGATTTTCAGTTCTATGCTGTTTCCATTGATGATTCAAAAACCGTAAATCGAGTGCGTCCGTTGGTCAATGGGAAAGGATGGGATTTTGATGTTTTATTGGATACCAACAATGAGTTAAAGCGAATTCTCAACTTCTCAACCCCTCCGTACACCGTAGTTATAAAAGATGGAAACATTGTTTATAAACATATCGGTTATCAACCTGGTTCGGAAGAGCAGTTATTTGAGATAGTAAAAGAACATTCAAATTAAAAACTAAAAGCGTTTGAGAACTAAACACATTCTGAAACGGAAATTGAAAAATAATTTAACACATGAGAAAAATTTATGGTTTAGCAGTGGTGGCTTTAATAATATCACCTTTTGCGCAAGGTCAGGTAGATATAGGAGGCGGAACTTTTTCAGGGGGACTTGAATCCACTTCCCAATGGTATCAAGCCGATGAGGATTTGGGATTTGAACAACCGAGTGATCCTTTTCGTTCCAATAATTATTTACGCTTGGACTACAACTACGGGAAATTCTCCGCAGGATTGCAATACGAAGCGTATTTACCCAGCGCACTTTTGGGCTACTCAGACCGTTTCAATGACAACAAAATTGGAACTTACTATGTGAATTACAAAGGAGAGCAATTGGATATTACCGCCGGTAATTTCTATGAGCAATTCGGGAGTGGTATGATTTTACGCAGCTGGGAAGACCGCCAAATTGGAATTAATAACTCAATTCGTGGATTGAGAGTGGCCTATACACCGAATGACTTTACGACCATCAAAGGTTTAATCGGGAAACCCAGACTGGGTTTTGAAATGACCGACGGAACCGTAGGTGGATTAGACATTGAGACAAATCTTCTCCGCATATTCAATAAAGAAAACACAGCCAATAATTTAAATGTTGGATTCAGTTACGTAGGACAAAGTGAAAATTACACGGGTGGAATAACCGATTTCCCAGAAACTTCAAGCAACGTATCTTTCCGATTGGGCTATGCAGGAACTTCGGGTTTTTATGCGAATGCGGAATATGTTCACAAAGGAGAAACATCCATGTATAACAGTGGTGTTCCTTCTGAAAAGTTCTACGATGGAAATGGGACCTTGGTTAATCTAGGTTATTCAACCAAAGGATTTGGAATCAACACTACTTTCCGTCGCTTGGAAAATATGGGAATGTATGCACAACGCGATTTAAGTGAAGCTGCAAACAACGTTTACAATGAAGCTATCGTAAACTTTTTACCGGCATTGACTCGTCAACACGATTATATGTTGACCAATATCTATGTGTATCAATCCCAACCGAATTTGAATTTCGACAAACAAGAAGCAGGTGAAATTGGTGGACAGGTTGATATTTACTACAACCTTCCCAAAGGAACTTTATTGGGTGGGAAATACGGTACAAAACTAGCCGTTAACGGATCATATTGGAATGGATTGAATGCGGAATTCAATGCAGCGGGCGATGAATACACTACAAATTTCTTTGACTTTGGTAAAAAATTCTTTCACGACGTGAATTTTGAAGTAAGCAAAAAATGGTCTCCAAAATTCTCATCCAACTTGACGTATATGCATCAATACTATGACAAAGGAATTGTAGAAGGCGGAAATTACAGCCACATCATTGCGAATGTAGTAGTAGGAGATTTCTTGTATAAATTCAATTCCAAGAATTCCGTGCGATTTGAATTACAGCATTTGCAAACCAAAAGAGAAAAGAAAAACTGGGCAGCCGCCTTGGTTGAATACAACTTAGACCACAAATGGAACTTTTACGTAGGCGACCAATACAATTATGGGAATGACGACAAAGACCAACGTTTCCATTATTATATGGTAGGTGGAAGTTATGCCAAAGAATCCACCCGAGTGCAGTTGAACTACGGTCGTCAGCGAGGTGGTTTGATTTGCGTAGGAGGTGTATGTAGATATGTCCCTGAAAATACGGGCTTTACACTTTCACTTGTAAAAACATTTTAATACCTTTGTAACAGATAATTAATCAGAATTTAAACACACAAAAACATTATTTATGAGAAATTTAATTACTAAATTATTGCTGCTAGGCTTCATGCCACTTGCAGTCTATGGTCAAACCATAGTAAGTACAACGCCTGAAAACAAGAAGGCGATTTTGGAAGAATTCACTGGAATTTATTGTACGTTCTGTCCTGATGGCCATGCGATTGCACAACAGATTTTAAGTCAAAACCCAGGAAATGCATTTGTTATTAACATTCATGAAGGAGGTTTTGCCGTTCCAGGTAGTGGTGCCCCCGATTTCCGAACTCCTTTTGGAACTGCAATTGCCGGTCAGTCTGGATTAACTGGTTATCCTGCAGCTACTGTAAACCGTCATGTTTTCCCAGGAAAAGGGATGTCAAACGGATCAACTGCAATGGGTAGAAGCTGGTGGAAAACTACCGCCAATGAAATTATGGCAATGCCTTCCTACTTAAACATGGCCGTTGAAGCAAGTATTGACATTGACACACGCGTAATGACGGTTCATGTAGAAGGATATTATACCGGAAACAGTCCCCAATCTACCAACCTTTTGAATGTGGCTTTGCTTCAAAACAACACCAAAGGACCTCAAACAGGAGGTGGACAAGGAAACAACTACAACCACATGCACCGTTTGGTTCATTTAATCACGGGACAGTGGGGTGAAGAAATTTCTACAACCACACAGGGTAGTTTTGTTGATAAAACCTACACCTATACAATTCCTGCAGATTACAATGGAGTTCCAACGGTATTACCAGACATGGAGATTGTTGTTTTCATGACCGAAACCCACCAAGAAATCATCAGTGGAAACGGAGCATTTCCTTCGTTGATTGGTTTGGAGTATCAGAATGATGCGGCTATTGTGAACATATCAGATCTGCCTGTTACATGTGGAAATAGAATTACGCCAGAAATTACCATCCAAAATAACGGAGAACAAACTTTGACAAATCTCGCCATTGAGTTTTCAACCAATGGACAGGACGTTCAAACGTACAATTGGACAGGAAGTTTAACCTCTTTACGTAAAGAAAAAATAACGTTGCCTGAATCTCATTTCAACAAGCTATTAGTGAATGAATTGGTAGTAACCATTTTGAATCAGGATGAAGACAATTCGAACAACAGCATGACGAAAGAGTTTGATGATGCAGCGACTGCAACTTCAACCAGTTTGAAATTAACAATCAATACCGATGGTAAAGGAGCTCAAACCCGTTGGATTATAAAAAACAGCAGCAACCAAACGATCATTCAAGGAAATGGGTATGCGAACAATCAAACGTATGAAATTGATATCGAAATCCCAGATGGTAACGACTGTTACAGCTTCCGAATTTTAGATACAGGAAGTGATGGAGGTGCAACCATCTTATTGAAAGATGTAAATGGAACCGTATTAAATGAATCAGACGGAAACTACGGTGCAGGTTACACCATTGAATTCAAACACGGGCAATTGGGATTGAGCGAACAAGATCTTACCGCAGTGAATATTTATCCAAACCCATCCAACGGTGTGGTAAATGTAACGAGCGATAAAACAATCGATAGCGTACAGGTTTACGATCTTTCAGGAAAACTTATTCGTACACTGAACAAACTTTCAACCAATAAAACAGAGTTGGATTTAAGTGCTTTCGGAAAAGGCACCTATGTATTGCGAATTGAAACAGGTAAAACTGTAACGACCAAGAAAGTAATCATCAAGTAAAAATTATGAAAATGAAAAAGATAATTATATCCGGTTTTTTAGCCTTGTTCGCTTTTGCGAACGTGAGTGCTCAAAACCAATCGTACAAAGTATATGACTTAGACGGAAACGAATACGAAAACAACAAAACCTATGGATACAATATCCATGGAACTTTAGGTGACCCTATTGAAGAGGCACATTTGGATTTGGTATTTGAAAACGCAGGAAGTGAAGATATCCGTTTATATGGACAGGTAGTTTCATTTACGAATACAAATGGTGCAAACGCTCAGTTTTGTATAATTGACGCTTGTTATTTCCCTCTTGAGGAAGGCGGATTATATCCTGGAGCGGGGGGAATGCTTGCGCCTGGAGAAATACTTGGTAATCCGGGAGGTTTCCCGAACTATTTCATCAATCTAGATGGAAACAGTCCGGTTGAGTATAAAATCCGATTTTTCCAAGGGGATGTAGATACAGGAGAAGAAATCCCGAATACGACTTTCAATATGACGTATTTGTACGATGAGGATTACATGAATGTTTCGGATATGCAATCGGTTGCCATTGCTGAAGTTTACCCAACTGTTGCCAAAGGATTTACGAATGTGAATTTGAAAGAAAACGCACAAGTTCAAATCTTAAACGCAGAAGGCAGAACCGTAAAATCGTTTAGCTTGAAAAGCGGACAATCTCAATTGAATTTGTCAGGACTTTCAGCGGGCGTTTACTGGGTAACTTTCAAAGGGGATTCCGGAAAAGCAACCCATACGCGTATTGTTGTAAAATAAGAACAAAACGTTTTAAAACAAGAAAGCCACCTCGAAAGAAGTGGCTTTTTTTATGAATAAGAATGTGATTAAAATAAACTTCGCAATCCAATGAATGAAATGAAACGTTCGCTTTCATCGCCCGATGGCGTGACAACCTGCGTTCCAAAAGAAGCCAATAACACAAATTTATCGGTCAGATCCTGACGAAATCCCATGTTAACAAAACCATTGGACCCATAGTCACCAAAATGATTTTTCACATAGAAATATTCCATCATCAAATCCAATTTCTCATTGGGTTTATAGCCTAGCAGACCTCCAACTTCAGTTCGATTTAAATTATGATCTCCAAAGAAATGGCCTACGCCCACTCCAATCAAATATTTACCATACGTCTTCTCAACAAAAACAGGCAACAGGAAACCTTTTTCTCCATATATGGTATATTGGGGAAATGTAGCAACGGACACAAAAGAATTTTCTTCATCCATAAAACGATATTTTACACCGGCGATAACATCCCCTACTTCGATATCCACGGATTGACCTTTCATAAAATCCAGCCAAAGCGGTGCTTCAATTTTCAATTGCAAATTGGGCAAAAGTCCATAATTCAAATCCAAATGAGGTGTGGCGACTTCGACTTTATCCGTCACTGAAATCAAAAAAGAAGTATTCAATTCCCATTCTTTGTAATCCGCAACGCGGGCATCATCGATAAGCATGGGTGGACCACCTTCCTGAGCGAAACCAGAATGGATCCCCATTAAAAGAGTAAAAAGAAAGAGAGTTTGTTTCGGTTTAATCATGGTCTGTTTTTAGATTAATTTGTTTTTTTGGAATTAATTAAATTTCTAAAGCCAAAACCGTCAAAAGTACAACATGACGTTGAAAGGTTCAAATGTTTGTTGAGAAAGAAGGTTGAATAATACCATTTGCCTCTACAAACACACAACCTGACCGCGAAGTGGTCAAAGGTTTATAGAAAAAACAACGAAGATCAACATTCGACCCCGACGGGGTCGTTCCTTATCATTAACGATTGTTGCTATAAACATATAATCCCGTCGGGATTAAAAGAAAACAAAAATTGAAAGTATCTAAAAAACAATTACCCACAAAAATTTCCCAATCACTAATTATAAGTATGACCGCGAAGTGGTCAAAGGTTTATAGAAAA
>Ga0172382_10005409_pt1 | contig 19051 bp, 15 predicted proteins | sample Leawel138RmetaG_FD_122245 | JGI IMG/M metagenome (GOLD analysis project Ga0172382, IMG submission 122245) | Leachate microbial communities from a municipal landfill in Southern Ontario, Canada - Leachate well 138R metaG | ecosystem: Engineered > Solid waste > Landfill > Unclassified | place...
TCCTTTTTTCCTATCATTTCCTTTGTTTCAACAGCCGTTAATTTTTCAATATCCACTTTTCCACCTCTATTCTACTATTCTGAGTATTTTAAAATACCCAAATTGTTCTTCCCTAGTATTCTTTACAAGTTCTTCCCTCTCTAGACTTTCCCCTACTATATCTTCCCTGAGCCTCTGTGTATGATCGTTAACTGAATAAAGGGCTTCTAGTCCATCTGTGTTTATTTCATTTAACTTGTCCATATATTCTAATAGCTGGGTAAAATCTTCTGCAAATTGGTCTATCTCTTCTTCAGAATACCTTAATTTGCAGAGACTTGCTATCTTCTCTATTTGCTCCTTAGTCACCATTTTTTTAGCCTCCCACGGCGAATAGATGTCGCCAATTATTAGTTTTCAACTACAAACTTTGAATTTTCAACCCTTACTATTTCAATTCCCAACTCAAGAGCCTTTTCATATTTCGAACCTGGGTTTTCTCCCACTATGACGAAATCTGTTTTCTTGCTAACAGAATTACTAGTCCTTCCCCCCATTTTCTCTACCATAGACTTAAGCTCATTTCGGCTATATCCTTCTATGCTTCCCGTAATCACCACAGTCTTATCTGTAAAGATGGATTCTTCTTTTCTTAGCTCTTCAAAATAGGGAATTACCCCTTCAGATAAGAGTTTTTCCAGGCTGTCCTTAATCCTTTGGTCCTGGAAAAATTCCAGTAGGTTTTTGGCTATTATCTCGCCCACCTCTCCCACTGTAATCAACTCTTCATAGCTAGCCTTTCTCAGTTTTTCCAGAGATTTAAAATGATTGGCTAAATCTGTGGCAGTTTTAATCCCTACATTGCTTATGCCCAGGGCATAGATAAAGGAATTTAGGGGTATGGTTTTTGACCTTTCTATGGCCTCTAGTAAGTTATTGGTTTTTTTGTCCTTAAAACCCTCAAGGGACATTAGGTCTTCGAATTTCACCTCGTATATTTGAGGCAAATCCACTATGCCCAATTCCTCTACAAACCTCTCTGCCGTCTTTTCACTGAAACCCTCTATATTCATGGCATCTCGACTGGCAAAATGGACTAGTCTTGAAACCAATTGGGGCTTACAGGATAGGGAATTGGGACAAAATATATGGACTCCATCTTGTATGAGTTCTGAATTGCAGGCGGGGCAGTGGCTGGGTTTTTCAATCTCAAAGGTCTCCTCCTCCGTCTCCAAGCTACCTAGTATCTCAGGTATTACGTCATTGGATCGCCTTATTAGAACCCTAGAGTTTATCCTAACTCCCTTTCTCTCTATATCGTCGTAGTTGTTGAGAGTTGCCCGCCTGACTGTCACTCCTCCTATTTCCACGGGCTCTAGTATTGCAGTAGGGGTTACCTTTGCTGTCCTTCCCACATTCCATACTACTTTTAGGAGTTTTGTACTAGTCTCTTCTGCTTCAAATTTATATGCAATAGCCCATCTAGGGAATCTGTTGGTATAGCCTAGGACCTCCCTCGTCTTTATATCCTTAAGCTTTATTACCATCCCATCGGTCAGGACATCTAAATTGCGTCTTTCATCCTTTATTCTTTCTATTTCCTGTATTAGGTCTTGGATATTTTCAAATTCCCTTGCATATGGAAAGACTGGAAGCCTATTGGCCCTTAAAAAGTCTAATATTTCCATATGATTGTCAAAGGTCCTTCCCTCTATATATCCTACATTGTAGAAATAGGCAGTTAGATTTCTCTCGGCAGTTATTTTAGGATCTAGATTTCTTAGGGCACCTGCTGCGGCATTTCTAGGATTTTTTAGTGGCTCTGCTGCCTTTTCATTGTAGCTTTCCAAAACGGAAATCGGCATAAGCCCCTCCCCTTGGATTTCCATGGTAGACTTGAAATCCACTGTCAGTGGAATGGATTTAATTGTCTTTAACTGGGCCAGTATGGTCTCCCCTATAATTCCATTTCCCCTGGTGGCACCTTGGACCAGGTAGCCATCCCTATAGGTTAGATTTATGGTAAGTCCATCAAACTTATACTCCACTATATATTTTGCCTTAGGTAGCTTTTCTTGATTTTCCCCATTGTATTGCTCGATTGCCCTTCTGACCCTGCTATCCCAATTAATCAGGTCTCCATGACTTTGGCTCTTATCCAAGCTCCAAAGCCTGGCCAGGTGACTGTGCTTTTCAAACTTGTCTAGAATCTGGCCTCCTACCCTTTGGGTAGGTGAATATGGATAGATTAGGCCACTTTTCTTCTCTAGGGCTACTAATTCATCATATAGGATATCGTATTCCTTGTCGCTTACCTTTGGCTGGTCTAGGCTATAGTAATGGTAATTCAAATCATCAATTATTTGAATCAACTCATCTAATCTGTCTTTTTCACTCACTCTATCACCCCACTATTTCTATAGGTGCAATCGATAGGGACAAGGTCTTTAGACCCTTGCCATCAAAGGATATGGTTAGCTCCTTGTCGTTTCCCTTTTCCTTAATCTGTACGACGGTCCCCATTCCAAATGCCTTGTGTTTCACCTTGTCACCCAGTCCTATGTCCATATTCTTGTTTGCCTGGGGCTTTGTCCCCGTCTGGGCGGAAAAAGCCCTAGGGTTCATTGACTTGTTTTTCGCCACTCTTAGGTCCTTTACAGCTATTAGTTTTTCCTTGTTTCCGGCCTCTCTTCCATATCTAGGTCTCTCTTTCCTCTCTATGGAATCTCCCAATTCCTCTATAAACCTAGATGGCATGGTATAATTGCTACTGCCATAAATTGTCCTTAGCTTGGCATTTGTTATAAAAAGGAGTTCTTCTGCCCTTGTGATGGCTACATAGCATAGTCTTCTTTCCTCCTCCAGATCCGATTCATTGTCCAGAGATCTAGTGATAGGAAAAAGTCCCTCCTCCATGCCCACTAAAAAGACAACTGGAAACTCTAGTCCCTTGGCACTATGGGCGGTCATCATTGTAACCACATTGCTTTCATCTGTGGTTTTGTCCACATCTGACAGCAGGGCTATCTGGGCCAAAAATTCCTCTAGGCTATTTTCCTCTGATTTCATTTCAAAATCCATGGCTACAGAAATTAGCTCCCTTATATTATCTATTCTAGTTCTGGCCTCCGGCCTATCCTCTGATTCCAAATCCCTTATATAGCCCGTAGAATTGATAACTTCTTCTACTAGATCCTTGACTCCCATCAGTTCCTTTTTTGCCATCAAGGTATTTACCATACTGACAAATGGCCCTATGCTATTTCTAGCTCTCTGGGACAGGTCTCCTATTTTATCTAGTTCCAATATGGCAGCGTATATTGAGTCTCCAATTTCACCAGCATAGTTTTCTAGTTTCTCCACGGTTCCACTCCCTATACCACGCTTAGGCACATTGATTATCCTCTTGAGCGAAACATTATCTAGGGGGTTTTCCAGTACCCTTAGGTAGGCTATTATATCCTTTACCTCTTTTCTGTCATAGAACTTGACCCCTCCGACTATCTTGTAGGGTATGCTTCTCCTCATGAAGGCTTCCTCAAATAGACGGGACTGTACATTGGTCCTATATAGTATGGCAAAGTCTGACAATTTATATCCCTGGCTCATTTGTTTCTGAATATTCTTTGCAACAAAGTTTACTTCTTCCTCAGAGCTATCTAACTCCTCATAGCTAATGGGCTCTCCCCTTGCATTGTCCGTCCACAAGTTTTTCTCTTTTCTGTCATGGTTTTGTTTGATTACCTTATTTGCACCTTCTAGTATATTCTTGGTGGATCTGTAGTTTTGCTCCAAAAGCACTGTAGTCGCATTTTCAAAATCCTTTCCAAAGTCCAGGATATTGCTTATATCTGCATTTCTCCAAGAATATATGGACTGATCCGGGTCCCCTACAACGCAAATATTTTGATGTTTGCCCGATAATAGCCTTACCAGCTGGTATTGAATCTTGTTGGTATCCTGGTATTCATCTACAAATACGTACTTAAACTTTCTTTGGTAATAATCCAGGACCATGGGGTTATCGGCTAGTAGTTGGACTGCCTTTATTAGGAGGTCATCAAAGTCCAGAGCATTATATTGCCTTAGTTTCTTTTCATAGAGGGCATAGAGCTCCCCTATATTTCTCAGGTAAAGCTCCTTATAGTTTTCATTTATATATTTGTCAGGCTCTACCATATCGTCCTTCAGCTTGCTTATCTGTGCCAATACCCCTGATTCCTTGTATATTTCCTTGTTGAGATTTATTTCCTTTATACATTCTCGAATTAGGGTGATTTGATCGTCCCTGTCGTATATGGTAAATGACCTCTTATAGCCTATTTTGTCTATGTCCCTCCTAAGTATCCTTACACAGCTTGAGTGGAAGGTCCCTATCCACATATCTTCGACCCTATTGGATAATAGCCGTCCTACTCTTTCCTTCATTTCATTGGCTGCCTTGTTGGTAAAGGTAATGGCCAAGATATTTCCTGGGAAAACTCCCTTGTCCTCAATTAGGTGGGCTATTCTATGGGTTACAACCTTGGTCTTACCAGAACCAGCACCTGCTAAGATAAGTAAGGGCCCTTCAGTATGCAATACCGCTTCTTTTTGTTTGTCATTCAGTCCTGCAAGATAATTCATCTAGTCACACCCTTCTAAACATTTGTTTCTCATTTATTATATAATAAATAGAGGATTTTTCCAATTGAAAAAGAACTCAGGGCTGAGTTCTATTTCTCTGTTAAAAATATATTGATGGCAAATTCTCCAATGTCTGTGACTAAGGGAATTTGCAATGCGTTTTTATTTGCCAATGACAGGGACTCATACTGGCCGACTATTACCTGTGGAGGTACAATATCACAGATATAATTGTGGGTGGTTAGATTAGTTGCAGCATTGCCTCCGATTATATTGGCTACTTCACCCAGAGCTGAGGATACAAAACCGTCTATGGTCTTCATTTCCATTCCGGACATTATCTTTACCATCTCCAAGGTCATATCTGCTGGGAAGCTGAACAGTATAGTACCCTTTAGGTCTCCGGTAACGCCAAGTATTACATTTGCGTCCTTGCTACTAACCATACCATCAACTATTTTTATTTCTCCTCTTTCAACACCTAAATCAAGCATTAGATTAAATACGTCTTGGGTTGCGCTGTAAAAGGCATTTATGCTTTCCGCTTTCATTATGCTTGCCCCCCTTTTTCACGTACATATTGGCCAATCTTTTGATCCATTTTACCTACATGCATTATCAGCCATGTCATTAATTTAGCACTGAATTCCTTAATCTTTTCTTCTGTAAATTCTCCTTGTTCAAATATCTCTACATAGCTATTTATTCCCTCTTTAAATACACGGTGGGCCTCCTTATGTATTTCTATATCAGGATAATTAATCTCAGCTTGCAGTTTTTCCTCATCGTCAAAGTGATAGACCACATAGTCTGCCATAAAATCCAGGGTCTCCTGTACCTCTGCCATTTTATCTTCCCAAGCTATATCGTTTTGCACTATTTGTATAAAGTGAGATAGACGTTTAAAGAGCTCAATATGCTGCTCATCTATTAGGTCTACCCCTACCCTATACCTTTCCTTCCACATCATATTTATCCCCCGCTTTCTTTGCCATTATATCAGAATATCCAATATCTTAAGCTTCTGTTCCTTCATAAAATCTATAAACTTATCTCCCACCTGAACAATTGGCCTATTTTCATCTTGTGGATGAATATATACTATGAGTCCAGTTGTTCCATCGCTTAATAGTACCTTGTTTCCCACATAAAATTTCGATATATTCTTCAGGAACACCTGAGTCATATATGGGTCAAGGGATACAAAGCTCTCTTTTTTTAGATAGTCTGCCACTGTCAAGGGAGAATCCTTGTCCTTATATACCCTATTTGAAGTTAGGGCGTGATAAATATCGCAAATGGCTAAGATCTTTCCATAATCGTGTATCTTATCTGCCTTTACTCCATTGGGATAGCCTGTCCCATCGACTTTTTCATGGTGTTGCAGCACTCCAAGCAATATCCCATTGCTAAACTCATTGGTTCTAAGAAGCATCTCATATCCATAAAATGAATGCTTCTTCATCAATTCAAACTCTTCCTCGGTCAATTTGCCTGGCTTCTTGACTATATCCATGGGAATCCTCAGTTTACCTATATCGTGAAATAGCCCAGCTATGGCTAATTCCTCTATCTGTTCCTGTGAATAACCAAGCCACTTACCCAGGGTCAGGGCCAGGATACTCACTCCTAGACTATGATTAAATGTGTAATCATCCGTCTTTTTCATAAGCCTCATCTGGGTCAGAATATCTGATTCCTTAGATATTTCCTCTACAAAACCCTCCATTTGATGCATAACTTGGTCTGTCTTTATCTCTCCATTTTGCATTGCCTTCTCAAAGACATCGTCAAAACTTTCTGCCATCTTTGAATACTCTTTTGTAAAGTCTTCATTTTTTATACCTTCGGGTACTTCCTCCTCCCTGATAATTAGGGAAGATACCCTATTACCCTTAAGTTTATCTATCAGACTTTTGGTCAGGGCCATCCCCTCCGGTACTAATACCGCACCTGACTTTTGGTCGATAATTTCCATGTCTAATACCATGCCAATCTCGACATTTTTAATGCTTATCAGTTTTCCCATTTCTAGTCCCCCTAAAAGAGAATACTGTTTCTCTTTTTACTCTATTATTCCCAACTTCTTTAAAACCAGGTTATAGCCTTCGGCTCCGTAATTTAATGATCTATTTATCCTACTTATAGTTGCAGTACTTGCGCCAGTTTCTGCCTCTATCTCATTGTAAGTTTTGTTAGCCTTCAGTAATTTGGCAACCTCAAGTCTTTGGGCAATAGATTGTATTTCCTTTATGGTACAAATGTCCTCAAAAAATCTGTAACACTCCTCCATATTATCCAAGGTTAAAACAGCTTCAAAAAATCTATCTACCTGTTCCGATTTAATTTTCGAATTGAATTCCATTTTATCCTCCTTATAGTTTATTTTGCATTTGTATATTAAAGTGCGCAAGTAAATGTTGATAATAATAGCTGGGTATCCCCAGCTATTATTTAGAATAGTCCTACTATTTCCCCATCAGGTAATATGTCAATTTTGTTTGCAGCAGGAACCTTTGGTAGTCCAGGCATAGTCATGATATCTCCAGTCAAGGCAACTAAGAAGCCTGCACCTTTGGATATCCTAATATCTCTTACTGTAACCCTAAATCCTGTCGGTCTACCAAGCATAGTTGGATCATCTGACAAGGAATATTGTGTCTTAGCCATACAGATTGCCATCTTGTCAAGGCCAAGTTTTTCAATCAAGGCGATTTGCTTTTCACAAGCCTTTGTATAGTCAACTCCATCTGCTCCGTAAACTTCCATAGCTATTGTTTCAATCTTTTCTTTTATAGATTCTTCAACAGCATAAAGTGGTGCATATTCGGATTCTTTAGTTTCGCATACCTTTACAACAGCCTCTGCTAACTCTACTCCGCCATCTCCACCTTTTGCCCATACTTCTGAAACAACAGCTTCTGCTCCCATTGCCCTACTCTTTTCAAGTACAAATTCCAACTCTGCATCGGTATCTGTTGGGAATTTATTGAAGGCTACAACGGCTGGTACTCCAAATTTATTTACATTTTCAATGTGTTTTTCTAGGTTTGCAAAACCCTTTGCCAAGGCATCTAGGTTTTCTACTCCTAATTCATCTTTTTTAACTCCACCATTGTGTTTTAATGCCCTAACTGTGGCTACTATTACTGCTGCATCTGGCTTAAACTCTCCAAATCTTGATGTAATATTGAAGAACTTTTCAGCACCTAGGTCTGCACCGAATCCACCTTCAGTTACTGTATAGTCGGCCAGTTTCAACGCCATCTTTGTTGCCAGGATTGAGTTACTGCCGTGGGCAATGTTTGCAAATGGCCCTCCATGAATGAAGGCTGGTGTATTTTCTAATGTTTGAACAAGGTTGGGATATATTGCATCTTTCATGATTACAGCTACTGCTCCATGGGCATTTAAGTCCCTTACAAATACGGGTTCTCCATCAAATGTATAGGCTACTATGATATTCCCAACTCTTTCTTTTAAGTCTTCTAAATCTTTGGCCAAACAGAATATAGCCATTATTTCTGATGCAACTGTTATATCAAATCCATCTTCCCTAGGCACTCCTTCGGATTTCCCGCCAAGACCAACGACTACATTTCTCAGGGCCCTGTCGTTCATATCCATTACCCTTTTCCACACTACTCTTCTTGGGTCGATATTTAATTCATTGCCCCTATGGATATGGTTATCTAATAAGGCAGCTATCAGATTATGTGAAGTAGTTATGGCATGGAAGTCCCCTGTGAAGTGAAGGTTTATATCTTCCATTGGTACTACTTGAGAATATCCTCCTCCAGCAGCGCCACCCTTTACCCCAAAACTAGGCCCAAGTGAGGGTTCCCTCAGGGTAGTTATTGCAGATTTACCTATTTTGTTTAATCCCATGGATAGACCAATATTTGTAGTAGTCTTACCTTCACCTGCTGGTGTTGGGTTAATTGCTGTAACTAATACAAGCTTTCCATCTGGCTTATCCTTTAATTCTTCTAGGACGTCTAAGGATACCTTTGCCTTATATTTTCCATAATGAACTAGTTTATCCTCATTAATCCCTAGTTTCGCAGCCACCTCCGAAATAGGTAACATCTTAGCTTCTTGAGCTATTTGAACATCTGTTTTCATACAAATTCCTCCCTTGTTCTGATTTTATATTATACTTAAATTTATTTATACCCGTTTTTCCTATCTCTAGCACAGGAGTTTGTTATTTGCTTGTCATACGCTAAAGCAATATCTTCTTAACTATATAGTATTATAACAGAACGTGACAAAATTGGAAGTGCTTTCCGACAAAAAAAGCAGGTTTTATCCTGCTATTTATATTATATATGTTAGATTATAGTTTTGCCAATATCTTTTCTAAAATTCATTCCCTTAAAATTAATGCTGCCTATATTGGAATATACCCTTTCCCCAGCGTCAGCGATGTCTTTGCCTAGGGCCGTAAAAGATAAAACTCTGCCCCCATCTGTCAATATCTTCCCATCTAGATATTTAGTCCCATTGTGAAATAAAATAATATCTTTGTCTAAATCATCCAGGCCTAAGATTTCAAAACCCTTCCTATAGTCAGCTGGATAACCATCAGATGTAGCGATAACCGTAAGGCAGGCCTCCTCCTTCCAGCCTAGATCTGATTCTAACAGTGTCCCATCTATGGCTTTCTCCAATAAGCTTACTAGATCCGATTCAAGTCTAGGCAGCAATACCTCTGTTTCCGGGTCTCCAAATCTTACATTAAATTCCAGTAGCTTTGCTTCACCCTTGACAATCATGAGCCCAATAAAGAGTATGCCGCAAAAGTCCATCTTTTCTTCCAAAAGGCCAGTCTCTATTTTTTTCAATAGCTTCTTGATTTCGTCTACCAATTCATTTGTGAATAGGGGACTGGGAGAATAACAGCCTACCCCTCCAGTGTTGGGACCCTTATCGCCCTCATAGATTTTTTTATAGTCCTTGGCGGATTCCATGGGGATTAGCCTGCCATTTGATACAAAGCATAGGAGAGATGCCTCTACTCCGTCTAGATACTCCTCTATGACGACCTTCCTCCCCCCATCTCCAAATATCCTCTTATCTAGTATATCTACCAAGGCCCCCCTAGCCTCATTTTCATCCTCGCAGATAACTACCCCCTTACCCCCACAGAGGCCATCTGCCTTGATTACTAGGGGGTAGGAAAACCCTTTTAAGCCCTGAATTGCCTCATCCAATTCCGTATAGGTTTCATACCCGGCTGTAGCTATATTGTATTTTTCCATAAAGGCCTTGGAAAAGTCCTTGCTCCCTTCTAATTGAGCAGATTTCTTGTCGGCTCCAAATATCCTAAGCCCCTTTTCTTGAAATCTATCTACAATTCCCATTACTAGGGGGAGCTCAGGCCCCACTACTGTCATATCAATCTTGTTTTCTAGGGCAAAGGCCAAGAGGCCATCTATATCATCAGCCTCTATGGCTATGTTTTCCCCAACTTCCCTGGTCCCCCCATTCCCAGGCGCACAGTATATCTTCTTGACCTTTGGACTTTGACTTATCTTCCAGCAAAGGGCATGTTCCCTTCCCCCGCTTCCTATTACTAGTATTTTCATCTTATCCCTCCAGCATCAGTGTTTAAAGTGTCTTACTCCCGTAAATATCATGGAAATATTGTTTCTGTCTGCCTCCTCTATGACCTCCCCATCCCTTTTGGAACCACCGGGCTGGATAATAGCACTCACTCCTGCCCTTGCAAGCAATTCTATGGAGTCCTTAAAGGGGAAGAAACCGTCAGAGGCCAGTACTGCACCCTTCACCCTGCTACCTGCCCTACTTATGGCGTTTTCCACGGCCCATACCCTATTTACCTCTCCTTGGCCTATTCCTATACTGGCCTTGTTCTTTGCTAGGACAACTCCATTGGATTTCACCGACTTGACTGCCTTCCAGGCAAATATTAAATCCTGAATTTCCTCTTCGCTTGGCTCTTTTTTTGTCACTATCTCATAGTCTTCTCCTAGTAAAATATGGTCTCCACCCTGTATCAATATCCCACCGGCTACCTTCTTTATATCAAGTGCCCTATGGTCTTTCACGCCTATATCCTCTAATGCCAAAATCCTAATGTCCTTTTTCTCCATAAGTATATCCAGGGCCTTTTTACTATAGGAAGGTGCCACTACTATTTCAATAAATATTTCATTTATCTTCTTGGCTACTTCCTCATCTATTTCCCTATTAGCAGCTATGATACCGCCGAAGATAGATACCTTGTCAGCCTCATAGGCCTTTACATATGCCTCCTTCAAGCTGTCCCCACTGCCTATACCACATGGGTTAGCATGTTTTACTGCAACCACTGTGGCTTCCTCGTATTCCTTTAAGGCCATTATAGCCCCGCTTGTGTCGTTGATGTTGTTAAAGGAAAGGGCCTTCCCGTGAAGCTGTTTTGCTCCCTTTAAGCTGCCTTCTCCCCTGCCAGCTTCCTTGTAAAATGCGGCAAGCTGATGGGGGTTTTCCCCGTATCTTAGCTCTTCCTTGGACTTATAGGCAAGGGTCAATTGGTCTGGGAAATTTTCACCCTCTATTTGATTAAAATAATTGGATATTAGGGCGTCATAGTAGGCCGTATGGTTAAAGACCTTCCTAGCCAAATACCTTCTGGTGGAAAGTTCAGTTTCTCCCCTGCTTTTGAGTTCTCCCAAGACTAAATCGTAGTCCCTAGGGTCGACAATCACTGTGACTCCCTCGTAATTCTTGGCTGCAGCCCTAATCATGGAAGGACCGCCTATATCTATATTTTCTATGATTTCACCGTGTTTAACATTTGGCTTTTCAAGGGTGTCCTCAAAGGGATAGAGGTTGTTAACCACCATATCTATAGGCCCTATGCCCATTTTTTCTATGGTCTGGACATGGGATCTATCGGCCCTATTATATAGTAGGCCACCGTGGATATAGGGGTTTAAAGTCTTTACCCTTCCATCTAATATTTCTGGAAACCTTGTAATATCCTCAACTTCCAGGACCTTTAGTCCTGACTCCTTGAGCAGTCTATATGTCCCGCCTGTTGAAATTATTTCCCAGCCCAATTGAATAAGCTGGACAGCAAATTCCACTATACCGTCTTTCTTATATACGCTAATCAATGCCCTTTTCATCGCCTTCTCCTTTCACAATAACCTTTCTCCCTACTATTTCTAATCTATTGTCACAGTAGAGTTTTATGGCCTGAGATAAAATTCTATGTTCCACTGCCAGGACCCTTTCTCTCAGGCTTTCTATGGTGTCCTCATCCCTTACATGGACTGGCTCCTGTAAAATAATGGGGCCTGTATCCATGCCCTCATCTACGAAATGAACTGTGGCTCCACTTATTTTAACCCCATATCTTAGTACTTCTTCATGTACCCTTTGTCCATAATAGCCCTTACCTGAAAAACTAGGAATGAGGGAGGGGTGAATATTTATTATCTTGTCCCTGTACTCAGCTATGAAGTCCTTGGATAAGGCCCTTAGGTAACCTGCCAATACTATTAGGTCTACCTTCCTTGCCTTGAATTCCCTTATGAGACTTAGATTGTATTCTTCCTCGTCCTTAAAGGAGGCCCTATCTATATATAGGCTGGTAATACCTGCCCTTCGTCCCCTTTCCAGTCCATAGGCATCTTTTTTGTTAGATATGATGAGCTCTATTCTTGCATTTATATGTCCACCTTGGATATTGTCCATGATGGCCTGTAAATTAGTTCCGCTGCCGGAAATAAGCAGCCCGATTTTTATTGGTGCCATAGGACTACTCCTTCATCGCCCTTTTCTACCTGGCCTAGGACTACAAATTCCTCCCCCAGCTCTCCTAAATAGTTGACAAGCCTATGAAATTCATCCTTGCCTACCACTATAACCATGCCTATGCCCATGTTAAATGTCCCATACATTTCTTCTCTTTCGATATTTCCCCACTCTTGCAGCAAGTCAAATATGACCGGAGTATCTATCTTGGCAGTGTTTATATGGGCTGTTAGCCCCTTGGGAATTATCCTGGGAATATTCTCATAGAAGCCGCCCCCTGTTATGTGGATTAGGCCCTTGATGGCAAATCGCTCTACTAGGTCATATATGGGCCTGGTGTATATTCTTGTAGGAGTCAATAGTTCCTCCCCAATGCTCTTGCCCAGCTCCTCTACATAGTGATCTACTTCCATTTTCATCTTTTCAAAAACTATCTTTCTCACTAAGGAATAGCCATTGCTGTGAAGTCCAGAAGAGGGCAATCCGATTATATGGTCCCCTTCTTCAATGGCAGAACCGTCTATTATCTTACCCTTATCTACTATGCCTAGGGCAAAGCCAGCCAGGTCGTATTCGTCATGGCCATAAAAGCCTGGCATCTCCGCTGTCTCTCCCCCTATAAGGGCACAAGCAGCCTTTTGACAGCCGCTGACTACCCCCTCTACTATGCTGGCCATCTTTTCGGCTACTAGTTTTCCCGTGGCTATATAGTCTAGAAAGAATAGGGGCCTAGCCCCCTGGCAGAGTATATCGTTTACACACATGGCAACGCAGTCCTCTCCAATGCTATTGTGTTTGTCCATCATAAAGGCTAGCTTTAGCTTTGTACCTACGCCGTCTGTCCCAGAGACTAGCACTGGCTCCTTGTAGGATTTTGTATCTAGTTGAAAAAGACCTGCAAATCCCCCTATATCCGACAGGACCTGGGGACCATGGGTCCTTTTAACCATGTCCTTTATCAGCTGAACCTGCTTGTATCCTTCTTCCTTATCTACCCCAGCCTCCTTGTAATTTAGGCTCAATTTCCTCTCTCCTTTCACTTGCCAATGGGATAATTCCCATTTAGACATCCTGTGCAGTAGCCTGCTCCACCTGCTGCCCTCAATATTCCGTCAAGGGACAAGTATTCTAAGCTGTCTGCCCCGATTAATTCTCTTATTTCCTCCACTGACATTTGATTTGCAATTAGCTTTTCTCCATCTGGAGTATCCATACCCAGGTGACAGGAGTGGAGCACTGGAGGCGAAGATATCCTGACGTGAATTTCCTTGGCCCCTGCATTTTTAATCATTTCAACGGTCCTCTTTATGGTAGTTCCCCTGACTATGGAGTCGTCAACTAGGATTACCTTCTTTCCCTCTACATTTTCCTTTAGGACATTGAGCTTTATCTTGACTCCCTGCTCCCTTAATTCCTCTGTAGGCTCTATAAAGGTCCTGCCAACATACCTGTTTTTTATGAGCCCCTCTGCATAGGGGATTTTAGACTGTTCTGCATAGCCTATGGCTGGTATGGTGCCTGAATCAGGAGCTCCTATGACTATATCTCCATTTGCTGGAGCCTCCCTCGCCAATTCCTTCCCCGCCTCAATCCTAGCCAAATACAGGCTCTTGTCGTCTAATTTGCTGTCTGGCCTGGCAAAGTAGATTATTTCAAAAAGGCAGAGCTTCTTTTTTCCCTTATTTACGTTTATGGATTTCAGGCCCCTATCGTTGATGATTACAACTTCCCCGGGATCTATTTCCCTGATAAATTCTGCACCTATGGTGTCAAAGGCACAGGTTTCTGAAGCCAATATATAGTCTTCCCCATATCTTCCCAGGGCCAGAGGCCTGACTCCATGGGGGTCCCTTGCCCCTATGAGGCCTTCTGTCGTCATCATAACCAGCCCATAGCTTCCCTCTATGCTGGCTAGGGTCCTGATTATTGCATCTTCGATATTGTCCCTATGGTATTTGGCTATTAGATTTGCTATGACCTCAGTATCCAATTGGGACTGAAATATGGCTCCATTGTCCTCTAGTTCATCCCTTAGGCTTGCAAAGTTTACAATAGCCCCATCGTGGGCCAGGGCCAAGGCCCCCTTCTTATAACCTACGACCAAGGGCTGGGCATTTACTGTAGTCGCATCTCCCACTGTTGCATATCTCACATGGCCAATGGCTATGTTGCCCCTTAGCCTATCCATGGTTTCCTTGGGAAATACCTCGTGGACAAGGCCTAAGTCCTTGAAATAATCTATGAATCCATTGTTGTTGACTGCTATACCTGTGCTCATTTGCCCCCTATGCTGTAGGGCATACAGACCATAGTAGACTATCTTTGAAACCTGATTCCTTGACTTGCTATATATACCTACGACCCCGCTCAAGGTCACACCCTCTTTCTATTTGTCCATTTGTAAAAAATGAGCCACCGAGAACCGTCCCCGCTGGCTCATTTGGACATCTCCTTTTTGTATTCTTTGAATTTTTCCCTCAACTCGGGATATTTAACTGAAAGGATTTGAACTGCCAATAGGCCACCATTCTCTCCCCCATCTATGGCAACAGTGGCTACAGGCACCCCCCTAGGCATTTGAACCACTGACAATAGGGAGTCCAGACCGTCCAAGGTTGAGGACTTGACTGGAATACCTATTACTGGAAGGGGGCTTATGGCTGCCAAGACCCCTGCCAAATGGGCAGCCTTGCCTGCTATGGCTACTATTACCTCTATTCCATTTTTCTCGGCATTTTCAGCAAATTCCATGGCCTTATGGGGGGTCCTATGGGCCGATATTATCCTAATCTCATATTCCACTCCAAATTCATCTAATATGCCCGCTAGCTTATCTCCTATATGCTTGTCAGATTCGCTTCCCATTACTATGCTAACCTTCATACCCTTCACCCTTTACCTAAAGTATTTTATTCCCGACTCAAATATCCTGTGCTTAGCCACTATTTCAAGATTCTTGTATAAATCCTTCCCAGTCCTATCTATGGAGCTTATGGTCCCGAGGACCCTGCCATCAGGGCTGGTCATGGACTCTATGGCGAAACTGGATCCCGTTGGATTTTCCCCGGCAAACTGAGTAGATATTTGTCCATTGTCGATTGCCTTATCTGCTATTATCCTACCCTCCTGCCTTGCCAGTGGAACCGAATATATATCTCCCACTGACATTTGGCTAAACCAGGGCGATAGGTTGGAGCTTACCCTTACATTTACCATGGTGGACAAAAAGCCACCACTTTCATTTTTTGCCATATATATAGAGGGCCCTAGGAGGCCAAGTTTAATCAATCCTGTAAAGCCAGTACCTATGCCTAGGATTAGGCCATCTCTTTTATTCAGGTGCCTATCCAGTGCCTCCCTCATATATGGGTTTTCAAATATTATTCTCATCAGCTTCCCGCCAGCCTCGGGTTCATCTCCCAGGAGGGCCCCATTTGGAAAGGCCAGTATCTGGCTGCCTCCAATCTTCCCTGCCAGTTCCTTGTAGGACTGATTTGGATCCCAGCCCTTAAATACAAGGGTCTCCACTTCCCCTCCTGCCAGCTCAAATGCCCTAGCCATATCGTATTCACCATGGCTTCCAGTGAAAACTGGTATCAGGACCCTAGGCCTCGATACAGGTGTCTTCCTTGTAATCCCGATTCCCTCCTTGTAGTTAAGGGGTGCAGACCCGATCTTGCCCTTATTTGTGGGGAAAACTTCTTCCAAGGACTCCTGAAAACTGTCCAGTAACTTAGATAGATCTATCTTCTCTTCCCCTATCCTAATAAGGTCCTCCTCGATTGTCCTGCCCAATGGGATAAAACTATATAGTCCCTTGGCAGGCTCCGGGATTTCCCCCTTAAATTCTAAAACCATGGAACCGTACAGGGGCCTAAATAGGTCCCCCCTATCTATTTCCTCGAATTCGAAGCCTATCTTGTTTCCCATGGCCATCTCAGAAATACTCCTAGCTATACCTCCATATTTTACACTGCTGGCAGAGATAATATCCCCTCTGTCAACTAGGTCCTTTATGGCAGAGTAACTGGCCTTTAGTTCTTCTAGGTCCAAGAGGCCATTTTGGTCTATCCCCAGTCTTATTAATCCTATCTGGGAACCGACCTTCTTAAATTCCGGTGATATGATGTTTTCCACCTTGTCAACGGTTACAGCAAAGCTTACCAGAGTCGGCGGAACGTGAAGGTCTTCAAAGCTGCCACTCATGCTGTCCTTCCCCCCAATACTGGGTATATCTAAGGCCTTCTGTACAGTAAAGGCACCTAGTAGGGCAGCAAGGGGCTTTCCCCATTTGCTTTCGTCATTGCCCAATCTCTCAAAGTACTCCTGAAATGTCAGCCTGACTTTCTTGTAGTCTCCACCTAGGGCCACTATCTTCCCTATTGATTCTACTACGGCATAGTAGCCTCCATGGAAGGGGCTCCAGGTGGAAAGCTTAGGGTCGTATCCATAGGTCATCAAGGAACATGTAGTGGTCTCTCCTTCCAATAGGGGAATTTTAGCTACCATTCCCTCAGTCGGCGTCAGTTCATTTTTTCCACCCAGGGGCATCAAGACAGTAGCTGCACCCACTGTGTGATCGAAGCCTTCAACCAATCCTTTTTGACTGCATATATTTAGATCTCCTATATTGGCTATAAATAATTCTTCTATAGGCCCTAGAGTTTCTTTACCGTCAAGGTAGGACTTGTCATCTGGACTCAAGATATTCACCCTGGCCTTCTTCCTAATCCCATTGCTGTCTAAAAAGTCCCTCCCTATATCTACAATGGTCCTTCCCCTCCAAACCATTATAAGCCTTTTCTCTTCAGTGACCCTTGCCACAAGTGTAGCTTCTACATCTTCTTCCCTGGCAATTTCCATAAAGCTCTGGAGATTGTCAGGGGAAATGACTACTGCCATTCTTTCCTGGGACTCAGACAGGGCAATTTCACTCCCATCTAGGCCTGGATATTTTAGGGGAATCTTATCCAATTCAATATATAGGCCATCTGCCAGCTCTCCTATGGCTACAGATACTCCACCTGCCCCGAAATCATTGGATTTCTTTATCATCCTTGTCAGCTCTTTATTCCTAAATAATCTCACTATTTTTCTCTCTATGGCAGGATTGCCCTTCTGCACCTCTGCACTGGAAATATGGAGTGATTTCTCCGTATGCTCCCTTGAAGAACCTACAGCACCGCCTAGGCCGTCCCTGCCAGTCCTGCCGCCCAATAGTATAATTAAATCCCCTGCTTCCCCCTGCCCCCTAACTACATTGTCCTTGGGCACAGCAGCCACTAGGGCACCCAGCTCCATCCTTTTGGCCATATATCCCTCATGGTATATTTCCCTGATATAGCCTGTGGCGGCACCTATCTCATTGCCATAGGAACTGTAACCTGCCCTGGCAGTCTTGGTAATCTTTCTCTGGGCCAATTTGCCGGTAAGGGTATCTTTGTATTTCCTCCTTGGGTCTGCCGAGCCGGTAATTCTCATGGCCTGATAGACATAGGCCCTGCCCGATAAGGGGTCCCTAATGGCACCGCCTAGGCAGGTGGCCGCTCCGCCGAAGGGCTCCATTTCCGTAGGGTGGTTGTGGGTTTCATTCTTGAACATCAGCAGCCATTTTTCCTCCCTGCCATCTAGGTCTACATCTATCTCTATACTGCAGGCATTTACCTCATCTGTTTCTTCCTTGTCGTCCAATAGGCCTTTTTTCTTTATTTCCTTCATATTTATAGTAGCCAAATCCATTAGGGATATGGGTCTTTCGCTTTTCCCATACAGGTATTCCCTAGATTTTATATACTCCTCCAGAGCCCCTTGAAATACCTGCTGGTATTTTCCTTCTTCTATGGCAATACTGGTGATTTCCGTCATAAAGGTGGTATGCCTACAATGGTCCGACCAATATGTGTCTATTAGCTTTAACTCGGTAATAGTAGGGTCTCTTTTCTCCTCATTCCTAAAATATTCTTGGCAGAATTCCAGGTCTTCAATATCCATGCCTATTCCATACTTGTATTTTAAACTCCCTAGCTCCAACTGGTCCAAGTCTATAAAGGCTTCAATTAACTCTAGGTCCCCGGCTTCTTCTCTTTCCTCATCGTATATAAAGCTGTCAAGGCTTATTTCCTTCATCTCAATGGGATTTATATAATATCCCTTTACCTTCTCCAAATCTTGATTCCCTATGCCTTCTAAAAGCAAAATCTCTGAATTTTTTAGGATGATGCCGTCCTTGCCTGTCAAAAGCCTGATTAGTTGATTGGCAGAGTCTTCTCTCTTGTTGTATTGACCCTGGTGATAGGCTACTCTGAAGGCCTTTTCCTCTGCCCTAATTGGAAGCTCTCCTTCATATAGGATATCTGAGCCTTCCTCATACAGTATTTTATCTATTATTTCCTCATACTCTTCTTGTCTGCCGCCAATAAGGTCGTATACATTTACAATCCTGACCCTACTTAAACTAGCTACAGCTAAAAAGTCCCTAAATTCCTTCAATATTAGCTTGCTTTCGGTATTAAATTCTTCCTTTTTCTCTATGAATACCCTCTTGTATTCCATATGAACCCTCCCTAAAATAATATAAGCCCAGCCAGGTAGGTAAAGCGAAACCTACCCGACTGGGCTTTTATCCCTTCGGTGTAATACCTTTTACAGTATCTGTACCGCTCGGTCCAGCAAGAAA
>Ga0172382_10005410_pt1 | contig 19048 bp, 23 predicted proteins | sample Leawel138RmetaG_FD_122245 | JGI IMG/M metagenome (GOLD analysis project Ga0172382, IMG submission 122245) | Leachate microbial communities from a municipal landfill in Southern Ontario, Canada - Leachate well 138R metaG | ecosystem: Engineered > Solid waste > Landfill > Unclassified | place...
AATCTATATTAAAGTCTTTTGATACTTCAGAGAAGGTTTCACCCCTTCGTATTCTTTCCACATCAACCCTGTGCAGGCTTCCATTGAAGGCACCAACTATCTCTTTCACACTTTTGCCTTCTTCTAACATAACACATATTTGCCTTACCTTGTCTGTTGAAAGGCGCTTGTTTCTTTTAACTGATATGTTATACTGACTGGAAACCCTTGCCCATAGGGAGCCTCTCCTTATGTGCGACAAGAAGTCCTTATCTACCCCATACTCTTTGACAAGATCAATATTCCTGTAACCCTGCTCCATCTTCTTGCATATTTCATGGATAAATTGTTCAGTGTATACAGCGGAGTGGTGGTTTTCACCGTGGCAGTTGTTTAGCCCTGTGTCATGGGCATGGCGTATGTTATGTGAACGAGTACACCATTCTAAATTGTCAATATGATTATTTAGCTTATCTCCGTCTTTGTGGTTTACGTCTAATCCGTAAAACTCGCAATCAGGAAGATACGTTTCCGCCATTAGCCTGTGTAACCGATAAGATTTACCAAGGTTGCTAACAAAAACTAGCCTGTAACCATTAGAGTTTATAAACCCTTTGATGTATCTTCCAGTATCTTTATTGTAAACCTCACCGTTTTGCGTCAAGTAGAGGTTTTTGAACTTTGGGTGTTGCTTCATAGTGTGTCTCCTACTGTATTCGGATTAAGTTAGATTGCTGCTGATTGTCCCTATTGTTGCAATTTTTAGGGGTCTCTATTGTATCACTACAATAGTATCCTATGCAACACCTATCAGGAGTTTCCAGCAATTAAGTAGATTATTCGACATACATTTCTGTATGAAGGAGCTGGAGTATCTCTACTCAACTCACCATTTGCTCAATTGCTAACCCCGCCAATTGGGCATTAGCCGGAGTCAACTGATACGCAGTGTTGATCTCTGTCAACTGCTTAAACATTTCCCTCTGCTGATCTAGCGAGAACCCACTGGCGCTTGTTGCAGCACCAAACTTAGAATAATCTTGTGCCACTTGCAGAATAGCCTGTCCGTTTGTCCTTGCAAGGTTAGTAAGGTAGTTGAAATCCTTTCCCATCTGCTTAGCACTACCGCTGGCATTCAGCATTCTGGCTTCAATGGATTGAAATTCCTTACCAATCCTGAAGAATGCACCAGCGCCAGAAGCCAAAGCAAACACAGAAGCATAGCTTCTCACCATGTTACCAAAACTATTGGTGAGTCCTCCGGCGATCAGCCCTTGCTGCCTTAGCGCCCTAGTGAGAGTTCTTGCTTGCTCTGTGGTGTCTTTCATCCTTGCCCTGAGCCTTTTCTGTTCTCGCACAAGAACTTCCATTTGGCCCTTAGTTCTCACCTTACTGAATGCCGCCTGTAGCCTTTCAGCCCTCTTGGTGACTTCTGTAAGCTCTGTCCTTAGCCTCTTTACAGCATCCGTAGCAGGGGCAGCTTCTAGTCCTCTGAGTAGACTGCTAGAGCTTCCAGCCATAGCCCCTGCCTCTACGCCAAGTCTCACTTTGCGAGTTGCATTGGCGAGGTTTAGGGACTTAACTCTTTCCTTCCTTTGCTTCTTGGTGCTTTCAATGTTCTTTTCAATAAGGGCATTGGCCTTAGCCATTATCCCCACTTCAACTTCCATTAGTTGATTGAGGTCTTTAGAGGCCATTATCCTTTGCTTGTCGAGAGCAAGCTCTTTAGGATCAGCTCCATATCTCTGCATTGTATGCAGCCGTCTTTCTACAATGCGCTGTCTCTTCTGAAGGAAAGCCCCGGGATCGACAGCCTTCATTTCAGACATAGACTGCCTATCTGAGGCCCGCCTTTGCCTAATAACCCTGGCTTGGGTTATTTGCTTATCCCTTAGCTTGTTTGTACGCTGTAGAATGTCCCTCTCAATCTTCTGGAAATCAGCGGCATCCTTTGCCAGCTTAACCTTCTCTCTTAGGCTGCTAATCTCCGGCTCTGTAGCGCCTTTGGCTTTAAGCGATAGAATTTTAGATTCAATCCTATTCCTTTTGTCTACAAGGGCAAGCTTTCTCTTCTCTGACTTCTCAGCTACTACCTTTGCCTTAGCAGCCTTATCCCCTCCTTGAGCCTTAGCTTCCAGCTTCTCAATCCCCAGAAGCATCTTTTCTATTCGTTTCTTTCCGGCCTCAACCTTGTCTAGGTCTAGCCCTACCTTGATTACCCAATCATTTACTTCTGCCATTCAGCGTCCTCTTATCGGGAGGGTGGTTTTTCATTTTTAATTCTGATTTCTTCATCCTTGTAAGAAGCCTCCTGTATGGCGTCCATCATCTCTACAAATTCTTTGAGTTTTAGCACTTCAGGAAATGTGTAGCCATACTTCAAGATAAGAATATCCTTCTGTAGGCAATGCTTAGATGCTGCTATGTTGTAGAAGAACCACTCCCTTTCATCAAATGTACAGGAGGATTCTATTAATCCTCTGACTTGATCGGAGTATCTTCCTGGGGAGCTTGGATGCTCAGAGCCTCTTTCAAGGAACGGATTTCTAAACCCTTTTCCTTGAGATATTCTGTAAAAAAATCCCCGAAGTTCTCCTTGAGTGCAAACTCTAACACTTTAAGAAGTCCAGAGAAGTTACCCCTGAAATGCTCATTGGCATCTACAGGGACACCGTTACAAGTGATGCCATCAAGCAAGGACTGTACGATAGCTACTAAGTTCACCTGATCCATCTGGCGTACAAGCAGCATAGCCATCTCAGAGAACATGGACGATTCTTCAGGGAGAATGTAATCCTCTTTCCTTCCGCTGTCCATGAAAGAGGCAACACTAGGCGTCACCAGCTTCACTAAATCAGCAGAGATAGCGAAGGCTGCATAGGCCCCTAGCAATTGAATTGTGTAGCGGTTTCCTTTAACTGTAATCTCTTTAAGGCCCGCTTGTGCATATACTTGGTTCTTAATGTTATCAATCTGTGACACTATTCTTTCCTCAATAAATTTTACAAATAAAAAAGGGCAGGGAACCTTCTATGTGTTCTCTCTGCCCCTTCGGTAATTCCCTGTCAAGAGGGACGCTGTTTATTATTGTTATTATCTGTAGGGGTCTTAGAAACCAATACCGCCAAGCTGTCCAGTGACATAGGACAGGTTTCCACCAGTCAGGCCAGAGCCGGAAGGGGAAGCGGCATAAATCAGCTTCTCAACGAAGAACACCCAAGTACGGGTTTTGCCAGTGGCAGTGATACCGAGGTCAATCTCCGGGGTTCCCTGGATGTGGCAATTCTTCATTACAGCCAGCATAGAGCCAGAAGGATCGTATACAGAAATATCGCCAGCGATGATTTCACAGCTTGCATCTTGTTGAGACAGAATGCCAGCCAGAATCTTGTTAGCGATAGATTGCTGTTGAAGAACAATACTGCAAGTGCCAGTCAGGTCGGGGGACTTGCTGATACTCACTTGGCCATCAGCGCCAACTTCAGTATCGGTGGTTTCAGTGTTACGGGATACAGTGATAAAGCTGTCAGGTGCAAGACCATCCAGGGGGATGCCCATGAATGCTACTCGTACACAGCCAGCGGAATATGTAGGTAATGCCATTATTTTTTACTCTCCTAATTAGGCTGCGTCGTAGGTCAAAACCCCTTGGATGGCGACAATATGCAGAGCGCCAGCAAGGTATGCTTTGAAAGAAGCCGCGTATGTCCGGTTTGCTTTATCCGTGAAGCTCGCGTCTACAGCAGGCGGGAAATCGGTTTCGTATGGATTGTTCTCTTGCAGGATGTTGGGCCGTACATTGGTCGATACATAACGATCCAGTACAGTTTCAACAACATTACGCAGAGAGTTAATACCACTATCGGTGTAAGGAACCTTGCCAACACTAATCAGCTTGGTTTGCAGGGCTTCAGTAATGCGGGCCACCAGGAGGTCTCTCGACTGAATAACGTCCAGCCATTCCCCACCCACCACTTTACCTTCCCGTACAATATCAACACCACCTACGGTGGTAATCATATTGGCATTACGGGCAGCGAGGTTATCAAGCTGTGTCTGGGACAGCTTCTTGCCAGTGGACGGGTCACGCGATACCGCTACGCCGCCAATCTGCTTGTTTGCCCAAGTGATAGTGCCCGGATCAAAAGGAGCACCCTTGCCTACAAACGCGCATTCAGGGAATTCTGTATCAGCGTCTTGGTGGAACAGGGAGACAGTACGGAAGTAGTTGCCATCATACAGCTTGCCAAGGATGTCGGTAGGCGGATCACCGAGGGTGCCAATAGCGGCAGAATCTCCGTTAGATACGAAGTACACCTTAGTACGGGCTTCTACATCAGCGGCCATTGCAAGGACAAAAGCCTCTGTATGGTCATGGGCGGTAACGAAGTAGAAGTCGTCATCAATGCTGGTGATCTCAGCCATCACTTCAGCAGCGGTCTCACTAGCGGTGAAGGCGACTGTCAGGGTGTCAGAGACATTAGTAATATAGAAGCTATCGGTAGCAGCGACAACATCCAGTTCCAGCTTGCCCGTAGTAGTGGCACCAGTGACAGTGGCCGAGACGTTAGCAGCTACAGCTACATCGCCATCAATGACACCCTTAAGGCCAGTGGCTACATCTTCAGCATCATCAAGGGCGAGGGCCGTGTAAGATACCGCTACGTCATTACCATCGCCATCAGTGAGGGTGAAGGAATAGACAGTGCCGGTAGTAGGGGTTGCCGGTGTAAGTACAGCAACGGCTTCCCTACGGCCAATCTTGATACGGGGGACCGTCGGGACTTGACTGAACAGCTTTTGGGCTGCTTTATATTCAATAGAATCTTGGGGAATATCTTGCCCTACGGCTGTCAAAGATGTGTAGGTTTTTACACGCTCATTGAACCAGCGATGGGCACCGATAAAGAGGGGGGTTCCGAAGCCTTGCTGACTAACGCCAGTTGTTTCAAGGCTAATCGAAACCGTTACCAAATCTTGAAGCGCCATTTATTATTTCCTTTATTAAGGGTTGTTATCAGGGGGTATATCAAAGGTAGTGATAAATGGGTCTGGATCGCCCTCCCCATCGTGAACTTCAACAGTGAAAGTTGTTGAATCTATGATACCTGTCTGTTTGTCAACCACTACATCTGTTACATTTATTGTTATTTCAAATTCAGAGGATTCATCAAACAGCATATCGCTAATCTTTGTTGGAAGGTCTCTAATCCTTCCTAGCTCAACTATACCAACATCCACTGTTGATCTGACATCCTGCCTTACACGCTCAATGTTCCAATAAGCGTGAAGGTTGTTAGCTAAGTTGTGGGCGTCTTTACCAACCACCCTATATACAAGAACAATCTGCTTATTGGTTTCATACACAGGATTGTTATTCTTATCTACATAGGTATGTGTTAGCCATCCATGTTCGTCCCTGGTCATCATCAGGTCTACAGTGACGTATGGCCTAGCAGGTTGAGGTGCATTAGGGTGAGACTGGATAACCTTGGTTACACTGCTACCTAAACAATCTTTAGCCACTTTGACAAACTTTGCCTTAATGGCTGAATAATCAATCATGCACTTCTCCCTTCATGTAGCCGGACAAAGTACACTTCATAATGGTCTACATCTAATCCGTAATATGCCCACTTACGCATTCTGTGTGCGTAGTACCACAATCCGTCTATCTTAGTTCTGTCAGCTTGTGTTTTAGAAGTTATAGAAGCTGGCTTGATAGAAGTGTCAGAGGTGTAAACAATCCGTATATCGTCAATCTCAATACCTTCAGGGAGAGTAATTCCCGAATTGCTATTACGCCATAGAGGCTGGATAGACCCCTTTATCGTCCTTGTACTCGCAGTTCCTTCTACCCATACCCCATTATCATTGTAATCCCCGGCAGTATAGGACGTTATTGTGAGGGTAGAAGTTTCTAGCAAATCTATCATCACTTAATCCTATAGGTTGTCTTGGATGCCAAATCTCCTGTCTCATAGAGAGGAGTGTTGTTTCTGTCAGGACTCATTAATGGTCCCACTTCACCAAAGATACTCACTTCTATTTCTTGGATTAGTTTACCTAAATCGTTAAGAAACTTTGAGCCGTCTTGGGTAGCAAACCATCTTTCCTTGAGCCTAGTAATAGGGGCAATCCTGAGATTGTTTAAGGTTATGGCGGTAGCCAACAGCACACGCTTAGGGCCATTAATCTCGCCATCACCACTTATGCCTCTATCCCAGAATGCCAGTAGATCAGGATACGAATATCCTGAGTAATGCGTCCCTTGGTCAGAGAAGTGGCCTACGCTGAGTTCCTTGCCGTGTGCCTTCATCATTGAAGCAAACATGGCGTCCACTCTGTTTGATGACTTACTTACTTTAATCTTCATCTTAAGTAATAAGGACTGCCCGAACTGACGGGGTATTCTTCGCATAAGTCAGAGAACATTCCAATATACGCTTTAGGTTTTACAACCTTGGTTGAAGATTTAACCCTATTCACTTCATCTTTCATTGTGCCCCCAATATAATGAATAGCGTAATTGCCGCCGTTCATGTCAGGGTTGCTTACAAGATCATCAAGAAGTTTTCTGTAATTACTAAGAAGCTGACTATAGCTAACCCTTACGTCACCTACCTCCTGGTCCACCTTCTTGCTGAAGAATCCAATCAAATAGGAGACAGCTTTGATAGCAGCCTTGTATACATCCCCTTCTCCGTCATAGATATATGTAAGAACATCATCGCTAATGTAATAAGGGGTTGAAGCATCTCCGATAATCATTCTTATCTGGAAGATAGGATCACCAAGATCGCCGTCAATAGTCACTCAATTCTCCTTGAATAATAGAAGGCCCCCTTTCGAGGGCCATCCATAGCCAGCCCCTATTAGTTAGAGGTGGTGGCTTTAACAACAGCTTGCGGGCGGCGAACCATGTTAAGGAAATTGGATTCAGTTTCAATCACAATCTCAGTGTCACGGGCATCAGCATATTCAAACATATACTGCTCTTCGCCAATAGTGTTCACAAGGTCAAACTTGTGGGCGGGCGAGAAGTAGGTTTTGAACATATCAGAAGTGCCCATGGGAACGAAGTAGGCTTCGCCAGTGGGGATGATCTTCTGAGCTACGCCAGCGCCATCTTTGAAGGTGCCACGGTATTCAATCAGGCGAACACCGGCATGTTCAAAGGTGCGATAGCGGCCACTACCCAGGCGGTTACGCAGGGGTTCAGCATTGGAGCTGTAGTATTTGTATGCTTCAGCTACAGAGGCATGGGCAATGAACTTAGAGAACCACTCAGGGGAACACAGGCCAACCACTTCGGTTACGCTCTCACCAGACAGGATGTTGTCTTGAATGTGGGCAATAACTTCCTCGGTCTTGCCGATCAGGTTGGTAGTGGTGGTACCCAGAACGAAGTCTACGGACTTCTGGAGTACGCCCATCTCGGTGTACCAGTTCAGGCTTACAGTGCCGTTAGGGGCATACACGGTGCCTTGCAGGGCCTTGGAACGGGCATACTCAAGGGTGGAAGCCCAATTCATACGCATACGCTGCATCTTACGGGCACGGACATCAGCAACCCGCATGTCCTCGTTTACAGTGCCAGAGCGGCGACGGCCTTGTACATCTTCAGGCTTGATAGCATCGTCTTGGTTGTAGTGAGGAACGGGAACAGCGTGCAGCTTGCTGTAGTCGTCTTTGTTGTATTTGGAACGCTCACCACGGGGCATGTCTTGCAGAAGGCAAAGGGTGCCTTCGGACTCGTCAAACTCTACGGTGTGCTTAGAGATACCTTCAGAGCTGAACAGGCCCAGCTCGTTAATCAGGCCCCACTGGTTAGGGATAAGCAGAAGCTCATCGGTGTAGTCAACCAATTCAAAGGGGCGACCATTCATTCGTGCATTAGCCATTTATTCTTATACTCCTAATTATTAAAGTTGGTCGCCAACTACGATGTTGAGGGCAGCCAAGTCAGCTTCTACTTCAGCAGCGGTAAAGCTGGAATCGTATACAAGAGCGTCTGCTCCTACGATGGCCGGGCCTTGTACGAGAGCGATAACATCAGTGCCGTCAGCAGAGATTTCTGCGTCAACACCAAAGGTGCCATCAACAGTGCCAATATAGATAGCAGCGATAGTGGCAGAGCCGTCAACGGCAGTGTCTACTGCGGGGATGTAGACGCCAGTGGCGGAGATTTTTCCAAGGCATTCGCCAAAGGACAGGGTAAAGGCGGAGCCGGAGTCTACGGTAACTACCTTACGGCAATAGCCAGAAGAGGCCCACAGTTCTTCTTTTACAAGGTCGGAAAGACGCTTGGGTTCAGTTGCGATAACGGGCATTTATCTTATTCTCCCAGATTGAGTTGTTTTTTAAGGGCAGCGCGAGTGGCTTCTTTAGCCTTCTCAATAGCCTCTTTATCTTCTGCTTCACCAGTTACAGACACCTGCTTAAACAGGTTGGCATCGGCGTTCTTGATAGCTTCGTTAGCCTTCTCAAGGATAGCCAGTACGGTGACGGCATCTTCTTCTTTCATACCCTTCAGCAGCTTGCCGAATACTTCAGCATCTTCTACAAAAGCATAGCCTTGTGCTTTCTCAATGAAAGCCTTTTCAATACGAGCTTCTTCCTTAGCTTCAAGGGCTTCACGCGCCTTACGCTCAGTGTCAAGGGCTTTCTGAAGGTCACTAAGAGACTTTTGAAGGGTCTCCAGCTCTACAGTTTTATCAGTCATTTTATCTCCAACAGGATTGTTATGTTTTTCTACAGATACGCCAGCATTGGCACCGGCATTACTGGCTTCTGTGTTGGGAATAGTCCCTTCAGACAGCCTCTTTTCAAACAACTCTTGAACTTTCAAGACAGCAATTTGGTCTTGACAATCAAGGTTGAAGAAATCGCTTTTTCCCTCTTTAAGGGATTTCAAAATAGTGAAAGCTGAAAGCTTCTCTTCAATGTAATCTTCGTAAGAATCTTCTTCATCAGAGTCCAGGGAAGATTCAAAACCTAGAAGCTTTGCAAGCATTGCTGCATCGTCATACCACAGGTCAAAGAACTTACGCAAGAATTCTTCCATTGACAGCTCAATGCGAATCTCTTTAGCAGCTTTGAGAATATCCAGGGTCTCAGGGGTGATTTTTACATCTCCATTTGATTTGAAGAGGATAGCTTGATTAAGGCCACTGGCAGCACCCCCCACGGATGGAGTGGTGTAGGATACATGAGGGGCAAAGCCATTTTCTTCTTCAAAGTCAAAAGTGACATCTTTCAGATAAGTGATTTTAGTCAATTTCTACTTCCTCTTTTCGCCCCTTAGCCCCAATACTAAGACCTTGTAGTTTGCCCTCTTTACGGGCTTGCCATAGGGCATCGTTAGTGAATTTTACCTTGCACAGAGGCCAGCCTTCAGGGATGATTGTTCCATTGATAGAGCATTCGGCTTCATTTACCCATGCCTTCTCAATATGCCACCCGTCCGTATAGACAACATGGTCAATGGCCGACTTAAGCTTTCCTGCTTTAATGGACGTGTTAAGGGAATCCACCATCTTCCTAACTTCCTCCCTGTCCATACGCTCGCCATGGAGGTCATCTTGTTCAACAGGGTAAAGCCATTCAATAGCCACTTTCTCTTCTTCTTGGAATTGCTTGATAACAGGAACCTTAACCTCACTGTCACCACTTCCAAGGGCTTTCTCAAGGACAGATAAGATTCTGTCAAGGATTGCTTCTTTCGTCATTGTCATATTCTTGTTAAGAGGATTGTCCATTAAGTGTTCTCCATGTTGCCTACAGAAGCATCATCGGAAACACTATTGCTTGTTCCTTCTCCAGCCGTAGCCATCCCGTCGCCAGCCCTAGAAATGTTCTCTGTCTCAATAAGGACATCATCTTCATCTTCAAAAGAGCCAAGGTGGAAGGCAATGTCTCTAATCTTATTCTCAACCTTCTCTGTAGGACGCAAGAGGCCGACAGATGTAACACGCTGAAGGAACTTAGACAGAACATCCAAGTCTTGCTTCTCAATATCCCCAAAGGTGAACTTACAAGCTGTTTCAGGATTGTATTCCCACCCGTTAAGCCTGTAGAGCTGAGGGATAAGATCGTGATTCAATGTACGAGCGATATTGTTTAGGTGGCTCTCAATGCCCATGGCAAGGAGGTTGGTTTTGCTTTCAGCGAGGCTAAAACTACCGTGCGCTTCGTTCCCCAGCTTAAGGACATCAGCGAAGAAAGATACCAAGATTTGAGTGTCATAGCGTCTTATGATGTCATCAGTCTGGTATTGCTTTCCGGCTCCGTCCACTCCCTTAAGATCAAAGCTGAACAGTGGCTTTCCGGTGTTATCATAGGCCAACGGTGTAAGGACATAAGCCTGCTCACCTGCGTGGAGAGAGGCTGCCTGCAACTTAAGCTCGTTGACAACAGATGCTTCAGGGCCAGTAGGGTTGGCTGTAGCTTTGGCTAGATAAGAAGCGTCAATACCTAGGTGTACGATACCACCTAAGTCCTTAGCCACCCCTGTCAACTCGTACTCTTGAACAAGCATTACATACTTGTAGGGAATATAGGCATAAGAGAGTGGGGAATTTCCTTGAGGGTTGTTCCTCTTAGCATTGTGCCTGAAGTGAAGAATCTTCTTCTGGGGAATCTCCTTTTCTTTTCCAATAACGGCACGGCCAGTGTCAGTGATGATACTATTGAGGTTCTGTTTTACCCCTAGAAGTTCCCCGGTGGAGGTGTCGTAAATCCACTTATCCACTGTATCTTGAGATATTGTCACTAAGTCTTTTATGCCGACAAGCGGGCCGTATGGCGTGTTTATGTTGGCATAAATCTTCTCTGACAGGTGGAATCCATAAGTTATGTAACTCAGAAATTCCACTACATACTCTTCCCAAGGACGGTTCATAGTGAGAAGGCTATAATTAATTTTCTTCGCCCTTTCTGTCTCTTCCTGGGTCTCCTGTCTAGGGGAAACCCTCCACTCTACCTTACCAATAAGCATCTCAATCAAGGCTGTAGCAGAAGCAATGCTGGGGTACAGCATCATCTGCTTATATAACCGGATACACTCAGGAAACCTAAGCTCTTTCCTTGCCTCTTCATATATGCGTCCCTGGTATGTAGCCAATGAAGGGAGAGAATAAGCTCCTAGCTTCATCCTTGCATCAACAGGCTTTAGGTTTGTATCTGTAGGGATGTTAGTTTGCTTTTTGATTGTCTCTTCTGACAAATCTCCCTCCATTAGGTTTTATGCTACTTAATGCTAGGAACTACAGCGTCCATAGCTGTCTTTAGCATAGTAGGGGCTGAATTACGATTTAATGTGAAGTGGGGGATCACTTTTTCTTTGGCTAAGGCATTGAAGGCTGAGGCGCAGGCGTCAACGCAATCATCCCTTCTTGTAGACTTGCTCCGTTCCCCGTTGAATAGCTCTAGTTCGTTCATAAGAATCTGTAGTGTTGCAAACCCTTCTTTGTCAAAAGAGCTTTCAACAATATGAACAAGCCCATTCTGTACAGCCACTATAAAAGGTTCAGCCCTTGTAAGTTTTGACTTAGTTACTGGCATAGGGTCTTGTATACAAATAAGGCCAGCTTCAATGGCTTTCTTATTAAATTCTTGAAACTGAAACTTACCAGCAGAGCCAGCATCAGCAGCCATTACTATATGGCAATCTTCCCCGTCCCTGTGGCCTGTTGTAATGATCCTCGTATCCCTTGGGCCAGAGCGCATTTGAAAACGCTCCATTCCATGAATGTAGTATTCACCGTCTGGACTCTTAGACATCTTAATCCCCACAGTCCAGTCAGCCTTTCTATTATATTCTTGACCTTCTTCCGGTGCTGTTGACGCGGTATCCCAAGCCCTGACAGTCCTGCATCCTACAGGGACGGAATCGGCCTTCCTGAACATACTTCTTTGGAAGTACATTCCAGTGTCTTCCGTAGGCTCCCAACACCCAAGCAAAAGCTGCTTACGCTTCTTTTCTGACATTGAGTCCAGACGGTCACGATAGCTCTGATCAAGATATTTATTATCATCAATCGTTGCAGGGATGTATGTGTAAGTCTGGGGGTTCTTGCCGAACTTATCTACCAGCTCTTGCCTATCCCAAGACGTATGTAGAACATCCTCTACAATTACGAAGTAGCATGTTTTCCCTGACAGCTCTTTTATCGGGAAGAAGTCCTCATCAAGGAAATTCTTTACATAATCAAAGACAAAGTGATTAGGGTCGGGGTTAAGGGTGCAACGTATTCCGCACTTAACCTTGGATACACTTCTGTTCCTTGACCGCAATACATCAAATTGGTAAAACGATCTGAATTGGAACTCTTCGAAATATATTTTTGTTATCTGGCTGCCATACCACGAGTCGGCATGTTTATCCTGCTCAAGATACCCGAAAGTTGTCCTAGCCCCTGACGGGAAGGTTATGGTCTTGGTTTTCTCGCTTATGTGGGATTTACCAATAAACTTACCGTTTGGGTCTTTAAGTATTGGGTCATACAGCCTAAGAGCCTCCACCCAAAGCCCCTTGTCAATTTCTGTTGTTGTTGTCATTTCCTTCGCGCAGGTACGCTACTCCCTGCACCGCCTAAGCTGCTCCATGTCGCCACGGATGTTGAGACTATATCACCATCCAGACAACCTGGATGCCTCCCGTTTCGCCCTGCTCAGGGCTACGCCTTTCGGCTAGTCGTTACACGTTCCCTTAAAGGGCTTCGCTCGGGATTGTCTCATAGAGAGTTCCCCCGAATTAGAGAGGTTATTCAAAGACGATTACTCGCCTAGGTCGCACTTATTTACGAAAAAAAGTTGAGAAGTAGTAGGGGTCATGTACCCCTTGCAAGTTGTCCACAAGGGCGGCGTATGTTTTACCACCACCAGCACCTCCGCCAAAGAAAACAATGTCTTGATCGGCCTGTAAGAATTTCAACTGCACTTCTGAAGGGGTTATTTCAATTCCCATGTCTTTCCTCTTTTCTCTCTAAGTATGTAATTGCATATTCAAGATCGTCTTCAGAGAGAATGAAAGACTCAGTATGTCCGGGGAATTTTTTGTCGAACACCTTTCTACTATTTCTAAATTTGTCATGCAGATGCCTCTCCGACATTATGGCCTCGTACTTACTCATAAGAAATGACCCTGCCAATGACATTTGTTGGTCGCTCTCCCTCATTAGCCTTTTTATCCTATTTCCAACCTCTACGGATATACCTACTTTGTATGTATTCTCAAGATTATTAAATCTGAATATGTATACATACGAATTAGTGGCCTCTAACTTCTCCTTGTTATCTTTTATCTGGGAGGGAGTGAATATGCATATCTTTTTATATCTTCCACAATCAAAACAGCCTTGTCCAGACAGGTGCTTGTAGGCAGCCTGGCTGAAGTCCCCATGTGTGGGGCAGGTGATAACCACTTTATCTGCCACTGTTCGGAGAGTTGCCTTATCATAAGAATATAAGCCTCCGTGTATTTCAGTAGCCCTCTGTATGAAAGATTCAAGTATGTCATCAACCTTGTGTATCGGCCTCTCGGTGCCTCGCCTCTTATTTGCAGAATCCTCTCTTGAGCACTTTGGACATCCGCTGCCATTCAAATGGACACTTGGCAGTTGGCTAAACACAGAGTGTACAGGGCAAACTATGTCTACCTTGCCCTTTCTTGAAAAATTCTTTATCAAGCTGTAATCGTACTTTCCGCTGTGTTTTACAGTGGCCCTTCCAATAAACTCTTCTAACTTAATAGACAGGGAGGAACTAGCCTTCTCACGGCCACAGGCAGGACATCCGCTACCCCTTAACAAAACGCAGGGCTTAGGGTAGTACACACCATGCACAGGGCAGGTAACTTTCACTGCTGTGTGATTATTCTTATATACAGCTTCGGAGAGGTCAAGGAGGGGATTAACCTTTGCAACCGCTGCCTTAAACTCTGCATGAGACATTGCACACTTATCAGCAGCAGTTGTATAGCCACAGTAATTGCACCCGTGACCCTTCAAGTGGTCTGAAGGAGGTTGTCTAAAGTCCCCGTGTACACCGCATCCTATGGTAACCTTGGTGTGGGCATTTTTATATTCTACTTTCGAGTAGTCATAGAGGTTACCATGTACGCCCCGTGCCTCTTTAATAAACTGCTCTGTTGTTTTCCTTGCCGCCAATACACTCCCCTTTAGTTGCACTACATAAAAGAAGTATACTACAGGTTTACAATTTGTCAAGTGTTTTTAATAGCTTTTAGCTATCACTTCCTATCAACAGGCTTCAAGCTAACGATAGGTGCTGTATAACTAAACATATCATCATCGTCATCCTTGCTGTCATTGCCGCTTGCTTTCTTAGCGGTATTGGCCTTAGTCCTACTCACTTTCAGCTTATCTTCATGCAAGACGAGGCTATAGCTGTAATCGAGCAGTTTGATAGAATACTTAGCAGTGGTTTCGTTAAAGCTCTCCATGGACTTAAGAATACTATCTTCTTCACCCTTCAACTCGGAAAGCTCTTTACCTTCAGCACCGGCTTGTGCAATCTTGTTCTGAATATATTTCTGCAAAAGCTCATCCACACGTTCTTTGTTGAAACGCATTACGTCCACAATGTTATGGATGGCTTCCTCAGCGTAGCTCTTAACTTTGATCTTGATAGCGTTATTAAGAGAGCCACCTTTGGGCCGTCCAGCAGGACGTTTGGCATCCTGCTTGGAATCCGGCTGTTTAATGTCTTTTGGATTTTTAATAGTCATTATACATCCTCGTGGCTGTGTTACGGGGCGGCTGTGTATACAGCTTCGTCTCCCAAGTATACAGCCACTACAGCGTCATCGCCAAGGTAAACGGCAACAACTGCGTCATCGCCAATGTTAATAGATGCTGCCATGTTATGTCACCTCTTACTCAGGATCAGCGATAACAACGTACAGCGTGTTGGGGTCTTTAGCGACAATAGCAGCATATTCAGTTTCATTGACAGCTACGATAGTCAGTACAGGGTCAACAGCACCTTCAGTATCGACAGAGGCTACACCTACAGCCCCTTCAGGGATGGAAGCACGGAGAGCTTCGTCAAAGAGGCCATCTTGTACAGTGCGGAGGATTCCGCCGCGTGCGATGGACAGAGAGATTTGTTCGCTGGTAACAGTCATTGTATTTTCCTATTAATGTTTTTAGTAGTAGCAGTATGTGTTTTAGTGTATTAAGGTGTGCTACAGATTTCAGCTTCTTCTGCACGCCTTTTAGTTAGCCCTGGAAGCACTACCTTATTACCGAATGGTGTAGTAGCTTTATTCCATCTAGGTAGTTCTTCTTTACAGGCTTGGCCTACGGGGTATCCTGAATTTATCTTACACAGAAGGGTAGAATCTCTATAAGCCCCTTCTCCTACATTGTATACGAAAGACGTAAGAGCCATTATCTGATTCGGGGTTAATTCCTTCTTAGTATACTTGAACACAATCCCTTGATACCTGTAAACATCATCTATAAGGAGCTTCTCGCACTCATGACGAGGTACTTCGTCTCCTAACTGATCAGCCGTGTATCTCCTTCCAGAAGCGTCCCTTGTGGCCCCGAAACAGGCAGTTGGGATTCCTACAGGATCGAGGTAGACGTAGCCCCTGTACCCTTCAAAACCTGCTATAAGCGAAGCTGTTAAGGCCAAGGTCAGGGTTGGTTTCTTAAATACATTTGTGTAAGCCATTCAATACCTACTCGCCACTAAGCAGTTTTACAATTGCCCCGGAATCCCCGTAGGTGGTGTAATAGGTTGCGGTGGGTCATGGCAATAGTCCCGGACAGCCCTTCCGCTTGTAATACTGCGTCATCGCTGAGACTTCTGATGCGCTGAATGTCCCTTCTCGGAGGACATAGCCAATCATCTGAGCACCGAGAGTAGACAACAGACCAGCAGGGCCACCCGTGTAAGTTGTAGGCCCAATATCAAAATCCCCTGCACTGAGGGTGATGTCGTCGATCCACAGGCCCTTGGTTGTTGCCAAGGCTATCTGCCCGGTGATGGCGGGGACAGTGGTGGCGAGTTTGTCGTCTACGAGGTCTGCTTGGATGTATCGCGGGAATTTGCTCGGGTCGCTGTCGTAGTCATCGGTCCTCGATGCCAGGGTAAAGGGGCTGTTGCCTACACGCTGGTAAGGGATCGAGGATTGATTCGCTGGCACAAGCTGTGCATTCGTCACCGTACCCGATACCGTAAGCGTCAGGGTGCCAGCCGTGGCGGTGAAAGTGTTGCTACCTGCCGACTTCTCACCTGTTGCTGTGCCTGACAGGGTGACGGTGCCAGCGCCAGAGAATGACAGGACGTAGCTTGTCGCTTGAGTCGTCGCGTTTTGAGTAGCGAGCGTGTCGGTATTGACCAGCATGTTATACCGGCTGCTCAGCTTAGGGCGGGCTGTGCTGGTGGTCTGGCTGGCGTGATAGCCTTTGAGTTGCTTGATAGAGATCGTAACGGTGCCATCGAACCCGCCAGCGGCGTACAAATTCACTCCATCGCCAGCGGTAAAACCGTAGACCGTGAATTCACCATTGGTCTCGATCGGAGGTATCCCGCCCATGCCGTAAAAGACTAGCAACCCTGCTGTGCGACCCGCACAAGTAATATCAGCCTTGATCGTAATCCCTACGGGGAGGGCGGCAAGCCAATCAAACACATAACCAACCTCACCTGTAAAACTATATACTCCATCATCAATAGTAGCACCTGCTGGGTAATCGGGTGAGGGATTAAGCCAAAGCTCCGGCCCTAGCTCCAATCCCTGGCTCTTATCCAGCACCCGCCCTACAGGCTGCTCTACTCCCGTGACAGGGATAGTGCCAGCGGCGTCTTGGGAGAGGGTGGAGAAGTCCCACAGGTCGTACCAGAGGCCCTGCTCATCATTCTTAAATAGGGCCTTTATGGCGCTTTCAAGATAGAGGACAGGCATCTTCTGCCGGAACGGGATGAAGGGTTTGAAAGGCTTAAAAACATTCATTGTTTAGCCCCTAATCACTTCGTTACAACAACTGTCACCGTTGAATCAACACTATCGGCTGTGACCCGTCCCCAGATGAATCCTGTTCCGATGACATCGCGGATAACCCCTTCCAGGGGGCCTATGATATGTCCCTCAATACCCGTAGGAGCTGCATCCGCAGCAGTGGTTGCCACCTGAATATATGCACTTGAGGAATTGTAGGAAATCAGAACAGGGTCATCACTATCGTTAGCCAGCTTAACCCATGAAGTTGTCAAACTTACGTTTGTAGTAGCCAAACTGGCCTCCTAAAATTTATTTGATGTTTTTATGGTTCTGTAGGTATTTGGCAGCACGGCTTAAATCTTTCTCATAAGCCTTCTTGCAATGCTGCTCTCCTCGGAGTAGGGAACATGCTAAATCAACAATACGCATAGCTATGCCCCATGCCCCTTTACGTCTGTTCTCGTAGAGACGCCCGCAAAGGGATTGGTTGGCATTGAAGCTGAACAAGAACAGGGTGTTGACAAGCTGGCTAAAGGCATCTAGGACAGATGCAATATACTCTTTGATTCTAAGCATGTTATTTTTAATATCTTATGTTCAATCCCATACTAACATGGGAATTTAGGTTTGTCAAGATATATTTTACATTATATTCTACGGGGACACTCCCTGAAAGGGGCATCACCCGTAGGTGGGTAATGGAGGGGTGGGGCCATCAGGGACACTAGGGATATGCTCATGGTCGTAGGGATAGTTATATCTGCTGAAAGCAGCAGACCTACAGATGGTACACAGGGTCTCTTCTTCCCCTGTTATCAGAATCTTTGTGAACTCATGTCTTTTCATAATGCCATCACAGGCTTTACATCTCATAGGGACAGCCCTTATTGTTATAGGTATATAAAACATAATATCATGGAAATCTCATTTGTCAATAGGGAACATGATAATAAATTTATAATGGGACAGGGGTTGACAGATTAGGAATCTATGATACAATTAATTAAGTATATACTTAAAGAGATACTTAAAGAATATACTTAGTATAAGAGATATACTTTAATACTATCTTTAAGTATATTACTATAAGTATTCTTTATTAGATAAGATATACAGTATATGGTATCTATAAGATATATAGCTAATAAGATATATATATATATATATATATCTTATACTAAGATGTCTATTAGTATATTATTCTGTTAAGAGATATATTACTATATCTATTCTTAGTTAGTTATTATCTAGGGGTATTCATCCTGTGTCCTGCCTGCACCTTGGACAGCACCTTACCCTCACTCTAGGGAATCCCTTAGCTGCTCACTACGTTCCGTAGCATGTCTAAGGAACAAGCCAGAATAGCCCTAGAATCAATTTTATACCCTACCCGCTACCCTACTACCACCTACCTAGAGATCGTTGATTCTAGGTGCCATTTAGCCTTGTTTAGATGGATGATTTCTATATAGCTAAGGGGTATCTCTAGTTGTCTGCCCTGTTGCGGGGTAAAATACCCTGTGTCCTACCTTGAGAGGGACGTTGCTTCGCAATCCCTTCCTCAAGAAAATTACACAGCTATGTTTCACAAGTTGCTTGACATCCCTTGATCCGTGCTCCATAATCACCACCTATCCACAGCCATACACGAGGATTTTTAATGAACAAAATGTTTCGTCTTGTTGAGATTGCAACAGGAAGTCCCTGGGGAGACCTGGAATGTGAGGACGATTACAAGGAGAACATTACCTTGTATGATGATGGCCGTATCATGCTAATCACTAAAGTACAGGGGAGGGTATATGTAAACCCCATTGATACAGGTAAGTGGAAGGTTGTATGGGGTTAGTGATATGCTTCAAGAACCTGCATGTATCGAAAAGGGAAGAACTTAAGGTTTGTAAGAAAACCAAACTATTACAATGCCCTAGATGTAGTTGTAGAGTGTTCTACACATAGGAGGATGGAATGACAACATCAGAGTTTAAGAAAATACTATCTCAGTTATGGAATAGGGAGATAACTGTTGATGATGCTTGGGAAGCTATTGATCTTGACAGGGAGCTTCCTAGCGAATACGTTAATGACTTC
>Ga0172382_10005414_pt1 | contig 19039 bp, 8 predicted proteins | sample Leawel138RmetaG_FD_122245 | JGI IMG/M metagenome (GOLD analysis project Ga0172382, IMG submission 122245) | Leachate microbial communities from a municipal landfill in Southern Ontario, Canada - Leachate well 138R metaG | ecosystem: Engineered > Solid waste > Landfill > Unclassified | place...
AGAATCAAAGCAGATTAAGCATGTTTTGATACGTCAGGAGCAAAGTGGGGTTCATGCCGCCAGCGGTTATGCCCGAGTGAGCGGAAAGGTTGGCGTGTGCATGGCTACTTCCGGTCCGGGTGCGACAAATCTGGTAACAGGAATAGCCACAGCTTACATGGATTCTATTCCGGTTGTTATTATTACAGGACAAGTAGCAACAAAGATGGTGGGGACAGATGCTTTTCAGGAAGTAGATATTACCGGCATTACTCATCCCATTACAAAACATAATTATTTAGTCCAAGAGGCCGATGATATACCGCGGATTATAAAAGAAGCTTTTTATATTGCATCTACAGGGCGTCCCGGGCCTGTATTAATAGATCTGCCTAAGGATATAGCGGAAGATTTCTGCCGGGAGGGGGTGTCTCATGCTATAAACTTACCGGGGTACAAACCTACGGTGACAGGACATTCATCTCAAATAAAAAGCGCCTGTTTGTTGATGGATGAAGCAAAAAAACCGGTGGTTCATGCCGGAGGCGGTGTAATTTCATCCAATGCTTCAGAGGAGTTAATAAGACTTTCTATGCTGCTTCAGGCACCGATAACTACAACTCTTATGGGGCTGGGTGCTGTTCCTACAGAACATGAGATGAACCTAGGCATGCCGGGTATTCATGGACATGGCATAGCCAATAGGGCAGTTATGGAATGTGATTTGCTTATAACCGTTGGAGCCCGTTTCGATGATCGAATGACAGGAGCCGTGAACAAGTTTGCTCCCGAAGCAAAGATAATTCACATTGACATAGACCCGGCGGAAATAGGAAAAAATGTACGTATTAATATTCCAATAGTAGGCAGTGTAAAAACAGTATTGAAAGAAATAATTCAAGATCTGGAACATAACAGACCTGTAAATAGGGCAACATGGTACAATCAGGTACAACAGTGGAAAAACGAAGCATTAAATCCTTATCCTAATTCAGGTGATAGTATTACCACACGGATGGTGCTTCAAAGGTTGAATGAGATATCTCAGGGAGAACTGATAGTGACTACAGATGTAGGCCAGCATCAGATGTTTGCGGCACAATTTTTAAGATTAAAAAAACCTAAAAGCTTTATATCCTCAGGTGGATTGGGTACCATGGGTTATGGATTGCCGGCGGCTATAGGTGCACAAATGGCAGACACTCAATCAAAGGTAGTCTGCATCACAGGGGACGGAAGCTTTCAAATGACTATGAATGAATTGGCTACAGCTAAGGAGCAAGGACTTCCTATAAAAGTACTTGTTTTTAATAACAATTGTTTGGCTTTAGTCAGGCAACTTCAGCATTTTTACTGCGATAAGCGAAAGATGGCGGTAGAAATGACAGGCAATCCGGATTTTGTAAAGCTAGCTGAAGCATACGGAATAGATGGATACAGAATTAATCATGCCTCAGAAATTGATTTGGTGCTGGAAAAGGCACTAAATAGTGAAAGACTCTGTATCATCGACTGTATAATAAAGGACGAAGAGTTTGTTTACCCCACAGTATTAGCGGGCAAAGGCTTGGATGAAATGATAGTGGGAATGTAGGGATATTGTAAGGAATATGGGGAATTTGTGCCACTCAAAGGAGTGGCTTTTTGTATTCATAATGTTTTATTATTTACAAATATTAGAAGGTATTTTAATAAGAATGTCAAATAATATTAATATATACTAAAACTTTTCAAAAACACCCATAATCTGACCAATGAGCATGGTATGATAATAATACGTCACGGCTTGATATTTTATAGTAGTATACCTATAAGGAATTAAAACCTTCACTACATTCAATGCTATGGCTCCATATAGAATACCTAAAAGGATTGAAATATAAATAAAGGGGGGATAAACATCTACCAACAAATATTTTTTAAAGTAGCTGATAATAAAAACATAATTCTACCAATGCAATACAACCATATGGTTCAAGGGCTTATCTACGACTCGCTAAAGGGAGAAGTTGCCGACTTTTTACATGAAAAAGGGTTTAAAAGAGAAAAGAGATCCTTTAAAATGTTTGCTTTTTCTAGATTATTAGGTAACTATAACATAGACAAAACCAAAGGAATAATAGTTTTTGGGGATGAAATATCTTTAATTGTTTCATCGCCTTATGATGAATTTTGTAATTCTCTTGCGTCCAATATGCTACTTAAAAAGAATCTCAGGCTAGGAGAAAACACCTTGGAAGTTGTTAAGTTTATTATGGAAAGAGATATTGTTTCGGAAAACAGAATAAATATAAAGACATTATCGCCTATTGTAGCTTATAGCACATTGCTTAGACCTGATGGTAGAAAATATACCTGTTATTTTGAGCCGGGAGAAAAAGATTTTTGTCGGTTGATAGAAAATAATTTGCGTAAAAAATATGAAGCTTTTTATAAAAAAGAAGCACCTGATGGAGAATTTGAGATTAGACAACTCCATAAACCAAAAATGTCTGTTATGAGTTATAAGCAAACCGTAATAAAAGGTTATTCCGGTAGATTTGAACTAAGTGGATCGATACAGATGCTCCAGATGGCAGTAGATGCAGGATTGGGCAGTAAAAATAGCCAAGGCTTCGGTTGCATAAGGCTTTAAAGAATTAACAGGAGAAACATAATCTTTCTCCTGTTAATCCCTAATAGGTAGACTATAAGTCTCATAAATTAAAACTACATGTTTAAAACCCTTATAGGGAGGCTAAATATTAACGAGACACAACTATTATACCCAAATTTAAAAAAAATTAAAAGAATAACATTGACAAAAACAATACTTAATATTATCATGGACTTATAAAATAAAACTACATTAAGAGGAGGTGAAAAAATGAGCTTACCATTATTAACAAGTCAAATAGGCGCCATGCTATCTAAGGACTCAAGAAGTGAATTTGCTGCGATAACTAAAGACATTAAAAAAATAAAAAAAGATGAAGTACCATATATAGTATATCTTATTTTTGATATACCAAAAGATGAGATCTATATTGAGTTAGCCGGAAAATATACTATGGACTCCAAAGAACAGTATTCATATTTTGGTAATAATTCAAGGGCCTCAGCTCAATATTATCTTACAAGATCGCTGGATTTCAATAAATATCTACTTCTAAGCACTATAAGTGATCTTTATAATACTCTTAAGAAAAACAATATGAATGAGAGCAACTTATATAATATTATTAAAGACTTATCAAAACAAAATATGATCAATTTATCAGAGAAAAAAGGAGGCGGCAGTCTTAATATTAACAAACTGTCTATAGTAAAAAATAAAGATATAGGGAAAATAGAAATTTTTGATAAAGGGAAAATAAAAATTGATGATAATGCTACCAACCCTGATTCTTTTATAAGACTTTTTATAAAGGATGTAAACAAGAAAAACAAATTTGTATTGGTTGTTCCAAAAGTTATAACCAAAGATAATGAGAAAATGATTTTATCAAAGCATAAGGATTATTTAGATTTGGTGAAAAAGGAAAAAGATTTAGGAGAAGAAGTAACAAAAAAAAGAAAAGGAAAAGAAAGAGTATGTTATATTTGCAAAACAAAGAAAGCAGATGTGAATAGCAGTTATATGACAAATTTTTGCGATGCAGGGATTAATAAAATATTTCAAACAACTAAAAAAAATTATTCTCAAATATTAAAGGACTTTGATTATGACAACAACTATTCGATATGTATAGACTGTTATCAAAAATTAGCGCTAGGGGAGAAAATTGTTTCCGAACAATTCAGAGGTAGAATAGCGGGAGAAGATGCTTTTATAATTCCTCAATCGCTACTGAATAAATTAGACTATAAACATTTGAATTACTTAAAAGAAGCTGCAGACCTAGCCTTTAAAACAAATGATGCAAAAAATTGGATTTCCAATATAGAGTCAGAGCTCATGGACAGAGAGAATTATGCCATCAACTTTATAGTTTTTAAATCCGACGGCAAATCCGTATCAATCATGGAAATCATAGAAGATGTCCCTACAATAAGATTATTACGAATAATGGATGTATTAGCCGCAAATTCCGATAGCTTTAGTGCTTTAAATACCAAACTATCTTTAGGCACGATTTATAGGATTATCCCCGTAAAAACGAACAAAACAAAAGAGCAAATAGACATAGGAAGGATTTTATCTTTTTACAAAGCCATATTATCAGGAGAAATTATCAATCATAAAATACTTTTCGAATACGTCTGTGAAGCTTTGGACAAAGGACTAAAAGAATTGAATAAATCAGAAATAAAGAACTACTTCAATATGAATTTGATATATTATGCTAACGGTCGAGAAGATTTTTTCATAAGAAAAATAGTATCGTCATATTTGATTTTAATTAAAGCATGTCAAGATTTGAAACTATTAGACAAAGAAATTTTAAAAATAAAGGATAAGGAGGGGTGCAAGATGGAAATGCCTACGGAAACTTCAAATAAAACTGACATATTTATATATGATGCAGAAAACTTCTTAATTGAGCATTGTTTTGATAACGCTGCAAAAGCCCTATTCTATTTAGGCACTTTAATAAATAGAGTAGCCTGGGCTCAATTCCAAAAGGAACACAGAACAAAACCCATTTTAAAGAAAATACAATTTCAGGGTATGACTAAAGAAGAGATATATAGACTTTATAATGATGTCATAGAAAAGCTGAGACAATATAATAAAATGACTTACTTCACCGAAAGTATTATGAAGAAATTTCACGATTATTTCGGCTCGCTAAATGAAGGGGATATTATGAAAAACCAACATTCCAATGTGTTTTATCTAATGGCAGGATATTCATATATGGTTGGTACAAAAGCCCCCGATGCTACAAAAGATGAAAATAAGGCTGTAGAGGAACTCATAGCTGATGAGGAAAATGAAAAATATAGGAAGGATGAGGAAAATGATAATTAACCAGAATAGTGATTTTTTATTTATATATCAATCTACACTCTGCAACCCTAATGGGGATGCAGATCAGGAGAATAAGCCCCGTATGGATTATGAGACCTCCACTGCCCTTGTAAGTGATGCAAGGATAAAAAGAAATATCAGGGATTTTTTAAAAGAAAAAGGATATAGAATCTTTGTAGACTTTTTGGCGGAACAAAAAGTTCCTATGGAAGTAATGTTTGCGCATATAAGAGATCTGTTTTTGCAAGATAAAAATAGAATGAAAGAGCTGTTTAATGCACGATCCGATATGAAAGAACAATGGGTGAAGGTGTTCGGAAAAAATGATGATTTCTATGATACATATATGAAGTTTCTCGAAACAAAAAAAGATAAAGCAGAAAAGGATAAAGACTTTACAAAGTTTAATAATGCTTTTTTAACGGAGATAGTTAAAATGGAACTTGTGGATATACGTTTGTTTGGGAGTGCTATGGCTGTAAAAGGAGTCAGCAAAACCTTTACAGGACCTATACAAATCAACTGGGGTTATTCCCTACATCCTGTTGATTTGGTAAAATCTAATACTATTACATCAATAATGAATGAGGACAGCTCAACATTTGGGAAGAAATACAAGTTGCATTATGCCTTAATCGCACATTATGGAACCATAAACAAGTATAACGCAAAGGAAACGGGGATGACGAATAAGGATCATGAGAATTTTAGAAAGGCCATAGTCCAATCGATAATGGCTAATCAAACGGATAGCAAGCAAGGGCAAGAGCCACTTTTATACCTTGAAATCTCATATAAACCTGAATTTGACGGATACTTAGGTGATTTAAGGAGATTTTTAAGTGTTACTCACAAAGAGAATACTATAAGAAGCATTGACGATGTTAAGACGGATTTTAGTGATTTAAAAGAAACTATTATAAAGATGAAAGATAAAGGGTATATTGAAGCGGTGCGTGCTTGGAGTCACCCTTTTGCAAAGAATGGTCAATTTATAAATATACCGAAGTATGAGGAATTGGATTTATGGGCTCCCTTAAAAATGGAGGGATAGTATGAAAATTATTTCTTTTCACTTAAAAGGAAAGATGGCACATTTTAGGAAGTATTATTCAAACTCCTCCGCACTATCCTACTTCGTGCCGCCAAGAACAACTATATGCGGCATAATTGCAGGTTTATTAGGCTTAGGCCGGGACAGTTATTATATTGACTTTTCTCTTGACAATCTGAAAATAGCTTTATCGTCGGAAAAACCGATTAAAAAAGCTATGCAAAAGATGAACTATTTAATGATAAACAGTAAAAATGACCTGAATGGTTTTCAGGATTATCATAGTCAAACGCCTATGGAATTAGTTATCCCTCAAAACATCAGAGGAGACTATATTGATTATAAAATATGGGCAATACATAAAGACAGTAAGGTTATGGACAAAATGATTGAAATATTCGGGAAAGAAGAAAACATCTACTATAAAAGTGTTGGTTCCTGTATGGCATTTGGTACAGCTTTTAATTCCGGATGGATAGAAACCAAAGGGATTATTGAAGGCAGATTAATGGAGGAACTATCTCAAGTAACTATTACATCCTCTATTCCTGCAGACAAAGTTAAGGAAATAAAAACGACAGAGATGGTGAAAGGCAGCTATAGGATTATAAAAGAAGAACTGCCTTTAGAATTTGACGAAAATAGGAGTATTACAGATAGAGGGCTAAAAGATATCCTGATAAATCTATCAAATAATGGGATAGTAGCGGAAGTAGAATCATATGTAAAGTTGGAAGATGGGAGTAATATAGTGTGGATGGAATAAGAAAAAGGCATTAAAGCTAGACGCAATCGCTTTAATGCCTTTTAACATTTTAATATGAAAAGAGGTGTGTAAATTGGAATATTTAGCCCATTTTGATAAGGATAAGAACCATAAACAATATTTAAGAGAGCATTTAGGGGCTGTTATGAAATTAATAAAAGCACAGATACCTCCAAATGTAAATTTTAAAAATATAGATAATGGGGTTTTAAAAGAAATGTGCGGATATAGCGGGTATTTCCATGATATAGGGAAGTATAGTGATTACTTTCAAGAATATTTAAAAGAAGGAAAGGATAGTAAATATAAAAACCATGCTCCCATTTCGGCTGTTTTTCTGTATAACTATTTATATAAAGTTTTGAAAAGTCAAAGCTTTGATGATATAGAATTGCGTATAATTTTATTTTTGTATTATTTATCTGTAAAATCTCATCATTCCTCTTTGTTTGTTGAAGCGTCATTATTTAAAAACAATAATAAGGAGCTTAAGATTATAGAAAAGCACCTTATAAATAAAGCAAAAGAAATAATTAAAGATTTAGGACTTAAAGGGAAATTAAAAGAAGAAGAGTTAATAAACTATTTTAAAACTGATATTATAGAAGACAAAAAGAATTTTGAATACTTAGCAAGTAAGTTTGACAGCGGCAGAATAAGCGATCCTAAATGGTTTTTTATGATAATATATATTTTTTCTTTGTTGATAGATACAGATAAAATGGATTCTGCTCAAATAAAGATAAACCTTCTGAAGACAATTACACCGGATAAAGTGACTGATTATATAAAGCTTAAGCATGGTAATGATGAAAAAACACCTTTAATAAACAAAAGAGAAAAAGCAAGATTGAGCATGATGGAAGTTATAGATAATATGGATGATGATGAAGTCAAAACTATCCGGTTTTATACCTTGACTGCACCCACAGGAATAGGTAAAACCCTATCTTCGTTACAAAGCATGTTGAATCTACAAAGGCGGATAATTGAAATAGAAGGCTATACGCCAAGAATAATTATTGCAATACCCTTTATAAATATTATTGAAGGGAATAAAGAGGTTTATAAGGAAGTCATTGGAGAAGAATTAAAAATGGTCGTACACCATGGTTTGTCGGATTTCTCAGCCAAAGAAAAAGCAGGCAAAGAAATACCAATCGATAAGGCATTACTAAAAACAGAAGCTTGGGACGGAGATATAATTCTAACGACATTTGTACAACTTTTCCAATCAATTTTTACGGGAGAAAATAAACCGCTAAAAAAAATAAACAAATTGGCAGGAAGCATAGTTATACTTGATGAAGCCCAATCCGTACCCGAGATTTATATGCCTATTATAGGTGCAGTTTTGCAGATGCTTGCCAAATATTACGGTACAAGATTTGTGCTTATGACAGCAACACAACCTAAAATTTTGGAATTAGGGGACAAACTGTTTGAAACCTGCGGATATAACAACCCGAAGGCGGCTTTTGTCCGATTATTACCGAATCATGAGGAATATTTTGAAGGTTTAAAAAGAACAAAATTCATACCTTTACTTGATGAAATACAAACAAACGAGAGCTTCATTGAACTTTTTTTCAAGCTATGGACAAAAGAACAATCAGCTTTGATAGTTGTAAATACAATTAAAAGAAGTATTGATATTTTTAAATTAATTAGCATGATTATAGATAAAAAGAAAATAAAAGTGCCTATATACTACTTATCTACGAATATTATTCCAAAAAAGAGGCGAGAAGTGATTAAAGAAGTAAGTAAAATTTTAAAGGCTAAAGAACCTGTTATATTAGTTTCAACCCAAACCATAGAAGCGGGGGTCAATTTGGATTTTGATATGGGATTTAGGGATTTTGCTCCCATTGATTCGTTGATACAAACAGCTGGGCGGGTCAACCGTTCTGGAGATAAAGAGGATTATTTACCTGTCTATATTATAGAATTTGAGAAGGATAACCAATATGTCTATGATTTAATGGATAGAGAGCTCACAAAAAAACTGTTAGGAGGCAAAGAAAAGATTCAGGAAGCAGATTATGTAAAACTAAGCGAAGATTATTACAATAGTGTCGCCGAAAGAGAAATATCGGATCAATCAAGAAATCTATGGGAAAGCATAATAAAGCTTAGATTTAAAAAACTCCAAGAATTCCAACTAATAAAGGATATAGGCGAGACGGTAGATGTTTTTGTAGAGACGGATGAAAGTGCAAGTGCTATTGCCGATGCTTATGAAGCAATATTGAAATATGACGGTTGTGGTATTTTTGAATATGATTTATCGAAGGCTTTGGGGGAAGATAGCAAAATTACTTTTAATAGAAAACTAGGAATATTTGAAATAAAAGCACTTATAAAACTTATAATGACAAAGATGAGCGACTTTATAATCCAATTGAGAATAAAAAAAGCGGAAAAAAATAGACCCATAGAATTTAAGGTAAGGGGAGGTGTGAAATCTAATTTATATTGGATACCTTTTGAACAATTAAATGAATACTATGATGAAAACACCGGATATATAGATGATAGCGGAAAAGCAAATATGTATTAGTGGCGGTGATAAGTTGAGTGAAATTAATGTAAACGGTACTTTGGTTTGGTATTATACAATCTGTAGAAGAGAGGTATGGCTTATTTCCCACGGAATAACGCCAGATCAAGATGATTCCAATATGGATATTGGTCGTTTTATACATGAAGAATCTTATGCGAGAGAGAAAAAGGAAATATCAATTGGCAATGTAAAATTTGATATACTCAGTGAAAAAGATGGATATATGATGATAGGTGAAATCAAGAAGAGCTCTAAATATATAGAAAGTGCAAAAATGCAATTGGCATACTATTTATTAGAATTAAAAAGAAGTGGAATAGATGGAATAGGTGTTTTGATGTTTCCCAAAGAAAAAAGAAGAGAAGTAGTAGAGTTAACAAATGAATTAGCGACAAAACTAGCAGAGATTGAAAAAGAGATACTTAAAATATGCTACGAAGAAGAGCCGGAAAAACCTAAAAAAATTAACTTCTGCAGAAATTGTGCATATTCCGAGTTTTGTTGGTCATAGGGGGTGTGAGTATGAAAAAGACAATATATATTTTTAATGATGGCGAAATAAGAAGGAAGGACAACACAATATGCTTTATAACAGAGACCGGTAAAAAATATATACCTATTGAGGATGTCAGCGATATATTTATTTTTGGTGAAATTAGTGTAAACAAATCGCTCCTAGAATATCTAACTCAAAAAGAAATTCTTATTCATTTTTTTAATTATTATGAGTATTATGTAGGAAGCTACTACCCAAGGGAACACTTTAACTCCGGATATATGATACTGAGGCAGGCGGAACACTACTTGGATGAGTCAAAAAGACTTACAATAGCATCAAGTATTGTTGAGGGAAGTTGTAGGAACATAACAAATGTTATAAGATATTATAAAAATAGGGGAAAGGATTTAGAGGTTATTGAAAATGCAATATTAGCATTAAAGGTAAAAATTAATAGTTGCACAAGTACAGAAAAATTAATGGGTATAGAAGGAAATATTCGAGAAGCTTATTATAAAGCCTTTGATAAAATTATTGGAAATGAAAAGTTTAAATTTGAGCAAAGATCTAGGCGTCCGCCTCTTAACTATTTAAACACTTTAATAAGTTTTGGTAATTCAATACTATATATGATGGTTCTATCAGAAATATATAAAACACATTTAGATCCTAGAATAGGATACTTACATTCTACAAATTTTAGAAGATTCACATTAAACCTTGATATAGCTGAGATATTTAAACCAATTATCGTTGACAGGATAATTTTTAAAATAATAGCTAAAAAAATGATTAATGGATCAGACTTTGAAAAAAATATGGGTGGCATATTACTAAAAGAAAAAGGTAGGAAATTATTTATTCAAGAATTTGATGATAAACTTAAGACAACGATAAAACATAGGGATTTGGGTAGAAATGTATCTTATAGAAGGTTAATAAGAATGGAATTATATAAGCTAGAGAAGCACCTAATGGGAGAGAAAGAATACATCCCCTATGTTTCTAGGTGGTGATATGATAAAATGTTTATAATACTAGTCTATGATATAGGTCAAAAAAGAGTTGCTAAAATTCTAAAAATATGTAGAAAGTATCTTCATTGGGTTCAAAACTCAGTATTTGAAGGTGAGATCACAAAAGCTAATCTTATAAAACTAAAATCAGAGCTTTATAAAAAAATAGACACAGAAGTGGATTCTGTCATAATATATAGTTTTAGAACAACTAAATATTCAACAATAGAAATATTAGGAATAAGAAAAGGTGGAGCAGATAATATTCTATAAAATTTGTCGTCGATCAGCAATGATGTAAAAGCCCTATGGGTTAGACGACTATGTTTATTTGTATTCTAATCATTTTTAGAGGCCACTTTACATCAATTATGATAAATAAAAGACTTGAAAAATGATTATTAATATGGACCGATAGAATTATAAGAAACATAGCATTATCAACGAACTAAATGGTTGCTAGAATACCTATAAGGAATTGAAACTTGCGAATCTTGCCAAGAATGTTGCCCTTGACCGGGTTGCTAGAATACCTATAAGGAATTGAAACTGCCTAAAAACCATTACATTATCACTTTCAACCCAAGTTGCTAGAATACCTATAAGGAATTGAAACAATGCACCGGAACCGGAAGCTAATCCACTTGCAACTGTTGCTAGAATACCTATAAGGAATTGAAACACAAAAGGAAATGCGAAAATAACGGAAGATGCGAGGAGTTGCTAGAATACCTATAAGGAATTGAAACAAATCCAAGTCTCATAACTTCCCTCTAAATCACCCTTGTTGCTAGAATACCTATAAGGAATTGAAACTAGTCTATTCTTCCTGCACCTACTTCGATGTCGCATGTTGCTAGAATACCTATAAGGAATTGAAACTCGGAAGTCTTGGAAAAGGAAGTAGACGAAAAATATTTGTTGCTAGAATACCTATAAGGAATTGAAACTTTAACATCACTACATCTTTTAACTTTTCTTTACCCCGTTGCTAGAATACCTATAAGGAATTGAAACTGTTGATAAACAGGGATATTAATAATGAAAGTGAGGAAGTTGCTAGAATACCTATAAGGAATTGAAACGCGGTAATAGGAACTCTTCCAGTATTCGTTATAACAGCGTTGCTAGAATACCTATAAGGAATTGAAACTAAGCTTGTACTACTGATAGAAATATAATAAATAGCGTTGCTAGAATACCTATAAGGAATTGAAACCCCCAAAAAGAATAAATATATACAACTACCCTATAGGTTGCTAGAATACCTATAAGGAATTGAAACCTTCATCCTCAAAATCGTATTCAGCCAAGGTTAAAAGTTGCTAGAATACCTATAAGGAATTGAAACTAGGTATTGAGAAGTGGTATGGATTGAACGAAGTATTGGTTGCTAGAATACCTATAAGGAATTGAAACCAAGACGGAAAGGAACAAAAGCCCGTCAGCCCTCACAGTTGCTAGAATACCTATAAGGAATTGAAACCTTATTAATGATGACAATAATAAGGTTAATGTATGCAAGTTGCTAGAATACCTATAAGGAATTGAAACTCGCTACTAACTTTTCTTATTAGATTTTCGCCCACAGTTGCTAGAATACCTATAAGGAATTGAAACCCTGTAAAGCTCCTTGATTCGATTCTTCCTGTCCTCCGTTGCTAGAATACCTATAAGGAATTGAAACAACAGCCACCCATTTAATCTTGCAGTCATCACAAATGTTGCTAGAATACCTATAAGGAATTGAAACAGGTTTGTATTCTTACTTAAAAATGGTGAAAACATACCGTTGCTAGAATACCTATAAGGAATTGAAACCGGTTCCATCCGGTTCGGGTGGAAGGTAACCCCGCAGTTGCTAGAATACCTATAAGGAATTGAAACCCACTCTCCAAAGTTTTTATAACTTCCTCGTAAATGTTGCTAGAATACCTATAAGGAATTGAAACACTGACAATAGATCTTCTGCTGCCGGAGGAGTGCTTGGTTGCTAGAATACCTATAAGGAATTGAAACGCCACTGTTCCCTGAGGATTTTCATAAAATTTATTCGTTGCTAGAATACCTATAAGGAATTGAAACTACTTCTGCAACATCGCTACCCCATTTGGTAATTTCTGTTGCTAGAATACCTATAAGGAATTGAAACATAGCAAAAGGAGCTAATGCTTCCCAAAGATTTCTTAGTTGCTAGAATACCTATAAGGAATTGAAACACGTATTCCCTAAATAGTACATATATAAAAGATTCAAAGTTGCTAGAATACCTATAAGGAATTGAAACCCCCAAAGAGTAGCAGAATTATTTGCCATTTTGCTGGTTGCTAGAATACCTATAAGGAATTGAAACTCTAATTTTTTTAATCTTTCAGGGAAGAATTGCGGCTGTTGCTAGAATACCTATAAGGAATTGAAACTTTAGTAATATTGCTATACCTTTTGTATAATTAACAGTTGCTAGAATACCTATAAGGAATTGAAACTTGTCCCAACATTGTTTAATTACCTTGTCATCTGGTGTTGCTAGAATACCTATAAGGAATTGAAACAACCCTGCGATAAATTCTCTATATCCGCCATCTGAGTTGCTAGAATACCTATAAGGAATTGAAACCCCGATGCCTTTGGACAAAATGCGGCAGTAGTTATGAGTTGCTAGAATACCTATAAGGAATTGAAACCTACAAACAAGTTACTGCAGATGTGGCTGATGGTGATTTGTTGCTAGAATACCTATAAGGAATTGAAACCCGTTGAAGTGCTTTCTATACATAAAGTAGTGCCTAAGTTGCTAGAATACCTATAAGGAATTGAAACCACCACTAGGTTTAATTACTATTACACACATTATTATAGTTGCTAGAATACCTATAAGGAATTGAAACAAGGCTTTCGTTTGGACGGGTAATAATATTCCCAAGTTGCTAGAATACCTATAAGGAATTGAAACACGGTTTTTTTTCAGCGGGGTGGTAATATTCCCAGGTTGCTAGAATACCTATAAGGAATTGAAACCAATAACTCTTGCAATTTACAACAACTTGTGATATGTTGCTAGAATACCTATAAGGAATTGAAACATCTAACTAATTATCATACAGTGGAGATTCGTATCTTTGTTGCTAGAATACCTATAAGGAATTGAAACCAAATAATATAAAAGATGTTACAACTTATACAGCAGGTGTTGCTAGAATACCTATAAGGAATTGAAACTAACTAGCGCCACGATAAAATAAGCTGCCACTAAAATGTTGCTAGAATACCTATAAGGAATTGAAACTATTGCAATCCTCATAAGCGGAATTATCCAGTATCTGTTGCTAGAATACCTATAAGGAATTGAAACTTAAATATGTTGTCTGCCCGTCTACAGAATCATAAAAGTTGCTAGAATACCTATAAGGAATTGAAACCATTAGTCCCTGATACAAATTCAAATTTTGATTTTTTATGTTGCTAGAATACCTATAAGGAATTGAAACAATAGTCAGGGATGGGATAATGTCTCTAAAGGTGATAAAGTTGCTAGAATACCTATAAGGAATTGAAACCTTTCTACCACTCCTAATTGTTTGCATGGGGAAAATAAGTTGCTAGAATACCTATAAGGAATTGAAACCAATATAAGCACGTCTCCGGAGGCGGTAATCAGCAGGAGTTGCTAGAATACCTATAAGGAATTGAAACCCCTTATTACCACTGTTGGAATAGTTGGCAAAATGGGTTGCTAGAATACCTATAAGGAATTGAAACTTTCTATAAGCGGATAACTGTTGTTCGGCGGTAAACAAGTTGCTAGAATACCTATAAGGAATTGAAACCTGTAAGTTGGTGAAAGACTGATGGCTAAAGTTAGTTTGTTGCTAGAATACCTATAAGGAATTGAAACTTTTTAGGGATGAATCTATGCAAACCATTGAAAATGAGTTGCTAGAATACCTATAAGGAATTGAAACGCTAAAAAAATGGAAGAATATCCAGATTATGAACCTTGTTGCTAGAATACCTATAAGGAATTGAAACTGGTAAGGAAGAGGCAAAAAAAGCAATCTACTCTGGATTGTTGCTAGAATACCTATAAGGAATTGAAACTATATCATCTTAACATAGATAATTCAAAGGTTTCCGAGTTGCTAGAATACCTATAAGGAATTGAAACTTCAATCTATTAGCTAACACACCCATTCCTATCAAGGTTGCTAGAATACCTATAAGGAATTGAAACTTCGATATGATTGGTCCCTTTATTTTAATTATCAAGTTGCTAGAATACCTATAAGGAATTGAAACCTTGTTTAGTTGAGTTTCCAGGTATTGTAATTACACCGGTTGCTAGAATACCTATAAGGAATTGAAACCCGGTCAAAAAGGGGCAATCTTCACAGCAACATATGTTGCTAGAATACCTATAAGGAATTGAAACTTAAAAATAAAGGCTATAGCAGGACATGAAAACATAAAGTTGCTAGAATACCTATAAGGAATTGAAACTATATAGAAAAAAGCGGTAAAAAAGCAATAGGGATGGGTTGCTAGAATACCTATAAGGAATTGAAACAACCTCTAAAGCCTATTAGGGATGTCCCTGAATTTGGTTGCTAGAATACCTATAAGGAATTGAAACATATTTGGATGATGTTTCTATTACCTATAATATCATCAAGTTGCTAGAATACCTATAAGGAATTGAAACAAGAATCCTGATAATATACCGCTTCTGTCACAAGTAAAGTTGCTAGAATACCTATAAGGAATTGAAACAGGCTATTCAGTTTAAAGACGATGATAGTGTACTGAGTTGCTAGAATACCTATAAGGAATTGAAACAGGGAATTAGCAGCTATAATAGGTGTAAAAGATAAGTTGCTAGAATACCTATAAGGAATTGAAACGTGACATCAGATCCTGTGTCAGAAAAGCCAAAGGTGGGTTGCTAGAATACCTATAAGGAATTGAAACATGGCTATGAGTGAAGCTCTTGTTAGGCTGGAATCAGAGTTGCTAGAATACCTATAAGGAATTGAAACTTGTAAACTCCTCTAGATATTCCTCCTTTTTTATTCCAGTTGCTAGAATACCTATAAGGAATTGAAACACCAGTCCACTATCCGCCGGGCAATTTTAGAAGGCAGGTTGCTAGAATACCTATAAGGAATTGAAACCTGAGAGGAAACCTTACAGGAAGTTAGGTCATAGAGTTGCTAGAATACCTATAAGGAATTGAAACTATCATTATAATACAAGGTCGGTAAAATAAAGGTAAGTTGCTAGAATACCTATAAGGAATTGAAACTTCCGCACCTCCTAAGAGTACAATCTCCGTTAGGTCGTTGCTAGAATACCTATAAGGAATTGAAACATATATCAAAAAGAGAAGCATGGATAGAAAAAGAATGTTGCTAGAATACCTATAAGGAATTGAAACTTGCATATCCAAAAGCAGGGTCATGTCCAAATACCGTTGCTAGAATACCTATAAGGAATTGAAACTTTAAATTTATACTACTTGCTTTAAGATCCAAAGGCGTTGCTAGAATACCTATAAGGAATTGAAACTTTTTAAGCTACTTTTTTCCTATTGTATTCATCAATGTTGCTAGAATACCTATAAGGAATTGAAACTTTCTTCATACAATTCTTCGTTTATATCACTTATTTCCGTTGCTAGAATACCTATAAGGAATTGAAACTCTAAATCAGTTGGAAAATATCCCATTTTCACATGAGTTGCTAGAATACCTATAAGGAATTGAAACCTGCAATTCCGGTACCTAAAGCACAATCGGAACTAAGTTGCTAGAATACCTATAAGGAATTGAAACTGATGAAATAATAAGAAAAAGATTAGAACAAGCTAAAGTTGCTAGAATACCTATAAGGAATTGAAACTCAGAAGCGATTGAGGAAGCCATTAAGAACATTCAGGCGTTGCTAGAATACCTATAAGGAATTGAAACGATACATTACCGCCTTTTTAAGAGTTTCCCTTTCAAAGTTGCTAGAATACCTATAAGGAATTGAAACGATACATTACCGCCTTTTTAAGAGTTTCCCTTTCAAAGTTGCTAGAATACCTATAAGGAATTGAAACTTAGCAGAATTGGATAGGCAGGTGATAATTTGAGAGTTGCTAGAATACCTATAAGGAATTGAAACTAACATTCCAAACACATACCGTTTCTTGCATATTTATTGTTGCTAGAATACCTATAAGGAATTGAAACTGGTCTTTCAATTTTATGTCCGTGCCCTAAAATCGCGTTGCTAGAATACCTATAAGGAATTGAAACTTTAGTGCTTCGATAAAATGCTTATCTTTATGCCTAAGTTGCTAGAATACCTATAAGGAATTGAAACCTATTTAAATGATGAACTGTATTGTCTTCAGTATTAGTTGCTAGAATACCTATAAGGAATTGAAACGCATTAGCCAGAGCCGAAAGGGAAGGTATTAGAATTGTTGCTAGAATACCTATAAGGAATTGAAACAGTCGTATAGAATGTAAATGGGGGAATAGAATTGAAAAGTTGCTAGAATACCTATAAGGAATTGAAACCCAAAAGCATGGGAGTGGATTATAGTACCGTTAGAAATGTTGCTAGAATACCTATAAGGAATTGAAACTGATATGGGGAGATATAGCTTTTGATAAAACTCAACCGTTGCTAGAATACCTATAAGGAATTGAAACTCCAGTCTTGGCAACCGGACATTCCTACCCTATTTGTTGCTAGAATACCTATAAGGAATTGAAACCCTTCTTCAAGACAGGGACAATCCCCTGTCTATTCGACGTTGCTAGAATACCTATAAGGAATTGAAACTTTTTTTTATTTCATGCATATATTTATTGAGCATATCAGTTGCTAGAATACCTATAAGGAATTGAAACTCCAAGTAAAGAAGATATAATGACTACAAAAAAGATGTTGCTAGAATACCTATAAGGAATTGAAACAGCCAATATGAGCAACCTTCATCTTTTAATTTTATTTGTTGCTAGAATACCTATAAGGAATTGAAACCGGGTCGTAAGAAAAGAATCAACGTAAGCAATAAAAAGTTGCTAGAATACCTATAAGGAATTGAAACGAGATTGATAGAGACTATAATGCAAGTCTAAATCTACGTTGCTAGAATACCTATAAGGAATTGAAACATGATAATTGTTATAAAATATGGTTAATTATCGCATAGTTGCTAGAATACCTATAAGGAATTGAAACTCGGTACAAATATTGGCAGACAATATAAATCCATAGTTGCTAGAATACCTATAAGGAATTGAAACGTAGGAAAATGGCAAAAATGAATGAAGAGCTTCAAGGTTGCTAGAATACCTATAAGGAATTGAAACGTAATTACTGCAGCTGATAATGAAGATGATATAAAAGGTTGCTAGAATACCTATAAGGAATTGAAACTATCGAGAGCGGCACACCTCTGTGATGAGTGATAGGGCGTTGCTAGAATACCTATAAGGAATTGAAACAGAAGAATGAAAACACACATAAATATTCAAAACATGGTTGCTAGAATACCTATAAGGAATTGAAACACAGTTAGTTGGTACGGATAGGTTTGTTGCGTATTAATGTTGCTAGAATACCTATAAGGAATTGAAACTATATAATGCCACTCTATCAAGATCATTACCTTCTGCGTTGCTAGAATACCTATAAGGAATTGAAACAAATAAGTCTGGAAAAATTGAAAGGAATGATTATTAAGTTGCTAGAATACCTATAAGGAATTGAAACTTTCCAGTTTATAAACAGCTATTGTTACATTAAAAGTTGCTAGAATACCTATAAGGAATTGAAACTCCGTTACAACTGTAAAAGGTAGGGATTTAGATGTCCGTTGCTAGAATACCTATAAGGAATTGAAACCAAATAATATATCTTTATAGTACCTAGTCGGAAATAGTTGCTAGAATACCTATAAGGAATTGAAACTCGTTAAATATGGTGGGTTTAAAAATAGCATATGAAAAGTTGCTAGAATACCTATAAGGAATTGAAACTTTTATTGTATATCCAATGGTATATATGTCGGAGTGTTGCTAGAATACCGTAAGCGTCAAATAGAACAAGACATATAAATTAAGATATGCCCCATATGACTTGCCTAATCATTCATTAAATACTTTAGGTTTTTTAGGCTATAATCCTCTGCTTTTATTTTTCTTCCTCCCA
>Ga0172382_10005415_pt1 | contig 19039 bp, 15 predicted proteins | sample Leawel138RmetaG_FD_122245 | JGI IMG/M metagenome (GOLD analysis project Ga0172382, IMG submission 122245) | Leachate microbial communities from a municipal landfill in Southern Ontario, Canada - Leachate well 138R metaG | ecosystem: Engineered > Solid waste > Landfill > Unclassified | place...
CCTTCCTCCCGAAGGGCCTGGACCGCCTGGGTCCCCGAATAGTCGAACTCGCATGCCTGTCCGATCACGATCGGTCCGCTCCCGATGATGAGAATCGATTCCAAATCTTTCCTAGCAGGCATGGTCGGCCTCCCTTGCAAGTATCTTGTACACGCCGGTTTCCACGAACCTTCCGAACGCTCCGAACAAGGAGCGTGCCTCCCAAGGCCCCGGCCCCGCCTCAGGGTGGAACTGCACCGTCATGATACGATGTTCCTCGTCGAAGAATCCCTCGACTGTCTGGTCGTTGTCGTTCACGAGCCACACCATCGCTGATGGGGGAAAAGTCGATGGATCTACGCAGTATCCGTGGTTCTGAGCCGTCACGTAGACATTTCCGGAGATCAGGTCTCGAACAGGATGGTTCGGGCCGTGGTGACCATACAGCATCTTCATCGTCTTCGCCCCGAGCGCTTGGGCCGCCAGTTGATGTCCCAGGCAAATGCCGACGACGGGTATCGTGCCGATCACCGAGGCGATCTGTTTCACATGAGACTGCAACGAAGCCGGATCTCCCGGTCCGTTCGAGAGGAAGAGTGCATCATAGCGTGCATCCGAGGATAGTATGGATACGAGTGGCATCGAGGCAGGAAACACCGTCACACCGATACCGATTCGCCGAAGCTGTTCCACGATGGAAGCCTTGGTGCCGAAGTCCCATAACGCATAGGAGGCGTGTTGGTCCCCGTACGATTCGAACCGGATCGGCTCGGGTACCGTCATCGGCGTGATGAAATCCCGCTCTCCCATCGCTGGACATGATCGTATCCACCCGGTGACCATCCTGATGGCCTGCGTGTCGTGGCCGATACCATCGACCACCACGCCGTACTGCGAACCAGATGAGCGGAGGTGGAGCGTCAGTGCCCGCGTATCGACATCCGTCAATCCACAGACATCCCATTGTGCACACAGGTGACCGAGCGATGCACGTCCCGGTGGCAGATGCCCCTCATGCAGGTCCCTGAGGATCAAGGACTTGCAGGTGAAACGATGCAGGAACGTCTCGTCCCAGGAGGGATCACACCCATAGTTCCCCATGTGTGCGCTGGTCATCACGATCGTCTGTCCGGCATAGGAGGGATCGGTGAGGATCTCGTGGTACGCTCCCATCGTCGTGTTGAAGAGCACCTCCCCCAAGGGGGACTCGTCATGCTCCATGTGCACGAGATCGGCCGGCAAGGGCGCTCTCCTGCCGAATCCGATTCCGGTGAACCAGGTTCCATCGGAGAGAATCAACGTCGCATCATGCACCACACACCATCCTTTGCAACACCTTGTTGCACGCTTCGGGAAAGTTTGTTGCATGATACTGATTTCGGTATATTTATACAACACTTTATACATAATTATGCAACAATATTTTTGACTGGCGCATGCGAAAAAATCAGGCTCCCCAAGAGGGAGCCCGACAGCTTGGATGAAAATCGAGTCAGGAGGGATCGAACCGTTTGACCGACTGTCCCTTGATGATCAGATTCCTGCCCTGCTGCAAGGTGTCGATACCACCGGTGGCGAATTTCTGCACCAGCATGTTTCCCAGGGCAGTGGCCTCTACCGGACCCGCGAATACGGTCAGTCCCGTTTCATCGGCAGTCCATTGGTCAAGGATCTCGTTCTTGCATCCGCCGCCGATCACATGCAACGCACCGTAGCGCTTGCCGGTGATGGATCCAAGGTGAGCAATCGCCTTCGCATAGGCTTTCGCCAGGCCTCTGTAGATGGCCACCATGTATTCCCCGTGTGATCGGGGAGCGGGGAATCCGAATTCCTCGCACTGGCGGGCCACACGATCCACCATCAGGGACTGGGCACTGTTCGGCTTCAGGTAGCGTTGGTCGTCCGGGTCGATATACCCGGGATACGTGCTGCCCTGCAGCGTTTCTCGGTCGAGATCCTTCCATTGGATCTGTTCTCCCAAGGACTCCCAATACCGAACGCATTCCTGTTGTATCCACATGCCCATGATGTTCTTGAGGAACCTGATGTTTCCGTTCACCGCCTTCTCGTTGGTGAAGCCGCTCTCCAAGGCCGAGTCGGTGAGCACCGGTGTTTCGGATTCGACTCCGAGCAACGACCAGGTGCCACTGGAGATATACAAAAAATCCTCTCCTTCCTTCGCAGGAACTGCGGCAACCGCAGAGGCGGTATCGTGTGTTCCGACAGCCACCACCACGATATCGGAAGGAGCGTTGAGCTCCTCTGCTACGAACCGATGCAACTTGCCCACGACCGTCCCGCTCTCCACCAGGGTGCCGAACAGTTTTCTCGGGAACCCCATGCCGTCGATCGTTTCCCAATCCCAATCACCAGTATTCGGATTGAACAGTTGTGTCGTTGATGCGTGGGAGATCTCGTTGACCATCTTGCCGGTAAGCCAGTAGGTGATCAGGTCGGGGATCGAGAGATAGCGGTCTGCAGCCGCGAAGGCCTCGGGACGATTCTTTTGCATCGCTGCAATTTGATAGAGCGTATTGAACGGTTGGAACGCGATGCCCGTCCTCGCAAAGATCTGCTGCCGGCCCAGCTTGGAGCATACCTGTTCGATCATCCCGTCGGTACGGGAGTCACGGTAGTGGTATGGCAGGCTTACGAGCGAGCCGGAGGAATCGAGCAATCCGTAGTCGACTCCCCAGGAATCGACCCCGATGGAGACGATCTCATCCCCGTATCGGGTGAATGCCTCCTTGATCCCCTTCTTGATCTCACTGAAGATGTACGTGATGTCCCAGTGGGACTCCTTCAGCAACATCTCGTTGCGGGTCACGAACCTGTTGGTGATCTCGAAGCCGTCGAGGTCCCCGACGATCACCCGTCCGTTCGATGCTCCGAGGTCGACCGCGATATGCTTGGCCATCTCTCTCCTCCTTGTCAGTCGGTATGCTTCGGGGCATGAGCCAGAAGGTATGATTCAGCCTCTACGTTCCACAATCCGCCGTGCCGGTCTACGATCTCGGCCAGCTTGGCGAAGAACGGATCGCTCTTGCCCTTTTCCGCAAAGTCTGCGATCGCAGTCAACGGCAACTCGTAATGAGTGTAGATCAATTTCTTGCCACCCGGGATCGAGGGAAGCTTGATCACCGTCTCAGGCACGGCATTCAGGCCACCGACGTGCGTGATCATGGCGGACGGATTGATCAGACCCTGCTCCATCATGTGCAACGACTCGCGCATGTCCTCGGTATTTCCGCCGCTGGTGCCGACGATGTGTGTCGATGCATAGTGGACATTGTAAAAATTGAGGCTCGCGGTAAAATCGGTCCTGTTCGGTCCTGCGAAGAAGCTGAGACATCCATCCTTCGCGAGAATCGCGTCGGCTTGTTCGATCAGTGCCTTCACGGGTGCCATGACCATCACGTCATCATACCCATGTCCGTTGCTCAGTTCCATCATCGTTGCCACGGGATCCGAGAGTTCCTTCGTATTCAGGTAGACCAGCTTCACCCCGTTGCGTGCTGCTTCCTCGACAGGATACAATGCCGCGGCACGAGCGAGACGCGCATCATCGATATCGGTGACCACCATGAGTGCTGGCTTGCGATCACAGTGGATTCCATAATCAATCGCCCCGAGACCCATCGGGCCGACCCCTGCGATGATCGCAAGGTTCCCCCCCTTCACGATACCCATCTTGTGCTCGTACGACCCTCCTGTGGTGTGATACATCGCGTGATAGGTTCCGACGATGCAGGAAACCGGTTCGGCAAGCGAACCGAGGAAAAATGCATCCCCCTCGTACTTGAGCAGGCAATCCATCTCCATCACCTCGTTCGGGATGACCACATAGGTGGCATCACCACCGATGTAGTGGTACGAGTATCCGGGAGCGTCGAGGGACCCCTTGTAGTTCAGGGCAGGCTGGATGGAGAAACGATCTCCCGGTGCGAAGGATGAGCTCCATTTGCTCCCCACCTGTACGATTTCCCCGCAGAATTCGTGCCCGAGCATGATGGGATTCCTATCCACATCCTTGGGGATGCGCTTATGATCGGCACCCTGCTCCGCAGCCTTGTGGTCCGACATGCAGACACTGTTCGTGACGATGCATGCCAGAATCTCGTCTTCCTTGATCGCGGGCAGCTCGAACTCCTCGATCCTCAAATCATTCTTGCCATACAGTCTGACGGCTCTTGTTCTCATGTGTTCCTCCTTTCTAGTTGAGCATGACCTGCCCACCGGTGACGGGCACCGCTTGTCCCGTCTCATATTTCTGCTCGACGATGTAACAGAGAGCACGCACGACATCCTCTGTCCTGCAGCCTCGGTTCAAAGGTACTTTCGATTCATATGCCCTTCTCACGTCCGCTACCGTGTTCGCTCCGGGAACCTTCCCGGCTCGCAGGTATTGCACGAAGAGGCCTCGTTCCGGATCCGACCAGAGCGGACCATCAAGAAAATTCCCGGGACAGATGGCGTTCACCTTGATGTTGTCCGTCACGAGCTCCAGCGCAAAGCTCTGCGTAAGCCCGATGGTTCCGAACTTCGCCCCTGCATAGGCTCCATTCTTGTTCGATCCCTCGAGCCCGCTCTTGCTGCTGATCGCCACGATATCGGTCATGTAGGCATGATCGGATCCGATGTTCTGTAGTGCAAGCTGACGGGCGGCAAACTTGGTGCATAGGAAGAATCCGGTATAGTCGACCGAGGTGACGAATTGGAAATCGGCCAGAGACATCTCCTTCACGCTACCTGCCTTCAGCACGCCGGCGTTGCTGACGAAGAGATCGAGCGAACCGGTCGTGGAAGCGACCGAATCCATCATCTGCCTCACCGAATCCTCGTCCGTCACATTCACCGCCAGGCTGAATGCTACGGTGGAACCGGCTTGGGAGTTCAGTTGCAGGGCGAGCGTCCGTGCACCCTCGGTGTTCAAATCCGCGATGTAGACGTATCCCCCTTCGGCGACCAAGGATCTCACGATTCCTTCTCCGAATCCCTGTGCACCGCCGGTCACCAGCGAGACCTTGCGCTTCATGATCGCACCGCGGGAGTTGTCTGCACGTGCAGCAGGATCCTTGGAGACCCCCGAAGTCCGTACAGCCTCATCGTATGAGATGCCGAGTCCCATCGACCATGAGGTCCCTTCCAGACCGATCGTCCGGGGATACCGTGCATGCTCGGCACAGAACCGGGAATACCGGGTACGCCAAGAAGCTGCCAACTCCTCGATTTCAAAAGGCCCGGCACCATGCAAGGGGAGCTGAAGCTCTGCCTGAACATCTTCGAGGACCGTCACGACCAACGCGGTCTCCCCGTCGCTCGTCATGCCCCTGATGATCGGGGGGACCCAACTCTTCACCGATTCCTTAGTCATCTGCGTCATACAACCTTCCTTCATTGCAGTTCACGCTTTGCAAGAGCGACGATCGATTCGGGTTCGAACGGATCCATCGCCTTTCCCAGCTTGGCATAGAGAGCGATACGTTCCTCCAAGGTTCGGTCCGCCAGGGGATTGTCCTTGCTGAATAGCGACCACTGGTCACGATAGTCGGTCAGCTTCTCATGAGCGACCAGCGCCCAGGCGGAATCGACCAGATGGATGCAATCGGGAGCGAGAAGCTCGGGACAGTTGAACGACTGTCGTGATGAGTTGATATCGACACCGCTGATTTCCATCAATCCGTGACGTTTGCATAGCGTCTGCAGGCGCCGCATCTGGGCAACCGAATTCCTCGGCGGCATGTAGGTGATGGCGGGATACCCGAGCTCTGCGAGATAGGCAACCAATTCATCGAGATAGGCATCCTCGAACCGTTCGGCTTTCTTGTCCCCGGTAACGCTCTGTTCGATATCCCCCAGATAGGCGTACGCGGGAATCGCACCGATCGAGAGGCCGAATGTGACGACATCACGCACATCTACGGTCTCTTCCCGTGAAGGTTGCATGAAGAACCGGGGAAGGAAATTGCCCTTGAGCAAGCCCAGCAGGTCATACCCGTAATGTGCATTCTGCGGATCCGACAACAGCGAACCGATTCTTCCTTCCACGGGAATACCGAGCTTGCGTTGTAGGAAATCGACCACGGGAGTGCCCCTCCCTACCGTATCCATGATACGCAGGGCGAGAGCATGGAGGATATGACGTTCCGTCACGGAACCTCCTTCCTCGAATCGGGAGAGCGGCATGACATCGCGATCGAAATCGAGACTCTCCAGGGAAGAATCATTCAGGAGTTCGTTCAGGAGAGCTACCTGGGCCCTGTTCCTTTCATTCCTGATGTTCCTGATGGGCTCGAGGAACCGCCCGGCCTCTCCGATGGCCTTGCGCGGTACACCGTGCACACACATGTAGACGATACCCTCGGAATCGGGGTTGTTTATCTTTCGGGTGGCGAACGGAGTGTCATGGAACGAACACCTCACCTCGAACCCGACAGTACTTGCGATCCCGATCCTCCGTGAGGCCTCGAGCATCTCCTGTGCCGCGGCGATGCTGTCATGATCGATCGATCCTACGATGCCGAGACCTGCGCGCCATGCTTCGAATGCAGCCGCCGACGGCTCATAGGGGCTGAATGAAAAGGATGTGTGCACGTGGTTGTTGACCTCCTGGAGCACTCTCCTTTGCAATTTCCCGTCCCGTACCGCCTGCCCGATCCGAGTTGCCGCATCCAAGCGCATCGATAGGTCCCTGCCGTTCAATTGCCTGATCAGATCATCCATCTGTCCACCTGTCGGATATCCCATGTCATCTCCCCATGAAAAGTCAAGAGGGGCCCGCCGTTTCCGGCGGGTCCCAAAAACGAGCCGCACTCGTTCTTACACACCCTTTGCACTGGTGCGTCTGAATTCACCATCTGTCTTGTTCCTGCGTGTCTGGTGCCCAGGCAAAGGCAGGACCTGCTCATGGATCGTATCGATGATCGAGTCGATCTGCGGGAAGTAGTAGTCCTCCATCTCGGCAGGCGGAGTGATCCAGTTCTGTGATCCCACGACCACCACAGGCGCGTCGAGATAATCGAACGCAAGCCTGCTGAGGTTCGCCGCCACGGTCTGGAGGTAACTGCCCCGCTCCGCACTGTCGGTGACCAACACCGCCCGGCCGGTCTTCCTGACCGACTCTACCAGCATCTCATACTTCAGCGGGTTTATCCACCGCAGATCGATCACCTCGGTCTCAAGACCGTAGGATTCCTTGATCTTCTTCGCCGCATCCATGCACGTATAGAGCGAAGGCCCGAGCGCGATGAGCGTCACGTCCTTTCCCTCCCTGCGGATCGCAGGCTCTCCCTCGGCAATCTCGTAGTACCCCTCGGGAACACCACCCTTCTCGAACTGCTCTCCGATACCATACAGTTTCTGGCTCTCGAAGAAGACCACGGGGTCGGTTCCGCGAAGAGCGTAGTTCAGCATCCCCTTCACATCATACGGCGTGGCAGGATACATCGCCTTCAGGCCAGGCACCGAAGCAACCATGCTTGTCCATTCCTGGGAGTGCTGCGCACCGTACTTGTTTCCGACCGACACACGCAATACGAGAGGCATCTTCAGCGCTCCTGCTGACATGGATTGCCACTTCGGCATCTGGTTGAACACCTCGTCGCCTGCACATCCGAGAAAGTCACAGTACATCAACTCGACGACCGCACGTCCACCGGACATCGCATAGCCTACTCCGCTCCCCACGATCGCCGATTCGCTGATCGGAGAGTTGAAGAACCGATGGTACGGCAACAATTCCGTAAGTCCGCGGTAACAAGCGAACGCTCCGCCCCAGTCGCGGTGATCCTCACCGTATGCGACGAGGGTCGGGTCTATGGAGAACCGGTGCGCCATCGCCTCGAACACTGCATCACGATACTGGTATTGGCGGCTCGCAGGCAACTCCTTGCCCTCCTCGTCGAAGGCATAACGTGCACGACGGGCAATCTGCTGTACCCGGGGATTCTCCTCGAGCGGCATGGAAAGCTCAGGATCGCGATCATCAAGCTTTTCGATGTTGCCATTGCTGAACATCACGCTCTCGATGAACTGTCCGTCCACCATCGGCGAGAGTTTCTCATCGACGGTGATCTCGAGCGCCTTGCGCATCTTGGCGAGGACAGCCGTCTGCATCTCCTTCAGGTCGTCCTCGGTGACCAGACCATTCTCAACGATATACCGGCCGTAGGCGAACACCGGATCCTGGGCCTTGAATGCCTCGAGTTCCTCCTTGGTCCGATACGTCATCGCATCGGAGGGGCTGTGTCCGCTGAACCGGTAGGTGATGGTATCCATGAAAACCGGTCCCTTGCCTTCGAGCAAGAGCTTCTTCTTCCTTGCGGTCGCCTCTGCGACTGCAAGGGGGTTGAAACCATCGACGCGCTCCGCATGCATCGCATCGGGATTCACTCCAGCTCCGATACGTGCGGCGATTCCCTGTCCGGCTGTCTCGCCGACAGGTTGTCCGCCCATGCCGTAGAAGTTGTTGAAGACATTGACCATATAGGGAGGAGCGCCTTTCATGTCGCCCCACAATTGCTGGTACTGATCCATGCTCGCCATGTTCATCGCTTCCCATACGGGACCGCGGGCAAGCGAACCGTCGCCGATGTTGGCGATGACGATTCCCTTTTTCCTGTTCACCTTCTTGTAGAGGGCGCTTCCGAACGCGATGGTTCCCGACCCCCCTACGATCGCGTTGTTCGGCATGCTGCCGAAGGGAGCGAAGAAGGTGTGCATCGAACCTCCCAAGCCCTTGCTGAATCCCGTGGCCTTCGCGTAGATCTCTGCCAAGGTTCCGTAGATGATGAAATTCTCAGCAAGATCCTTCACATCCTTGCCAGGGAAATGTGCCTGTACGACCTTGAATGTCTCGCCACCCATGAATTGTTCCAGGATAGGCTGGATATCCTTCGCATCCATCTTCTCGATGGCAGAGAGACACTTCGCGAGGATTTCTCCGTGGCTGCGATGGCTGCCGAAAATGTAATCTTCCGGATCCAGTGCCAGTGCCTGCCCTACCGCCGCCGATTCCTGCCCGGCAGAAAGGTGCGCGGGGCCTTTATGGTTGTAGGTGATTCCCTGGTAGACACCCTCTTTCTTGATCGAGTCGAGCATGGTCTCGAACTCACGGATGACCAGCATGTCGTAGAACACCTTCACCAAGCGTTCCTTGCCATAAGTTTTCAATTCTTTCTTGAAATCGGGAGTGTATTGGTTCAACGGGATCGCAGGGATCTTCAGGGTATCCTTCTGACGAAGCTGAACCGGATCGAAAGTGATTTGCTTGGACATATATGTTGCTCCTTATACCTGTTACAGGGTGTGATCGATGGCGAACAGCGTATCCTTGATGATCTCGGAAACGCTCGGATGGGGAAATACGATTTCCTTTACATCCTGGATTCTCAATTCTGACTCAATCATGACGGCAGCGCCATGTATCATCTCGCTGCTGTAGGGTCCCAGCAGGTGGACACCGAGGAGAGCTTTCGTCTTCGCATCGACGACAACCTTGCACAATCCGGCGGCCCGTTTGCCATGTTCGGCCAAGAAGCGACCGTTCGCACGCATCTGTGTGGTCGCACACAGGACCTCGCGTCCCTGCTTCTTTGCCTCCTGCTCGGTCAATCCGCACCCTGCGGCTTCGGGCATCCCGTAGACCGCCCAGGGGATCGCATGGTACCGCATCCTCATCTTCTGGGTACCATAGAGGTTGGAGATCACCACCTCCGCCATCCTCGAGGCCGAATGCGCGAGCAACGATTTGCCGTTCACGTCCCCGATCGCATGGATGTTGGGGATGTTCGTGCGCAATCGGTCGTCGACCTCGATACCGCTTCTGGTGATGACCATACCCAGTCTGTCGAGACCATTCACATTCGGACGCCTTCCTACGCTGAGCAGGACCTTAGCCGCAGCTACCTGCAGGGCATTGCCTTTCGCGTCGGTGTAGGAGACCCCGTCTGCCGAGATCGCGGTGACGCGGCAGCCGAGATGGAAATCGACCTCCTTCATCTCGCGCCTGACAAGCTTCGCGAACTCGCCGTCCATCATGGGAAGGATCTCATCCATCATCTCGATGACGGTGACCTTCACCCCGACACTAGAGAAGTAGGAGGCAAACTCGATGCCGATCACTCCGCCACCGATCACCACAAGGGATTCGGGCAGCTCGCCGATCGAAAGGATCTCGTTGCTTGTGAGCACGTGTGGCAGATCATGACCGGGAATCGGTGGTACTGCGGGCGAGGAACCGGTTGCGATGATCAGGTGTTCCCCCTCATATAGCGAATCTCCCACCTGGACGTGATGTGCATCCACGAACGCGGCCTCACCCATCACCACGGTGACATGATTGCTCTTCATGAGATACGCGATGCCGCTTCGCAAGGTCTCGATGGTTTCCTGTTTCCACGCCATCGCAGCGGGAAGGTCATACGTGACCGCCTTGGCGACCACACCCATCTTTTCCGATTCCAGAGCATGTTTGTACAGTTTCGCGGAGTTGAGCAGGCTCTTGGTGGGGATGCAACCCCAGTTGGTGCATACGCCTCCCAGCTGGTCCTTCTCGATGAGCAGGACCTTCTTTCCAAGCGCGCCAGCCCTTTCGGCAGCAACATATCCTCCAGGACCGGCTCCGATGACTATCAAGTCGAAATGTTCCATCTTCACCCTCCTACAAGGCAAGCAGCGTGTCTACTGCTGCGATATTCTCGCACAATGCCTTGAGAAACCGTGCCGCAGGAGCACCGTCCACACCTTGGTGATCGATCGTCAGCGAGAGTGCGATGTGTGGGATGAAAGCGTAATCACCCTCCTCGTCCTCTATCGCGCGCATCGAGATGCCACCGACTCCGAGGATCGCCACTTCCGGGACATTGAGCACGGGAGTGAAGGTATCGATGCCCATGGCACCGAGATTGGTCACGGTGAAGGTGCCGCCGGTCAGGTCGTCCGGTTGTGCCTTTCCCTCCATGCACATGCTGGCAAGTCGCTTGAACTCGTCACTGATCTGCTTCAAGGAGCGACTGTCCGCGAACTTGACGACGGGCACGAGCAATCCCCTGGGGGTATCGACCGCACACCCGAGATGGACATGTGTGAAATTCACCATCCTGTCACCGAGGAAGTGACTGTTCATGTACCCGAAATCCTTGAGTGTCTTGGCGACGGCAAAGAGGATGATGTCATTGATGGTGACCTTCTGCAATCCCATCTCCGCCGGACTCGACTTCAGGCGCTGTCGGAGCGATTGCAGGGCCGTCGCATCGGCATATGCATTCATCGTGAACTGTGCGGTGGTTGCGATCGATTCGTGCATCCGCTTTGCGGTCACCTTCCTCACTCCCTTCACCGGGGTCTCGACCATCGGTCCGGGGAACGATGCATCGGAGGAAAGCGGTGCAGAGGCCGCTACCACGGGGGATGTCAGGTCGGTCGAGAGTATCCTTCCGCCGATTCCGCTTCCTTGGGCAGGAGATTGCAATCCGCCCTGTGCCAAGGCTTCCTTTGCCACGGGACTCAGAGGAGCGCGTGCGGAGGCGGCGGCTACCACATCCCGTTCGATGACACGGCCTTTCGGACCACTGGCGGAAATGGAGGCGGGATCGATGCCCATCGCTAGGGATGCGGCACGGGCTCTCGGGGAGACGCCTTGTGCACCAGCGGAGGCAACGGACACCGTCACGGGGACCTCTTGCGAGGAGGCCTTGCCTGCCGACACGGGTGCGGATCCTGAAACCTCAGGAGCTTCTGCTTCCGGTGCAACGCTGACCTGTTCGCCTTTCTGTCCGACGATCATCATCGGTTGCATGACCGGAACCTCCTCGCCTGCCTGGTAGAGCAGCTTGAGGACTGTCCCCTCTGCACTCGATTCGACCTCGATGGTCGACTTGTCGGTCTCGGCTTCGCAGACCACGTCTCCGATTGCCACCTGATCTCCTTCCTTCACCTTCCATTCGAGGATGATGCAGGATTCCACGGAATTGCCCTGCTTGGGCATCACCACTTCAGTTGCCATACGTTCTCCTATGCATGTCACGCACGCTCATACAATCATGACGTCTATCCCCATCGCACCGATGTCATCGATGGCGTCGCGGGGCAGACCCTTGTCAGTAATCAGGATATCTATCTCGGAAAGGCCGAATATCTTCACGAATCCCTGCCTCCCGTACTTCGAGGAATCGACGACCAGGACCCTTTTGGCCGCTTGGCGGCACATCTGGCGCACGATCTCGGCATTCTCCATCAAGTGGGTGGTCAGTCCATGTTCCTTCGTGAACCCGTCGGTCCCGGTGAATGTGAAGGCGACATGGTACTCCTGAAGCTGGCGGAGCGCTGCGGGTCCGACGAGCGCTTCCGCGGAAGGCCGGAACTCTCCGCCGACCATCGTGAGGGAAATGTTCGGATTCACTCGGGCGAAGGGGAACAGCAGCGTGGAATTGGAAACGATCTGGATGTCCCGCTTGCCGAGAAGATAACGGCCGATGAGCGCACTGGTAGTTCCGTTGGTGATCATGATGCGATCCCCATCGTGTACGAGCGAGGCCGCTGCCTTGGCAATGGACTCTTTTTGCTCTACGTTGCTGCCTTGCTTTTCCATGAGCAACGGATGGTACGCACTCATGGCAGCTCCGCGGGTCCTGAGAATGATGCCCTTCGACTCCAAGGCTTTCAGGTCCGATCGGATGGTTACCGAGGATACCCCTAGCGTATCGCTCAACGAGGCCACGGACAATTCTCCGCCAGCCTGGAGCAATCCCACGATCCTCTCTTCCCGTTCCGTCAGTCCGACCACCTCTGAACCACCTTCAATAATTCTTCCATTTGCTTTCGATTCTATTACGTTTTACTTTCCATTGCAATACCATATCCGAAATTTTATCGTACCCCCTGCGAAACCGACTCTTGAAAAGTGATGTCCTACAGTATACAGTAGCCTCTCAAAGTCACAGGGAATCTGGAGGACATGATGCGCATCATCGGTCAGCTGACGATCATCGCCACGGTTGGATTTGCAGGGACGTTCTTCGCAGGACTGCTTCCATTCCCCTTTCCCGGAAGCATCATGGGGATGTTGCTCCTCTTTCTTATGATGACGCTCAGGATCGTCAAGACCGAGCATGTCCGGGAAAGCGCGCAATTCTTCTTGACTTACATGGCAGCCTTTTTCATCGTACCGACGGTGACGCTGATCGAGAAAGTCGGGATGTTGGACGGCCGATCGTTGTTCCATTTCATCTGGATCTGTATTGCAAGTGCATTCCTGACTTTCCTCGCCACGGCAGCATCGGTGAAGCTCACGCTCCGTCTCTTGCACCGATCATCGGGAGACAAGTCATGAATGAGCTGCTGCACGCTCCGATGTTCGGCATCGCACTGACACTCTGCACCTATGCCATCGGGCTCTTCGTCTCACGGAAGGTGCGCTCTCCCCTGGCGAATCCGATGATCGTCGCCTCGATCCTCTGCATCGCATTCCTCAAGCTGACCAGCATCCCCCTGGCAGCATATGCGGTGGGAGGTGATTTCCTGGTGATGCTGATCTTCCCCGCGACCACCTGCATCGCGGTTTCGGTGTACTCGCGCATGGATCTCCTGAAGCGTCATTTCATTCCCATCGCCATCGGGTGTACGGTCGGTGCGACCGTCTCGATCCTTTCGGTCCGTGTTCTTAGCCGGCTCGTGGGCCTGCCCGAGATCCTTACCAACTCTTTGTTGCCCAAATCGGTGACGACCGCGATCGCATTGGAACTGGCCGGACTGTTCGGCGGAGAACCGTCGTTGACCGTGGTTGCCGTCATGGTGACGGGAATCTCGGTAGTGCTCGGGGCGCCCTTTCTCATCCGTCTGTTCGGAATCACCGATCCCATCGTGCAAGGGGTTGCGCTCGGTACCTCCAGCCACGTGATCGGGACCACGAAGGCTCTCGAGCTCGGCCAGACGCAGGGAGCGATGAGCGGCATCGCGATCTTCATCACAGGTTGCGCTACCGTGATCGTGTCGCTACTCTTGTTCTGAAGATACGGAACCGAGCATCTGCAGATAGTTGCGACGGTATGAGGTAGGAGCGAGTCCCGTCTTCAGCTTGAACTGCTTGCTGAAGTGGAATTCACTGGAGAATCCCAGCTTCGCAGAGACCTCCTTCACCGAGAGGTCGGTACAGGTCAGAAGCGCACTCGCAGCCTCTATCTTCAGCTTCATGTAATACTTCATCGGGGTTTGGCGCATCCGCTTCGAGAAGAGCCTGATGAAATAAGATTCGGTGAGGTTCAGTTCATGCGCAAGATCCCCCAGCGTCAGGTTTCCCATGACCTTCTGCTGCATGATCCGCAGTGCACGCTCAAGGTGTCTGCTCTCACTGTCATTTCCGAGCGACTCTGTGCCATCGCACAGAAGATAGAGCAGGGAACAGACTTGGTGGCTCGCCGATTGACGTCGGTGAAGCAGTTGGGAGAGGCCTTTCTCCTTCACCTCCTCGAAAAAGAAGCGGTAGTTGGTCCCGATATGGAATGGGCTGTTTTTCTCCTGTTCGGCAAGCAGTTCCCAGAGGTCCCGCTCCTGATCTTCCAAGCGGAAGAGGATCGCGTAGTAGGTCACCGGATCATGCGCCCGGGCCTTGATGGTATGGACGGTATGCGGCGTGGAGATGAATAGCACGCCGGGATTGATCAGATACGAAGTCTTGCCATTGATGAACTCGCCATCTCCCCCGAGGAAATAGTGAATCTCGAACTCACGCTCGCCATGAGCGTGTGTACGGCCATGCCATCGCAACTCGCTTTTGGTCCGCATCTGGTATACGAAAACAGCGTCCAGAATATCCATAGGTCAATTATATGCATGCCTACGCAATTTTGTCTATTCAATATGAAGTGTTGTCCATACGATAGTTATCATATCAAGTAGAATATGATGGATGAGGAGATGCCATGGCAATCGTTGCAGGAATTGACGTTGGGACACAAAGCACCAAGGTACTGTGCTATGACACTGAGGCAAGGAATATCCTTGCCACGAGCCAGTCTCCGCATGAGCTCATCTCGCGGGAAGACGGTTCGCGAGAACAAGAGGCATCATGGTGGATTGGTGCGATGATCAGCTGTTTCGCCTCGATCGATCCGGTCATCCGCCGTTCCATCGAGGCCGTCGGCGTATCGGGGCAGCAGCATGGTTTCGTTCCGGTGGATGCTTCGGGAGAGGTGTTGCATGCAGTGAAACTCTGGAATGACGTCTCCACCGCTGCAGAGTGCGCACAGATTTCCTCGTGCGCAGGGGGAGATGCACAGCTGCTCGCAGGAGAAGGGAACCTGATCCTTCCGGGATACACGGCTTCCAAGATCCTGTGGTTCAAGAAGCACCACCCCGACAAGTACGGGAAGATGGCCCACATCCTGCTTCCCCATGATTACATCAATTTCTGGCTTACCGGGAATGCGGTGATGGAATATGGAGATGCCTCCGGAACAGCACTTCTGGATATCAAGAGTCGTACGTGGTCAAGGAAACTGCTGCGTTGCATCGATGCGAAACGTGACTTGAGCGAGGTGCTTCCCCGTCTGATCGAAGCGCATCAGGTGGCAGGCAATCTCACCGCGAAGGCAGCAACCCTGCTCGGACTCGTCGAAGGAATCCCGGTTTCCTCGGGCGGAGGAGACAACATGATGGGGGCCATCGGCACGGGAACCGTCACCGACGGTACGCTCACGATGAGTCTCGGCACCTCGGGAACCATCTACGGAGCTTCCGACACACCCGTGATCGATCCCCAAGGATTGCTCGCTGCGTTCTGTTCCTCCACCGGAGCCTGGTTGCCGCTGCTTTGCACGATGAACTGCACGGTCGCGAGCGAGGTCACACGAAAACTGTTTGACCAGGGGGTGGCGCAATTCGATGCGATCGCGAACGAGGCTCCCATCGGCTGTGAGGGGGTCGTCATGCTTCCCTACTTCACGGGCGAACGTACTCCGAACTATCCGCGGGGAAAGGCGTGCCTGATGGGCTTCGATTTGCATAACATGAAAGTCCGGAACATCAACCGCGCCGCGCTCGAATCGGCCATATTCGGATTGCGACTGGGACTTGATGCATTCAAGGATCTCGGGTACCGGGCCAAGGAGATCAGGTTGATCGGAGGTGGCGCGAAGTCATCCGTATGGCGCCAGATGGTCGCCGACATCTGCAATCTGCCCGTAGTCGTCCCGGCCGTGCCGGAAGCGGCTGCCTTCGGTGCCGCCCTGCAGGCTTTCTGGGCTCTCGAGCACGCAGGAGGAAAGGATACCGGCATCTCCGGGATCGTTGCCGATCACGTGGTACTGGAGCAAGAGGCCTCGTGCGTCCCCATACCGGCCAATGTGACTAGATATGCGAAAGCATATGAAAATTATATGTTGTATGTATCCGCCGTGAAACCGATCTTCGGTTGAGACGGATGAACCTGATTCCATGAGGAGGAACAGATGAGTAACGTTTTTATCGGGAACCGTGAATATTTCAAGGGTATCGGAAAGATTGCATATGAAGGGCCGAAGTCGGACAATCCGCTCGCATTCAAGTTCTATGATCCGAAGAAGGTCGTTGCAGGCAAGACCATGGAGGAGCACCTACGCTTCTCGATTGCCTACTGGCATTCCTTCTGCGCAGACGGAAACGATCCGTTCGGGAAAGCGACCATGGTGTTTCCCTGGAAGGATGCGGATCCGATGCAGGCCGCGAAGAACAAGGCCGAGGCAGCATTCGAGTTCATCACCAAGATCGGTGCGCCATTCTATGCCTTCCACGACATCGATGCATCGCCCGAAGGAAATACGGCGGCCGAGTATGAGCAGAACTATCTCGAGGTGGCCGCGTACCTGAAGGAACTGCAGGACAAGACCGGCGTGCGGTTGCTGTGGAACACCAGCAACCTCTTCAGTCACCCCCGCTACATGAACGGAGCTGCATCCAACCCCGATTTCCCGGTGGTCGGGAGGGCTGCGTTGCAGGTCAAGACCAGTCTCGACGTCAACGTGATGCTCGGCGGACTCGGGTACACCTTCTGGGGTGGCAGGGAAGGATACATGACGCTCTGGAATACCGATACCAAGCGGGAGCAGGATCACCTCGGAACGTTCTTTAGGATGGCACGCGACTACGGAAGGAAGATCGGGTTCGACGGAACGTTCTACATCGAACCGAAACCGATGGAACCTTCGAAGCATCAGTATGACTATGATGCGGCGACCGCGATCGCCTTCATCAAGGACCAGGGACTCGAAGGCGATTTCAAGTGCAATATCGAAAACAACCACGCCACCCTCGCAGGACACTCCTTCGCCCACGACTTGCAGGTCTGCGTAGACCATGGCATGCTCGGAAGCGTCGATGCCAACCAGGGTGATGCCCAGAACGGATGGGACACCGATGAGTTCCCGACGAACGTCTATGAGACAACCGAAGCGATGCTCATCATCCTGAAGAATGGGGGGCTGCACTCGGGCGGATTGAACTTCGATGCGAAGAGAAGACGCAACTCAACCGACCTCGAGGACCTGTTCATCGCTCACATCGGGGGCATGGACGCATTCGCACTCGGTCTCGAGACCGCTGACAAGATTCTCCGGGATGGCAAGATCGAATCTTTCCGTGCACATCGCTACCGCTCATTCGATACGGGTGACGGCAAGGCATTCGAGGAGGGCAAGCTTACGCTCGAGCAACTCGCCCAGATGGGTAGGACGGCGAAGTGTGATGATATCAGCGGAAAGCAGGAGATGCTGAACAACCTGGTGAATCGCTATCTCTTCGATCGTTGAAGCCTGTCGGCAGTTCATCCGGGGCGCCTTCCGAGGCGCCCTTCCTTTTCTCCTATTGTTCCTATAGGTAGAGTAAGGTATATTGGGAACCGAGGAGGCTCTTGTCATGAAGATTTCGACCAAAGGAAGATATGCGCTCAGACTGATGCTCGATCTCGCACGCCATCCGAACCAATATGTTTCCATCAAGGAGATTGCCAGTCGACAGCAGATCAGCCACAAGTATCTCGAGCAAATCATCATCCAGCTCGTTCGGTCGGGATTCGTCAAGAGCATCCGCGGCCCGCAAGGCGGTTACACGCTCGCGGCAGAACCGGAAAAGATCACCGCGGGAATGGTCCTGCGCGTGATGGAGGGAAGCCTCTCTCCCGTGCAATGCCTCGACGATGGGGCCGATTCATGCTCGCGGATGGGGGAATGCGATACGATCGCGCTCTGGAGAAAACTCAAGCAGGCCATCGATGACGTCGTCGATCATGTTACGCTCCAAGACCTGCTGGACCGTACGGAAAAACCCCAGATTGCCATGTGGTTGTGAGTAGTCAGGATTAACTATCACGTCATGACACACATTTTCACGAAGCCTACGAACACAATTGACATTTTGCACCGCATGCTCCACCATGAAGACACAATGACTTTTTCCGCATAGTGAATAATCACCATATGCAGTCTTGGGGAGGAAACAGGCGATGCGTCATGCATGGGATATCCTGGAAGAATATAGGGGGACTCTCTTCGAAGGAGAGTGGCCGTCGATCTGCCACATGTTTCTGATCACCTTGCGCAGATATCCCGAAAGACCTGCGTTCACCGTGATCGAGGGGAACGCGAAGCACTCCCTCACCTATGCGCAGATTGCACGTCGTATCGGGGGCCTAGCTGCATTCTTGCACAGCCGCGGGATCGTGAAGGGAGACCGTGTCATCCTCAACGGCAAGAACTCCCCTGCCTGGGCAATGAGCTATCTCGGCATCATCTTCAGCGGAGCGATCGTGGTCCCGCTAGACAACCAGATGGGTAGCGACCGCGTCGATGCACTGAGCGCGTTCAGCCAGGCGAAGGGAATTTTCGCCGATCGGGATGTGCTGGATCGGCTGGAAGAGGGTTCGTGGCTCGCTACGCAAGACCTCATCGTCTCCCTTGATGGTGCTGGTGACGATACCTACCGCCGGTTTGCATCGATCAAGGAGAGCGATGGGCCGCTGGAGGAACTTGAACTACCTTCGGGAGAGGATATCGCCGCGATCCTCTATACCAGCGGAACGACAGGAAATGAG
>Ga0172382_10005416_pt1 | contig 19038 bp, 21 predicted proteins | sample Leawel138RmetaG_FD_122245 | JGI IMG/M metagenome (GOLD analysis project Ga0172382, IMG submission 122245) | Leachate microbial communities from a municipal landfill in Southern Ontario, Canada - Leachate well 138R metaG | ecosystem: Engineered > Solid waste > Landfill > Unclassified | place...
TCCTTGCAGATGGACTCCACAGCTTCGGCATACTTCCGCCTTCGCTATTCCGTCCATCCGCCCGGATGCTACGCCTACCGGGGACTACCCGCCTTCGCTTCGCTCTCCTTGGCGGGCAGCGAATGACCTCATCACTTATATGGGCACAACACGGTAGCCGACGCTAGTGAGCTCAATTTGAATAGATCATTGGCGGAGAGCGCGGTACGTTTGGCGATATCCTTTCGTTTGAAAACCTGCTTTGATAATGGACACGCACAGTAAAGAGTGCTTTAATTTGAATTAATCTTATTAAAGCAGTCTTTACCATGAAGAACCCCGCTGGAACCTACGTTACCACGACAACGCTTGGGGAGAGCGTCAAAGCCTTCGTTCCTGCCCCGCTACCGCCGGCGCATCCTGCGCTGGTGTCGGACTCATTCGCCGACCTAAACCGGGAGGCCGAACTCGCGCTGGCCCGGCTCTCGGGTGTGTCTGGACTGGTCCCGTCCGTGGATTGGCTGCTCTACAGCGCGATCCGTAAGGAAGCGCTCCTCACCTCCCAGATCGAGGGAACCCAAGCCACCCTGACCGACCTCTTCGACGAAGAGGCAGGGGTCGGCATCACCAACACCGACGACGTGGAGGAGGTAACCAACTACCTCCGGGCCTTCCGCCTGGTACAGGACAACCTGCGTGACCCGAAGGGGCTGCCCATCAGCGTGCGCCTGCTCTGCGACGCCCACCGCCTACTGCTCGACGGCGTGCGCGGGGCTACGAAGCAGCCTGGTGAACTGCGTCACTCCCAGAACTGGATTGGCGGGACGCGGCCCGGCAACGCGGTGTTCGTTCCTCCCCCACCCGGCCATGTCCCGGATCTGCTCGCGGATCTGGAGCGGTTCATCCACGACCCGAATCCACCGCTCCCGCCGCTCGTGCGGGTTGCCCTCGTCCACGCCCAGTTCGAGACCATTCATCCCTTCCTCGATGGTAACGGGCGAATCGGGCGTCTGCTCATCGCGGCCCTGCTGGAGGCCTGGGGATTGCTGCCTGAACCGCTCATGTACCTGAGCGGATACCTCAAGCAGCACCAGATGGAGTATTACCGCCGGCTCTCCATGATCCGCGAGGAGGGTGACTTCGAGGGGTGGGTGAACTTCTTCCTAGAGGGTGTGGCCACGGCTGCAGCCGACGCCGAGCGCAACATTATCGCCATAGCGAGCCTCGTGGCGGCCGACCGGCGCGTGCTGCTAGCGGCTCCCAAGGCGGGTCCCGCGAGCTACCGGCTGTTCGAGGCGCTGCCCATGATGCCTCGCTTCACCGTGGAGCGAGCGCGGCATACCTTGGGCACCACCTTCCCGACAGCGAGCGCGGCGGTGAAGACACTGGAAGAACTCGGGATAGTGACCGAACTGACCGGACACAAGAAGAATCGCATTTACAGCTACCAGCGCTACATCGACCAGCTATCGCAAAGCCACGAGCTGATGTGACACCGGCCGGATACTCCCTCCTCGAACTCCTAATCTAAGCGGGTGGTTGTGTAGGTCACATAGAATAAGCCGATTTGGCTGCGCGTAAACGCTTGTCACCCCACACCTACGATTGTTCGTAATCAGAATCAGGCCCACCAAACTCCCGGCCGACAGGTCCGCCCAATGCTCCTTGCAACTTCCTGTGCCGGCACCATGCAATAGCAAGGTCATCCATGACATCGGGGGGCACACACAACATGGCAGATATCCCATTAATATCATGCTGGAATGTGCACTCCTCGGGATTGTCGACAGCCAGATAGGCCGGCGATTGGATATCACCTGACGTCAACTCTTCATAGAGATGCACGCCTGATTCCGATTTGTAATAGATGGTTACTTTGACGCTCATAATGGCCTCACTTGCTGACGAGGTGGATCATTGGAATCAGTACATGCACATCGCCGTCTGACGTGTTCCGTGCGTGTTGTAGAACAGCCGCTACTTACCGTAACCCAAAGATATCGCAATGGACAGTCGGTGTTGGATGTGTTCAGTCGCGTGCGGCGTATCTGCGGTTGTGTAGGGTGGCTCGCTCAAATGTTCACAATGCAGGTCGCTCGCGATGAGCGATCTTCATGACAGGTGTTCGGCTAGCGGTGGCGGATCAGATGTTGCAGTAACTCAATGTCCGCGGGAACAACCCTGAGCATCGGGTTTGTCCAGTAGACCGGGCGGGCATCCCACGATGGCCAACGCTTCGATACCTGAGCGCAAACCCTAAACAATGAGTGTTCCCTTGCTGCCCGCGATGCCGATCTTGGCCTCCGTCCCCGAACTGAACGCCAAGTAGTCCGCCTCGATCCCGTCGCTGAAGATCACCCCGCCTTCCGGCATGAGCGAACGCACCACCAGCTTCGTGGCACGATTCACGGTGCCATAGACAAGTTCGTTAGACGTGGTGCGGCTCGGAAACGGTTCCCGCACTGCCAGTTGCAGATAGTCCGCATCCCAGGCCCACGGCCGGTAGGCATCGGATAGAGCTTTGCCATAGGCGCCGGCAATGGCCATCGCCCCGGTCACAATGGAACGCATCCACGCCGACGAACCCAGCCCCGTTGAGACGATGATGCCGCTGGAGGACTGCACCTCCTTCTGCTTGCCCAGCTCAATCTCGTACCGCGCCGAGGTGTGCGTCTTCGGCCCGATAAACAGGTCATTCACCCCCAGCAGCCGCTGCCCGTCGCTCAATACCGCCTCTGCCATGGTCACGGCCTTGGCCGTCCGGTGATTGCTCACCACGTCCTCGATGATCGAGCTGATATCCCTCGGCTCGAACGGCAACAACACGCCATCGAAGCGCAGCGGATCGGGATTGACGCCGATGAGCGGCTTGCCATCGAGATACTTCATGGTGTTGGCCACCAGGCCGTCCTGGCCGAGGGCCACCACGATGTCGCTCTCACCAAATACGAAGTTGGGCAGGAAGCTGCGCTCGATGACCTGGAACCGGCCGTAGGCCTCCAGGGCGGCCAGCGCCGTGCGCTTGGCCGCCTCGTAGGTCTCGTGCTCGCGGACGTAGTCGCTGAAGTCCGCCCCCAAGTGCTCGATGTAGAACTTCGCCTGGGCAAGGGTGTGGTAACGCGCCACCAGCTCTTCGAGCCGGGTACGGCGCGTTACCATCACGACTTTGCGTTCGCTATTCATGGTTATGCCTTCGGCGTGTATATCCGGGGACCGTCCGCCCCCATCAGTGTCTGCAACAGTTCCGGCGAGACGTTGAGGCTGCCGATACGCTCTGCCCGCTCCGCGATCCCACCGAAGGCCTGGGCGATGAGCTGCCCTGGCTGCATGCCGACCGCAGCCAGCGCCTGCACCACACGCGGGTCGGCCGGTTCCAGCGCTTTCATCACCGCTGCCACCCTGTGCGCCTCGGCCTCGGCCAGCGTGCGGGTATTCTCCGCCTGACCGGCAACCAGTGACTTGCGCCGCTCCTCCAGGGTGATGTCGGCCTCCATCTCGGCACTGCGCAGCTCATTCTTCTTCTGCCGCACCGAGGCCTCGGCTTCCATCTGGGTCTCGCGGATGAGGCGCTTCTTCTGCTCCACCGCCACTTCCGTGTCGAGCTCGCTTTCGCGGATGGCCCGCTCCTGCTCCACGGCCGAATTGCGGCGGGCAAAGATGGCCTCGTCAGCCGACTTCAGGATCGACTCGCGCGCCTCGGCTTCAAGGGCGCGGGCGGTTTCCGTCGTCGGCTTCACCGCCAGCACCGACACCCCGAGCACCTCCAGCCCCAGCGCCATGACCTCGGCGTGCGCGGCCAGACCGCCGGCGACCTGGTTGGCCAGGGTCTCGGAGGCCCGCAAGGCATCCTTGAGCCCCATGCCCTTCACCGTCTGCTGCAGCAGCACTTCGGTGATGGCCAGCACCCGCTCGGGCAGACGCTGCGGGTCGTCGGAGACGTAGCCCTTGCCGTCCGGCTTCAGGGCGAAGTCCAGCATCCCGGCGGCCTTGCGCGGCTCGGCCACCCGGAAGGCCACCTGGCCCTGCACGGTCACTGCCTGGAAGTCGTGGGTGACCAACTCGAAGATGAAGGGAGCGTCCCGGCTCCCCACCGGCACGGCGGCCACGGTGGAGAAGGGACGATAGTAGAAAAACGACAGACCGGCGCCCTCACGCACCACCTTGCCGCCGCGGTACTGCAGCAGGTAGGTGGTGGGCTGGGCTTTGACGAATGCATAGCCAAACATGATGACCTCCTTAACTAAGTTGTATTGCGCCACTTAGTAAGTTGCACTGTAGAACTTATCTGATAGACTGTCAACGTGCTCCCAAGAAAATTTCTGCCATGACCAAGACCGCCTTCCCCGCTCCCAACTACCCGCGCCCGCTGACCACGGTGGATGTGGTGATCTTCACGGCCCTGGAGGAGCAACTGCAGGTGCTGTTGGTGAAGCGGCCCGACGGTCCGAAGGAACCCTTCCCCGGCCGCTGGGCGTTGCCCGGGGGCTTCGTCGACGTCGACAAGGACACGAGTCTGGAGACCTGCGCCCTGCGCAAGCTGAAGGAAAAGACCGGGGTGGATGCGCCGTACCTGGAGCAGCTCGGCAGCTGGGGTAGCGCCGAGCGTGACCCGCGTGGCTGGTCGGCGACCCATGTCTACTTTGCGCTGTTGCCCCAGGCGGCGGTGCAGCTGGAGAAAGGGGCCAATGCTTCCGAGGTGGCTTGGCACCCGGTCATCGACCACAAGGTAAAGCCGAAGCTGGCCTTCGACCACGCGGAGATCCTGGCCGTGGCCATCGAGCGGCTGCGCAGCAAGTCGGAGTACAGCTCGCTGCCGGCGTACCTGCTGCTGGAGGAATTCACGCTGCCGGAACTGCAGCAGGCCTACGAGGTGGTGCTGGGGCGGCCGGTGGATAAGAGCGCCTTTAGAACGCGGGTGCTGTCGGCGGAGGTAGTGGAGGAAACTGGGGGCCAGCGGCCGACTTCCAACCGGCCGGCGGCGCTGTATCGGCTCAAGCAACCCGGGGCACTGATCTTCTTTCCCAGGACCTTCAGCCCGCGGAAGGAATAATCAACACTGGCCACTAGGCAAAGCGTGATTGTTTAACTGTGGACTACTCGGCCTAGCTTCGCTCTCCTCGGCTGGCAGCGTACGACCATGGACGGTTATTGTCCCTGCGCGCAGTCGTCCGATACTCGCTCGAATAACTCCCCCACCGTACAGCTCAGATACTCGCAGACCTTATCGATGGTTTCGATATCGACCTTTTTGACGGTTTCGTTGTACAGCGCAGCGATTTTATGCCGATGCAAACCTGTACCCCGCTCCACATCAGAAACCTTGAGCTTTCTCTCACCAAGCATGCGAGACAAGTTGCAGCGAATCATCGTTCAGCCCCTACCTCAGCATTATGAATGAGGATAATTCTACACAATGTCTGAATTTACGACAATTCGCTTGACTAACGGACTTTTTATCTCCATAATGTCCTTAATTCGTACATAGTGTACGGATTGTGGACACAGGAGACTGACGATGTCGTACACATACCTAACGACCCAGGAGCTAGCAGATCGTATCAAGTACAACGCCCGCACCATCCGCAACTGCCTCAAAGACAGCGTATTGCTGGAAGGGCGTCACTACATCCGTCCTTTTGGCGGCCGCAAGACTCTCTATATCTGGGAGGCCATTGAAAAGGATATGGGCAAGATGACCAGCTCGTTGGCGATACCCATGTCAAATGGAGGGATCTGCCATGGCTAGTGTTCGAGCTCGCAAGGAAACCAACAAGCTGTACTTGGATTTTCGGTTCGAAGGGATCCGTTGCCGTGAGCAAACCCTGCTCGACGATACACCGACCAACCGCAAAAAATTGGAGGCGTTACTCAAGCGCATGGATGCCGCGATGACCCTGGGGCAGTTCAACTATGCCGATTTCTTTCCCGGCAGTCCGATGGTGGCCCGATTCGCGCAGCGTGAGCAATGCTCCGATGAACATCGTGCCTCAGTGGATGGTGTGCCGACGGTCGGGGTATTCAAGGAGACGTGGTTCCACGAAATGATGCCGACCTGGCGCAAGAGCTATAGCAAGGGGGTCGTGCAGATCTTCGATACCCACATCATTCCACGATTTGGGGATAAGGTGATCAGCCACATCACCAAGGCAGATATCCTTGATTTCCGGGCGTCGCTCGCCAAAGTTCAACCCGGAAAAGACAAGTCCAGAGCCCCGTCAACAGTCAATAAAATCCTGAAGGTTTTTCGACTAATGATGAATGAAGCGGCTGATCGATTCGATTTTAACTCACCTTTCAATACTGTGGCACTACTCAAGGAGCCGAAGAAGGACATTCATCCCTTCACCATAGAAGAGGTGAATCAGATCCTGACCACGGTACGCCCGGACTTCCACAACTATTTCAAGCTGCGCTTCTTCTCCGGGATGCGCTCTGGAGAAGTGGCAGGATTGCGCTGGAAATTTGTGGATTTCGAGCGCAAGCAGATCCTGATCCGGGAAACCTATGTGGATGGGCGGGTTGAGTACACCAAGAATGATGGCTCACAACGCGTCATTGATATGACCCTGCCCATCGAAGAGTCCCTCCGTGCCCAATGGGAAGTCAGTGGTGAGCAGGACTACGTATTCTGCACGCGACATGGACAGCCACTGGATAACCATAACGTATGCAACCGGGTCTGGTATCCACTCTTGCGTCACCTTGGACTGGCCAAACGGCGACTGTACGAGACGCGCCATACCGCAGCCACATTCTGGTTAGCAGCAGGAGAGAACCCGGAATGGATCGCACGGCAACTGGGACACACCAGTACCGAGATGTTGTTCACCATCTACTCACGCTATGTGCCGAACCTGACCCGTCAGGACGGATCGGCTTTTGAACAGATGCTGCTGGCACAGCGTGCCAAGGAGGCGTCCCATGTCCACTAATCACTCCCTGCATAGCTACCTGGACGCGGAAGCGGCCGCCCAGACCCGGCGACGCCAGCTCTGGCGCATGGTCTCGGCCCTGGAGAGCACCTTCAGCATCCCCGACGGCAACCACCTGGTGTTCGTGCTCGGTGACGGATCAGAGCGAGACAACCGCCATGCGCTCTACACCTGGGTGATCCGTGAGTTGCAGCAGATGGAGCAAGAGGCGACCAGCCGTACCCTGCCACAACTAACCAACCGTCTGCAGCGTGAACTCTCCCGCTGGGAGCTTGATCGCCATGAGGTATGAGGCACCGTGTACCGTACGGCACCTGGACCAGCATGTCCCGGGGTGTCCTGGGACAGGGGGTGGGACAGTATCCCAGGACAGTTCACATACCTGTTTCGGCCACGCACGCTGAACGAACTCGCCATCAAGCAGGCAGCGCTCCATCCACTTGGCGGGGTACCACCGGTACCGGCAACGATAACCGCCAAAATAGTCACCGCTGCCTATTGCGGTACACCGACTGCTTGGTAGTTTGCGTAATATTCGCTATAAGAGGGATGACCATGGTGAAAGACACCGGACAGCTCACTGTCTACCTATTGCTGGGCCTGGAAATCCTTGACCGCGTCAACAACATCATCCAGTTCGGACAGCTGGTAGGAGACGTATGGCCATGAGGGAACTCATTGCGATGATCATTGCAACATCGATCCCCGGCATGCTAATCCTCGCCTTCGCCTTCTGGTTGTTCAGGGCGCATAGAAGCAACGGCCGCTCTACCAGAGCTTTAGGAGCAGTATCTGGACAAGGAGACATGCCTGCTACCAGAGGCGATGTTGGAGCGATACGAGAACAAATCGGACCGGTGAGCGCAACCGCCACCGGATTGCCCTGGGTCTCTGTAATGTTCGAGGAGGGTATATGAAGGATTTCTGGACCGGATTCATCAAGGGCGCAAAGGAAACGCCCGTGGCCTACTTTGCGCCACTGGTGGCCGTGTGGAAGTTACTCATCGACACGAGCAATGCCCTGACTGGGCAACGCAAAGATGAATAGTGCTCCCTAACCGTACAAGAGCACGGACACTTGGCAACATCTGGCGGAGTACGTAACGGATATGATTCTCTATGTCGATATGGATGATGTGCTGGCCGACTTCTCGCGTGCTTACCACAACTATCGCCGCACCCATCCCCACATAGCGTTCCCACAGGGCATCCCTGGGTTCTTCGAGGAACTGCAACCCATCGAAGGCGCCATCGAATCGGTGAACCTGCTACGCGCCTCGGGCATGTTCGAGGTGTACGTCCTGACCGCGCCGTCCACGCGCAATCCCCTGTCGTACACCGAAAAGCGCCTCTGGATAGAGCAGCACTTCGACTACGAATTCACCAAGCAGTTGATCATCTGCTCCAACAAAGGCTTGCTGAAGGGCAATTACCTGATTGACGACAATATTGACGGCAAGGGACAGGAACGCTTCGAGGGGCGCGTGATCCATTTTGGTAGCGACCGATACCCTACTTGGCCTGTCGTCATGAACGAATTTCAGGCTTCCTGATTACGTGGGTGTGCCGCAGTGGTTCAGGACTCATTGCTGGCCTGTGTGCAACTACCGACTGTCTACCGGAATCATGGCCTAAGCCCACGTTTGAAGAGTATCCAAGTGAAGGATTGTCATAATCACAACCCACTGATATGACAGTGATGATTTCTGGTCGTTGTCAGCCGCATCACCATGCATATCCATAACACGAATATCCATGTACCCTTTTGTTTTACTAAGAGGCCTGTTGTTATGTGTAGACTGCGTTCCGATCGTGATACGTCTCGATAAACTTAGCGCGTTCCGCCAATACGTACGATAGTCCTTGGACTCGCGCTCCGTAAACCTTGACCCCACCCATGTAAAATTAATCTGTGACCAGGGTATCCCTAGCGTTAACAGGCAATCAACATATTTTCGTGCTGTTTCTGGTTCCCGAAAGCGTAGCGCACCCCTGCCTTTGACTTTATGCGAAAGAAATAGCTCACAAATAGTTTTGACGGCCTCATTTCCCACGGGTTGCTTTATGGCGTTCTCAAACAGCCGTGTATATGTTTGCGTGATAGATTCACGCCGTGAACCATGGGGAAACTCTGGATATGGCTTGATTAACAGCCCTTGTTGTTCCAACAGATTCACCCGCGCTCTCAATTGCGCCAATTCATCCGCATCAACATCCCTGGCCAATTGACTTGTTAACCCCAAGACGCCGTGCTGTGCCACCCATTTTAATGCTTGCCAGTTTATATAGAACCTTTGATAGAGCGACGCAGTTGTTTGGACTGATGTCCTTATTTTGCTAGTTCGTTTCTTCTCTCCATCTGTCCAGCGCGCAGGGGCGCGCTTGGCCAAGACATTCAGCACGCCACTCCATCCTGATTCTGACCAACGATAGTAGGTACGCGACGGAAGGCCAACACCATGAGCGCCAATATCACCTGGCTCTAGCGCAAGGCCAACACTCAGTGCTCTGGAAAGCAGATAATCCGTACAATGAATGTAGTGCTCAAGTGTTATGGCAGGGGTAGAGTGACCCATTAGTACCGATATCAGGTAAACCAGATTGCGTTGTGGCGCCTCACGCATAGAATAGTTCTTGATTACCGCTGGAAATGAGTGCAACCACTGCTGGGTGTTTGGCAGATGTGACCAACCCTCAAAGTCGTCTTCCACCACCGTACCAACCAGGGATAAAACCGTCCACGTGGCAAAGGAGTGGCGCAGATGATGAATGTGAATATCCTGATCGCCGGTGACGGTGCGCAGCACCTCTACGATGCGCTCAATGATCCTGGCTTCGGAGATGATCTCGCGCTTACTGTGCGTCAATGTGAAGAAGTAGTACCTCTCAGTCTTGACCGTCGCCTCATTTCGTCGGCGCATGAGCCAACTCTGCACCATGGCAAATTCCGACTCGGAGAGAAAGCCGTTTAACATCAGCGTCCTAAGGGCATTGATTGTCTTGAGCGCTCGCTTATTAAATGGCCTTATCAGAATTTCAATAATGTGCTCACCATGAATATCATGTAGTGGCAGCCACAGCAGTTCCCGTCGACGCATGCCAAGGCGAAAAAACAGAATCAGGGCGATTTGGCAAGCCTGTAGCCATTGCGGATCATCATCCGTCGGCCCAGGCCGCCCGAGCATATCCAGGGCATGGATGTACTCATCATGGGTAATTACTCGAGCACTAACCTCGCTGCGCTCTAGTTCATTCAACATGGTGGGGCGCTGGATGGGATCGCCCTTGCTCAGGTAACGATGGAAGCTGGTCAACGCATAGCGCATGCCCTGACGCAGACTTGTGGTCTTTCCATCCTCAATCACTTGTGCATATAAGTGCCCTAGCTCATCATCATCGTACATCCCGGGATCATCTTCACCACAGAGCGAGACTAACCTCGCGCCAACCAAACCAAACATCCAACTGCGCGTTGATGCCCTGGCTCGATTTGACGGCTTTTTCAGCCAGCGCGCCAGATGGTTTACGATCGGCGGCTGTACGTCTTGCTCTTGGAGTACCCATTCGAGCGCCTTGATCATTTCGCTCACACTGTCTTCTCGCATGGCTTTCCTGAGTCCTGCCATACCTGAAGGGTTGACCAACTCCAGCAGCGGCTCATCCCTGTGCTTCTCGCCTGAGCTTTCTGCTAGGTGCTGTCCCGTAACGGGTAAATCCACTGCGTTCCTAGCATCTACCAACACAGGCACATCCGATCCAGGGTGCCCAATACCCTGGATGGCGTGCCAGCGTCCGGTCTTAACCGGGTGTGTCAGGGTCGCACCCGTGGCCACATGCACCAGCAGTTCTGGGATATCCAACGCGATCTCTTGGGCAATGCCCTTTAACAACCTGGACAGTGACGGTGGATTGCGTCCAAGCAACTGCTTTAGCAGGTTCCCTACAAGCGTGGCAGCACTACACTCTGGCCTAAGCGCGCCCTCATGACGCAACCACAGCATTGTGGTCAGCGCCTGTGGCCAGAAACGGCGGATTCGCGTGCGTGCAGGCTTATTGGGTTCTAGCAGCAAATCCAGCCAGTAACCCGATGCGCCACGCACCAACGGTCTGTCAATGGAATGCGCCAGCGCATCGATAGCTGCTTCTTCGAGTAGGCCGTCCCAAAGCATGGCACTTAGCAAAATCAACCCGACACGATGCTCGGCCAGCCACACTGGGCTATCTCTGATGGCGGAAAGCAACGCCGTACGAACTTCCCTGGCTTCAAATAAACGGTCGAGGTTATCTGTTTGATTGCGCGGTGTCGGTCGCGAGATAATCACTGGATAACTGGGGACGCACAGATCCCACAGGTTATGCTCACGCCCCTTCTGAATCAGCCGGATGTATATCAGTCGCGCATCGCGGTCTGTGGTCTGTGAATCTTCCGGTTGGCGTATCGCCGAAAACGTGGACTGTTCGAAATTATCCTGCTGCTCCGGAGTCAGCTTTTCCTTATATTCAGTCGAATCAACATAGCCCATCAGGCGTCTGGCAATAACCACATCCGGGTAATAGTTGGATTTCTGTTCCTCCTCATCCATTACCTCAGTCTGCCCAGCGTGTGTAGACCCGGCTTTATTATTCTCCTCTATCTGAACTGATGTGTTTTCTGACAACACACCTGCTTCATCATCAGCCACATCTATAGCCGCCCCCAGAGTCCCATTGCCATCGGGTTGATCCTTTGCGGGACCTTGTGGAACCGTTTCGGTTTTGAACTCTGCTGTCCGCCAAACCTCCTGTGCGAGGCGCAGCCAGAGTTCGGCCTTGACCTCTGGCACCTCAAGTATCTTCCGGCACCACACGCGCGGCCACTTTCCATCCTCGATGCCCTGATCAAGCTCAGAGACTGTCTCCGGATAGGAAGGCCAGGCCCCCTCCATCAGCGTATCACCCAACGGCTGATCACAGCTTGAATGTCAATCTCCTGCAGTAATGGCAACAGGTATTTCTGGAGCTGCATCCGCTCATGACGGGGTGAGAGGCAAGAGTATGGTCCATGGGGCTCCTGTCCTAGCGACCAGTGTCCCAGGAACGAACTGAGTACATCTATGGGACAACCGCGCTCAGAGAGCTCGGTGCGGAGAAATTTGCGATTGGCATTGAGAGGAAGGGGATAATCCAACGACGCAAGCGGTTGAATCATCGAGGCCGAGCAGATCGGAAGCACCTTGTGTTTGTTCTCATCCAAAAGAAACAGGTATGGGAGTACGGATTTATCCGGACGGGGTAGCATCGGATAGTGACTCTCCCAGAAGGCATACACGACGCGCCTATGGGCCTCATAGGCAGTGAGCTGCTCCTCAAGAACGGGCGCAAGCCATATGCGCCGTGTATGGTGTCCCTTATCGTCATTTTTATCCGATATCCAAGCCCACTGCCCCACCGGATCACGCCGGAATGAATCTATGTTGATATTTCGCACCGCGCGGTACCCGGTGCAATATCCAATTACCAACGCGGTATAGATACTATAGAGATTGTTGTATTCAATTGGGTTGTTGCTGCTTCCCAAATCTTTTCTCACCCGCTGCAACAAGCGTTTGACCTCATTCAACGAAGGGCAATGTGCAGCGCCCACCCCAAGTTTCGGGCGTGAGAGTAAAGCTTCCGGCAGTTCTGGTAGAGGCGGCATATCAGGGCGATCCTGGTAGCGCTCCCTCCGAATTTTCTCCACCAACTCTACGACCATATCACGGTATCGTGTCGCCAGGTGCTCCACGGTCAATGTAGTATAATGACGTGCCGTGGCCACTGAAGAGTGCATTTTTCCAGTGATCAACATGGCATTGACCGGATCATCACAGCTGAGCAACCGCATAAACAAATCATTGCCAAGTCGTGCTGCGGTAATGCGCAGGCCTGTTTTCGAACGGTGTGTTTCAAAGATGCTATCAAGCGCTCTGCGGTAGGTCGTTATGTTGTGTCCGGAAAATGGCTGATAAGCACTAGCTCCATCACCCGGCTCGCTGCCATCTGAAATCATTTTCATGAGGGCATGTGCTTGCCATAAGTCTGGCAGGTACAGATGTTCACCCCCTGGGCGGCACAATGAATCGACTTCATCCGGTAGCTTGCGTTTGTGCTTATATATCGGAACGCGAACACGCCACGCATTGCCATCCAGAAAATAGGCCAATTCAACATTATCGCCAACTTTAGCACCCTCTGGTACCACGGAGAGATGGCGCATTCGTTCGAGATCACTTCCGGTCCAGTACATAAGGATCCCGAGTGCAGCTGCCTTTCGGTATAGAAGACGTCTACTTTTATCTTTGACCGCATCACCCAGCGTACGCATCGCCGCTGCTACTTCGCCAATTGTCATGTATTCATAACTTATTGGCAGATGCTGATTGAGAACCGCTCGCCTGTGTGCAAACCCAATAGCCGCCATGATCTGGTCATGCTGCGTGCCCCGTGCTGCACAGGCGTAATTCACCAGAACCTGCTCATCATCCTCGGATCCAATTTCTTCCTCTGGGAGGCCGGATCCTGTCCATTCTTCAATTTCACCCCACAGTGACAGCACTCGGCCCATTGGGCCAATACCTTGCTCACCATCACCTGGGTCGGGCCTGGATAGGCGCATGTTGTTGCCGTACTCTACATAATATGCCGTCGATTTACGTCGCCGACCTGAACGTCGTGAGCCGTGGTGACCCTCCCGCAATTTGGCTGTGTTATTGATCCATTTTGTTCCTAATGTCTTAAATGGTCGTGCCAGCTCATCCAAATCAGTTACAGGAGTATCAGATAGTTCTCTCAGGAAGTCTTCGGTTTTAACGCGCAACTCGAGCTCTAGGAGCTTCGGCCACATGCCCACATTGCTATAGTCACGTGCTGCATGACACGATTGGTAGATAGAGTTATTGTGTTCACCCAGAATTGGTAAGCGCCCGGAGTGAGAAAGATAATCATCGATGCTCGCGTGTTGGCGCAACAGACCGTGATGCGTATAAAACAAATGCCACTGCAGCAGCCTAAAATTGACAACAATGTCTTTAGTTATTCTATCAATACGATTGACCTTATTTCCCTCTGCAACAAGACGCTCTCTTATGGTTTCTTCATCGACCTGGTTCCATAGAAGTGAGTATAAGGCATTCCGCTCCAAGCAAAGGCCCTTTAAGGGATGCACCCGCAAACTTTCACCTTTTTGTTTCGCACTCAACTGCTCGCCACATTCATCTACTAACAATTTCGCATGGCCAAGCAGTTGTGTAATTTGTACCTGCCAAGGCGTTATCTTCTCAAAATATAATTGTTCTGTTACTCCCCGCGAAAAAGCCACATCAATCACAGTGCTCAAATTATCGACAATACGTAGGAGTCCTGTCAGCGCAGGCTCCGCATTAATGGCCCATAGCAATGTATTTACCCTGTCGACATCAATGCCTTTTTCTCGGCAGACCCTTATTAGGGCAAGGTAGGGAACGCTTTCTTTCGGCGCGGGATATTTATTCTTCCTCATGCAGTCTTCTCGGATCGCAATGGAGCCATTTTGCCCAGGTGCGCTTGCTAATCACTGCAAGACCCAACGACGCCAATGCCCCTACGTTCTCGAAATGGGACTTAAGTCCCCATATCCGCACTTGGTTATTCAAGGGTAATTCCAGTAGGGGGTTCACAAGGTGGTCCTGCACGATGAGCTGTTCGAGCGCAGTTTCTGACGGTCTAGGGATAACTAATGCCGTAACTGTCTCACGAGCAGTCAGGTGTAAGGTTGAGAGGTGATATCCAGCAATTCGGGCAACTACCTGCCAGCGCCGTGTTTTCACATCAGCACGAGTCACCACAAGTGGTGACATGGCTAAATACCGTTTAATCATCTCAGGATTGGTAATTGCCTCTGAAGTCTGCAGGGCGGTGGTCTGGTGCTCTACACGCCCCCCTCGCATCGTCTCGTAGTGCTTCAGGACTGCTGGGTGAATTTCAAGTTGTCGCAGTTGAGGATGGATAATCCTCGCATTATCAAACAGAGAGAGCAACGAGTGTTTACTTGATATGATTCTTGTCATCTACGACTGCGCTCATACTGTTCAGGTTTCACGAACCCAACCTTACGGTTCTTTTGAGTCAAGAAGTACTACCGGTTCGATAATCATCTATATCCAAGTTGCCGCCTCGCCCACTTGCGCATTCCAGGATGAGTTGTTTGTTCCGCCAACTGCGTTAGCCAATAGCCAACCTGGTCAGGGTCTTTTGGAACACCATTACCGGAATTATACCGATTTGCCATCTCTCGCTGCGCGCCAAGTACGCCGTTTTTTGCTGCATGGAGATACCAGCGCGCTGCCGCCCCTTGATCATTCTTCTTCTCATCAAGATACCTAGCATAATAGTAGGTACCGCGGCGGCTACCACCTTCCGCCGACTTTCGTAACCAGTATTCTGATTTCTGCCAACTCTGAACTGCAACGGATCCATATTCTATTGGCCCATAGACGCGCCCCATCCAACCCTGGGCTTCTGAGTTACCACTCGCTGCAGCCCGTGCAAGAAATTCTAGACCTCGGGCAGTCCATGTACCCTTTGTCGACTCCAGAATATCAACCTCTGGGAATACATGCTTATCCCACACTGTTTCTGGTACGTAAATGCTATTTAAGACAGACTTACATGCAGATGCCAAAATAAGTTGCTCGCCGAACGCAGATTGCGCTTCAATCGCTGCCCGCCAAGGAGAGCGAAGCGAGGGCGGGTAGTCCCCGGTAGGCGTAGCATCCGGGCGGATGGATGGAATGGCGAAGGCGGAAGTATGCCGAAGCCGTGAAGTCCATCTGCAAGGATGAACGACACGCCGTAAAGCCATTTGTGGTAGGGATGCGCAGCCACACCGAGCTTGCGATGGTATGGCGTAGTGTCCCGGACGCAGGGCGAGCCGGGGCCGTGCGAAGCACATACTTGTCCCGAGCCTGAATGTCGCCGGGTTAACTGGGATGTTACACGGCGACGTCATGAGGGCCGGGACACGCTTGGTCTCCTTGTATTGCAAGCTTGTAACCTAGAAGGCAGGCTCCTTCATGCATACCGTTCTCTCGCAAGGCAACATAATCAGCGTATTTGCCGCTGATCGCATCGTACTTTGCCTGAAGTCTGGTTCTTTCCTCAAATTCGGCAAGCGCCTTGGTAGCGTCTGAATACCCTCCCGTGGCGGCACTTCGATACCAGCGAACCGCTTCGCTAACATTTTTCCTAACTCCGAGACCATGTTCGTATGCCACGCCAAGACGGTATTGAGCGTGCCCATTCCCTTTTTCTGCTGCACGGAGAAACCACCTCACCGATTCTGCATAGTCTTTATTGACGCCTTGACCGTAGTAGTACAGCCTGCCCAAATTATCTTGTGCATCAGCATCCCCCTGAGATGCAGAACGTAGAATCCAAGCCGCGCCCTGATTTGCATCGGCCTGCAATCCCTTGCCTAATACATACATAACACCAATCAGGTTTTGTGCGCGCGCATCTCCTGATTCCGCAATGGGTCGTAACTCATTAATGGCTGCGAGGTAATTACCGCTATCATATTTCGCTCTTGCGTCAGTAAACTCATCAGCACGTGCGCTCCCAATTGATACAAGCACAAATATACCCAACACAGCCATTTTCATCATTTTGGCATCCCTCCTTGTTTGTAATTCTTTAGATATCAAACGTTGATGTCACGCCATCGCGGTTTCGCCGTCGATTGAGGCGCTTGAGTCGGCTATTGGCGCCTTAGGCGCTAGCGATATCGTCATTCAAACTCCGCTACAGGAGTTTCACCATGAATTAAAACTAATTCGTGCCGAACGTGGGTAAAACCTCGCCCTAATAGCCCCGCGCACGATCGGACTCTTAACAACATTAAAAACAATGGGATAAACGAATGATTGCGTCTTAGTAGGTTCGTGAACTGACAACTGGATAGCAACTTCAACACGGCCAAGCAACCCGTCCATGGATCTCTCACCCTCTGCCAAGACAAGAACGGCAGCGGAACATTCCATGGCGATTCGTCTGGCTGTACCGACCGCATCTGAAACCGACAGCCCGGAATCAGCCATCATCACCACGATTGCATCGTCTGCGTTGTTCAATGCGTACTTTATATCCTCCGGCGCCACCTCTTGAACAATATGCATCCGGCTAGCGCCGATCGCTCGAATCGCGTCTGCGACATAGAGTTGATCGTCATCAGATACGTCACCTACATAGATGGACGCTATTGACACGTTCGCCGCGTTGGCGACAAGAAATGCAATCACATCCGAAGGGGTGTATTTGCGAGTGCACAGCAAGGCTGGCCTTTTCCGCAACACAGACGCTTCATGCAATATCTGAATAGCCCAACTAAGATTGACTTGGTGCATTTCGCAGGACGCCAATGCAACCTGGCCGGGCCTGAGTCCGCCAATTAATTCATCAAGATTGGAGTTATTCAGGGAGAACGCGTTGCCAAAACCAATGACATTCCCGGATGGCTTCTTACTGATTGCGTTGCGCAATAGCTTTTTAATGTCACTCATACGCACCCCCGTCAGCCTTAATGGGGCGATATTAACGCCACGAAACGACGAAATACGTCGCTATCTGCCATGCGTGGTTATATTGTCATATGCTTGTTGCGCTTCATGAATTCGCTTACGCATATCGTCACGTAATGCTTTTGGTGCAATGACGACTGCCTCGTTGCCTTGTGACGACAACCACCACCTAAGGGACCAGCTATCTGGCACCGTTGCCGTTAAAATATGGCTACCATTTTTGCTAACAATCTTCATATCATCGGCAAATGGCGTTTCTGATAAATGACGCACTAATTGGTCCGAGATAACGACTTTCAGTTTTATAAGCGTATCTCCACTGAACTCCATTCCGCCTTCTTTAAGGAATTTATCAATATCGAAATTGTCCGGCCAGTTTTACTGGTTCGTCTGTTATTTCGACACTCAATAATCGATGTACCGCGTATCGAACTGGTTTTGTATAGTCGAATGTTTTTGCGGCAAGATATGTAACCACTCCGCGCTGATATAACGCGAGTGGATGAAGGCGCAGTTCCTTCCTGCCGGACAGCGAATCATATAGCACGTCGACCTGACGATCAGACAACAATGCCTCTTGGACAATTTCCAAGCATTCTTGGTTGATTGCTGGTGGTCTGAATGGAAGCGTTGGCTGCGAAATACGCACCTTATTTAACCAATGGGCCGTTCGGTTATCATTAGGAAGATTTAGCAGTTTTTCGCGGGCCGCATTGAATCTTGGTTCAAGTACCGACAGAACAGAGGCCGGAAATATTGGTCTCAAATGCTCCTCCAACATACGAAGTGACAAGGCTTCGGCCAATTCTAATGCAGGTGGAAACCGGACATCCTTCGTTGGCCAAGACCACCGGTGTGGTTTTTTACTGTCGTCACATGACAAATTTAGGGATGTCTCAAGGTTTATCAGGTCGCGTTCTACGGTGCGCTTTGTTACGTTGAATCCTAGTCCATCCAATGCGCTTTGGAGTTCCGCGGCCGTTTTTCCCTGTCCACGCGAAGGGACAAGTGCAAGTAACTCCAGTAATCGCGTGATTGTGTCACGGGCTTTGTCGTAAGGCACGTTACCCCCCCTTTCCTCTCTCGTATTTATTCGTTTATGCCAAGCATAGGTTGCGACATGCCTTTGGCTGTAACCCCAAGCCTATTATGGGCAGACGAGCGACGAAATACGTCGCAAGAGGCATTTTTATCGCAACTCGTTATTCCATAGCAACTTACTATGTTATACGTGTATGGGGGGGGAGGGGTAAGGCTGACCGGCCTGACATCAGACGAATCGTATAACGGTGAAGACGCGACGTATTCTGTCGTCACCAAGCCATAGCATCCTCTCACCGATTGATGGGGGATACGACATGGCGAAGCTACATGATGCTGCCCGTAAATGCGCTGTATCTGTATTGCAGGAGCTCGTCACTTCGGAGTCGAACTGATCTTGCCCCGACTCCCCGGACACCCGGTTAAGAGAATAAACTCTTGACCCGAGGTGAACAAATGAAAGCAAAGCAGCAAGGCGATAAGAAGGCCCGCAAGCAGTACAGCGCCGAATTCAA
>Ga0172382_10005417_pt1 | contig 19038 bp, 17 predicted proteins | sample Leawel138RmetaG_FD_122245 | JGI IMG/M metagenome (GOLD analysis project Ga0172382, IMG submission 122245) | Leachate microbial communities from a municipal landfill in Southern Ontario, Canada - Leachate well 138R metaG | ecosystem: Engineered > Solid waste > Landfill > Unclassified | place...
TATTCCCTTTATATTCAAAATCGAATTCCCTTATCCAGGACTTCGCATTAGGGGATTTTTAGAGTAGACCGTCATGAACGTCACCCGATGAAGGATCTAGTTACAGAATAAATACTCCTTACCACATGGATCAGATCAAGGATTTCGTGGAAGGTGCCGTCTATCGCTATTGCAATGTCGCAGACCAGGGATCGAAGTTCTCGGCGCGAGACCTGTTCGGTGCATATGACAGCCTATGGAGTGCCACTCCATTGAAGGGGGCATGACTCCGATGAACTGACACTACATCGCTGTCTTGTCTGCGTCTTGGGCTCGTTGCACTGCTTCTATGGTGACTTCCATGTGGCGCTTCATATAGCGTGCGGCGATTACGTAGTCATTGTCTTTCATTGCCTCGATGATCCGGGCATGGTATTCCAGTCCGATCTCGGGTCCGATCTTCATGTTGAGCTTGAGGAAATGGTTCTTCAGCATCTCCGTCAGCAGCTGTGAGATGCGGATGACGAACGGATTCTCCGTTCCCTCGGCGATGATGTGGTGGAACTGGTAATCATAGATGTAGAATCGCTCCTGGTCATTCGCGTACCGCCTCATCATCTCCAGGCAGTAGTCAAGCTGATCGAGCGTCTCCTTCGTGATATGCTTCTGCAGGAGCTCCACATTGGTCGTTTCGAATCCGATCCGGTACTCCAGCAGCTTGATCACCTCCATGTCGTTCATCTGCACGACAGGCATGAGTGCATCCAGCGTATCCATCGTGGCGATCTGCGTGACATAGGCTCCTGCTCCCTGCCGCTTCACCAACAGTCCGATGCCCACCAACTGGTCCAGGGCCTTGCGTACGGATACCCTGCTGACACCAAGGTCTTTCGAAAGCGCATTCTCAGAAGGAATCTTCTCCCCGGCTTTCCATGTTCCGTCCTTGATTCCCGCATGAATATGGTCATAGACCAATTGGCTCGCACTTTGCTGCTTCATCACTTTCTTCTTCGCTCCCTGCAGTATCAGTAAACAATATTTGGAAACACAATACAAGTGAAATCAACTTGTATTATTAATTTTATAAATATTTTGGTTGACAGGGCAAATAATGGGGTTTATCATGCAAATGTGCTCATAACATATAATACAAGTTAATAAAGGATAATCTATGTCAGCATACAAGGTATACATCACAGACTTTGACTACTATGACAATGAGATAGAAAAAAGCATCCTTGAACCCATCGGAGCCCAAGTGGTCGGATTGCAGTGCAAAGACGGCAAGGGCGTTGCCGAACAGGCCGCCGATGCCGACGCCCTCATGGTCCAGTATGCGAACATCACGAAAGAGACGATCGCGCGGATGCCCAATCTCAAGGTGATCGCGCGATACGGAGTGGGGGTTGATATCGTAGATATCCAGGCAGCCAAGGAGAAAGGCATCATCTGTACGAATGTCGTGGACTATTGCACCGATGAGGTTGCCGACCACAACATCTCCCTCATCCTCATGCTTGCCCGCAGGATCCCGATGTTCGTATCCGAAACGAAGAAGAGCGCATGGCACTGGAGTGAGACCGGACGTCCGGTGCACAGGTTCACTGCGATGCAAGTGGGAGTGGTCGGGTTCGGACGCATCTCCCAGAACATGTGCCGAAAACTGCAAGCGCTCGGATTTCCCATCACTGCGTATGACCCGTTCGTACCCGACTCGGTCATGGAATCGAAATCGGTAGTACCGATGGATCTCGATACCTTGGTCAGGACGAGCGACGTGCTGGTCCTGCAGTGTCCCTACACGAAAGAGACACACCACATGATCGGCAGGAAACAACTGGATTCCATGAAAGAGGGATCCATCCTGATCAACTGCTCGCGTGGCAAACTGGTGGATAACCAGGCACTCTTTGGTGCATTGACATCGGGAAAGCTGGCAGCTGCCGGGTTGGATGACCTTGAAGACGAGCCGGCCAAGAAGTTCTCCTGGTCCGCCGATGACAATCGACTGTTCTCACTGGACAACTGTTTCATCACTCCCCATGTGGCGTACTATTCGGAGGAATCCTTGATCGAAGCGCGCACGATCGCTGCCCAGAACGTTCGCGCGGTGTTGCTGGGCCAAGAACCGCCCAACAGGGTCTGAAGGGCAGCGGAGGGAACTTCATGGAATCATTGGCCAAAGCCTACCAAGGCTTTTCTTCCAGGATGAACGCAGCAGTGCGCATCCTGTGCATCGTGTTCTTTGTCATCATGGTCATCGACGTCGTCGTCTCGGTAATCATGCGATACATCCTGGTCAAGCCCATGGTATGGGGGGAACAGCTCGCCGTGTATTGCATGATATGGATCGCGTTCCTGTCGTCGTCGATTGCGTTCAGGAGAGGAGCCCATATGGGATTGGACCTGCTGGTGAAGCACACTCCACCGAAGTTCGGCAAGTTCCTGCAGGCGGTCGCCCACATGATGGTGATGGCTTTCCTGATGACTTTCATCATATGGGGGTTCAAGCATGCGTATGCGGTCCGTGAGCAGATATCACCGGTGGTGTTCAACATGTCGATGATGTGGGCATACATAGCCCTCCCGATCGGGGGACTCTGCATGCTGGTCCAGGAGATCGGGGTCATCGTCAATGGTCTTGAGGAAGATGCGTGAGCCTGAGGCTCACCGATTATAGAAAAGGAGAAGTAACGTCATGAGAAAACACGGAAAGATTCTCGTCGCTTTGTTGCTGATGCTGTGCAGTGTCACGATGCTGTTCGCACAGGGAACCACGGAGGAGGCCAAGAAGACGTACACGATCGTATTCAACGAGCCGTTCACCCGTCCGCACACCTTGGCCGAGGCTGCCAACATGTTCAAGGAGATCGTCGAGGAACGCTCCGCAGGAGCCATCAAGGTCGATGTCCACTACGGTGGCGTACTCGGTACGAGCCGTGAGGCTCTGGAAGCGGTCCAGATCGGAACCCAGACCATGGTGGATGCGGCGACCGCTCCGATCGTGGCGTTCGATCCGGCTTTCGGCGTATTGAACCTGCCGTATTTGTTCTCGAGCCGCCAACAGTGGTACGGTGTCCTCGACGGAAAACTCGGCCAGGATCTGCTCAAGCGTCTGGAGACCAAGGGCTTCGTGGGATTGGCCTATCTTGAGAATGGGGTACGCCATGTCACGAACAACACCCGCCCTGTCTACAAGTGGGAAGACCTGAAAGGAATCAAGATCAGGTTGATGCAGAACCAGGTGTTCATCAGCACATTCGAAGCATTCGGCAGCCTGACCACCACCACGCCGTGGGGAGAACTGTATGCCGCGCTGCAGCAGAAGGTCGTCGATGCACAGGAGAACCCGGTATCGAATATTGAGAATGCGAAGCTGTATGAAGTGCAAAAGTATCTCTCCCTGACCGGACATACCTATGATCCCAACATCTACTTCATCAACAAGAAATTTTTCGATTCCCTTCCTGCGAACCTGCAGCAGATCGTTCGTGATGCTTCCAAGGAAGTCGCTGAGTGGCAGAGAAAGGCCGCCACGGATGCGGAGGGCAAGATCCTTGCGAACCTTGGGAACTATATGGAGATCAATGAAGTGTCACCCGCGGAGATCGCCCGGTTCCGTGATGCATGCAAATCGGTATACGACTCCCAGTCTGCCACCATTGGCAAGGACATCGTGAACGCTTGGGTCGAAGCGGTCAAGTAAGCAATTTCATGAAATCTGCAGGGCGAAAGCCCTGCAGGTTCCCGGCCGTGTGAATCATCGGATCGAGGAGGAATGGCATGGTAGCTACCATGGGTATCGTATTTGTCATCACATTATTGTTCGGCGTACCGATTGCGTTCGTGGTGGGGCTGACTTCGCTGGTCACCATCCTGGTGCAAGGAGCGATCCCACTCAATGCATTGCCGCAATACATGTTCATCGGACTTGATTCGTTTCCTCTGCTGGCCATTCCGTTTTTCATTCTCGCCGGGGAACTGATGGGAAAGTCGGGGATATCGAAAAGCCTGATCGACTTCTGCCTCGTCCTCTTCGGGCGCATGCCCGGAGCATTGGCCGAAGTGAATATCGGGGTCAGCATCTTCTTCGCGGGCATCACCGGGGCTGCGGTCGCCGATACGGCGGCAGTCGGATCCATCCTGATTCCTGCCATGAAGGAGGAGGGCTATGGAGCTGCCTACAGCGCCGCGGTAACGGCCGCAAGTTCCTGCATCGGACCGATCATCCCTCCCAGTATCATATTGGTCGTCTATGGTATCGCGGCGAACGTATCGATCGCCAGTTTGCTGATCGCCGGCATCCTGCCAGGCGTGCTGCTCGGCGTTTGTCAGGGAATCCTCGCATTCTTCCAGGCCCTGAAGCACAAGTATCCGCGACGATCGGAACGGTTCTCATTCTCTTCGCTCCTGCGGGCTTTTATCCGGGCACTTCCTGCCCTGATCATGCCGCTGATCATTGTCGGAGGAATCATGGGAGGCGTGACGACCGCCACCGAAGCCGCGGCCATCGCGGTCGTCTACAGCTTGATCGTCGGATTCTCAAACAGGTCGATCAAGCTGAAGGACCTGCCGGAAATCATCTACAAGGCGAGCATCACGGTCGGAATCGTCCTGATGGTGATTTCCACTGCCAAGCTCTTCTCGATCGTCATCGTCATGAACCAGATCCCGACGATGCTCACCCAGGCGTTCCTCTCCATCTCATCGAACAAGATAGTCATCATGCTCTTGATCAACCTGCTCTTGCTGATTGTCGGTTGTTTCATGGAGATTTCCGCCGCTTGCATCATCCTCGCTCCGATCCTGTTGCCCGTGGTTGTCGCTCTCGGGATCGATCCTGTCCATTTCGGCATCATCATGTGTGTCAACCTTGCGATCGGACTGGCCACTCCGCCGGTCGGACCGACCTTGTACGTGGCCTGCCGGATCGCCAAGGTTTCGATGTCGGAAATCACCTGGGCGATCCTGCCTTACCTGGGAGCTTCGGTCGTCGCATTGATGATCATCACGTTCATACCCCAGATATCTTTGGTATTGCCAAACCTATTCATACGTTGAGGAGTCACTAGTCATGAAAAACATCGTTCACGCCCGAGTAGAAACGGATCGATCCTTGGTCGATAAGTTCGTCGCCCTGAAAAATGTCATGAGCATATCCTGTGTTGTCGGAGACTGCATGGAGCGTGATGGCATCATGCATAGCAGCATGAAGATGCGTAGCGTCAACAAGCCGTTCATCGGTACTGCGTTCACCGTCAAGCTGAGCTCCGGATTTCTTGCGGACTGTCTTGCGATCTTCCAGTACGCAAAACCGGGTGATGTCATCGTCATCGATGCATTCGGTGATACCGAAACCTCGATCTGGGGTGGTCTGATGTCCGGCCTTGCGCGGAACGCCGGTATCGTCGGAGCGGTGATCTGGGGATCCGCCCGTGATACCGACGAGGCGCGCATGCTGGATTTCCCCATCGTATCGAAGTCTGTCTCGCCCAGGGAGGCACACAGCGCCCTGACACAGCTCTTCGAACCGATCGAGCTGAACTGTCCTGTCTCCTGCGGAGGCGTCATCGTCAATCCCGGCGATATCGTGGTTGCTGATGAAATCGGTGTTTCTGTGGTACCCTATGCACAGGCTGAGGAAGTGTATGCACGTGCGGTGAAGCAAGCCGCGGCAGAGGAAGCTTCACGCAACGATATCCTTTCCGGTGCCACGGTCGAGCAACTGTTGAAAAAGTATGGGAGAGTATGAAGAAAGTGGATGGAACCATGTTTTCTGTGGAAATGATGGATCGGGTGATCCGTTCGGGGATCATCGCTGTATTGGAGCTGGAGCGGATTGAGGATGCAGTACCTGTGACCGATGCCCTGCTCGCCGGGGGAGTCAGTGCCATCGAGCTTACCCTCCGGACTCCCGCAGCCCTCGGTTCGATCGGCGCGATCGCACGCAATCGTCCCGAGATGACCATCGGGGTAGGGACAGTCCTCTTCGTAGAGCAAGTCAAGCAGATCATCGACGCAGGAGCCCACTTCGCGGTTGCTCCCGGATTCAATCCGCTCATCGTCGATGAGGCGAAACGTCTTGGGATTCCCTTCTCTCCGGGAATCGTGACGCCCAGCGAACTTGAAGGGGCCCTCTCGAAAGGTTGTAGGTTGCTCAAGTTCTTCCCTGCCGAACCCTCGGGCGGCGTGGAGTACCTGAAGAGCATGAACAATCCGTACGCCTACCTTGGTCTCTCGTACATTCCGTTGGGAGGAGTGAACCTTGCCAACTTGCCGCAGTACGCTGCCATGAAGGAAGTCGTGGCAATCGGTGGGACGTGGATATCACAGAGAAAGCTGATCAACGAACATGCGTGGGACGAGATCACATCCCGTGCCAAGGAAGCCAAACGGGTGTGGCATGAAGTGAGGAATTCGCTATGAAGCTGACTGTCGGGTTCGGAGAGATCATGGGACGGCTGAACATGCCCAACCATGCCCGGTTCAAGCAAGGCCTTCCAGGAAGTATCGAGTTGACATTCGCAGGAGCTGAGGCGAATGTCTGCGCGGCCATCGCATTGCTCGGGCAGCAGGCCCGGTTCGTGACCGCCTTGCCGAAACATGATGTGGCAGATGCCTGCCTGATGTCGCTGCAACGGGTCGGTGTCGATGTTTCCCACGTACTGCGTACCGATGAAGGACGGCTCGGTCTCTATTTCGTGGAGAACGGAGCCAACCAAAGGTCGGGAAAGGTCATCTATGATCGTTCCCATGCCTCCGTGGCCTTGGCAACGAGCAAGCAGTATGACTGGGATGCCATCTTCTGTGGAGCCTCTTGGTTCCATGTCAGCGGCATTACCCCGGCTCTCAGTGAGATCGCAGCAGCAACCAGCATCGAGGCAGCGAAACACGCAAAAGCCCATGGCCTGATCGTCTCCTGCGATCTCAATTTCCGAAAGAAGTTATGGAATTGGGATCCATCGCGATCATCCACGCAGCTTGCCCGGAAAGTCATGACCGAACTGCTGGGGTTTGTCGATGTGGTGATCGGCAATGAAGAAGATGCGGAGGATGTGCTGGGTATCAAGGCAGGGGAATCGGATGTGCATGCCGGCAAGCTGGATGTCGAACGATATCCCGATGTTGCCAGACAAATCCACGCACAATTTCCCCAGGTCAGGAAAGTCGCCATCACCTTGCGTGAGAGCATCTCCGCTTCCCATAATAACTGGGGTGCGATGCTCTATGACACCAAGGAAGGGAGAACCTCTTTCGCTCCTCTGGATGAGAATGGTGCGTACAGACCGTATGAGATCCGCGATATCGTGGATCGCATCGGAGGAGGGGACTCCTTCAGCGGGAGCTTGATCCATGCGTTGCAAGATGAGCAATTGGGGAACAACGATCAAGAGGCCCTCTCTTTCGCTGTTGCCGCATCGTGTCTCTGTCACAGCATTGGAGGGGACTTCAATTTCGTGTCGAAGGAAGAAATCCTCGCCTTGGCAAACGGTGATGCAAGCGGTCGGGTGAAACGATAAGTGCATGCTTGCATACGATAAGAAAATATTTGATGTATTGTCTACTTCGCTGTGATCACGAAGCGATTTCGGAAAATTGATCGCTTCAATATATTAACATACCCGGACTTATCAATTGCATAACTTCTTGCCCTTTGTGTTGGAACGATAAAGTCCTTGAAACGATACTAAATCTGTTCAAGCTTGCTATTGGAAGCTGGAGCTTCTAAAATTTTGATTGGGGAATCTTCGATTAGAATATGTTAAGAGAAATCGCATAACATCATAAGTATGGATATGGAAAGCATCAGACATTATTGAATCCAAGAAGTTTATATTTTGCAAGAATATTTATCCAACAATTCCCTTCAGCATCTAATGTAAAGACATTGAATTTTATGAAAGAGGAATGTATGGCATCTGGACTGTTATTAGATAAAATTAACCAGAGGATTTTGATTGATAAAGAAGAAGGTGATATTGCATATTTTCAAGCACTCATGCTCCAGTTTGAATACATCCTAAAAATAATTACTAGTTGTGTTCTTTCATGTATACGAAATGATGCAGACCGGCAGAGGTATAGTTTAGAATATAATTTAGTAAGAGCAAATTCACTTGGTAAATGGGTGGAAATATTAACTACAGCCATACGAGGGCCTAGTTCTCAGTTGATCATTGACGAAGCTCTGTCTATTGCCCATGAGTTGATAGATAGAGTTTCAAAAGATGATTGGAGATTTGGTGTTGTTGCCAGACTATCTGAAATTTGTAAAGACCTTAGAATTGAAGCAAGTATTGGGCAAAAAATAACTTTAGCCCAGTATTTTGAATTTGGGACTTCATTACGAAATAGAACAAAAGGTCATGGTGCAATTACGGGCATGCAATGCAATAGTATATGTACCAAACTTAGTGAAGCAAATAACTTAGTACTCAATAATCTTACTCTATTCAAATTCCATTTTGCATATCTATATAGAAATCTCTCAGGAAAGTATCGTGTTACACCTCTGTTAGGTGATTGCGTTCAATTTTCATATCTAAAAAGAACAAAAGATGAATCATATACTAATGGAGTCTATCTCTTTGTAGATCATCCCCATAAAGTTGAATTCATATATAGCGATCCAGAAGTGAATGATATTTTTCTTCCTAATGGTAATTATAAAAATGCATCTTTTGAGATGATCTCTTATGTAACCAATGAAATTAAGAATGTAGATCAAGTAAGTTGGATTACACCAACTGGGCATTTACCAGCAAGTCAAACAGAAGGGCGGAAAGTCCTGGATGTTAATGGATATGCTTTTGCAAATTTGCCACCTATAACGACTGGAATAATTAAACGTAGTTCATTGGAAGAGCAACTTAAGAACGAGCTGTTAAAAATTGATCAACATCCAATAATAACTTTAACGGGTCCAGGAGGTGTTGGAAAGACTACCATCGCGTTGAATGTCATTGATCAGATATGTAATTCTCCGACGATGCCATTTGAAACCATTTTATGGTTAAGTGCAAGGGATATTGATTTATTGGAAACTGGCCCAAAAGTTGTACAGCCAAGAGTAATTGCAAAGAAGGATATTTCAGTCGTGGCATATAATTTATTAGAACCTTCAGATTGGAAAGAGGAAGATTGTATTGCCTATTTTGAAAAGTGTTTGACCACTGGTGCAGCTGGGAACACTTTATTCATTTTTGATAACTTTGAAACAATTGTGGATCCTGTTGATGTTTATATGTGGATTGATACTTTTCTCCGACTACCCAACAAAGTATTAATAACAACACGGATTAGAGAATTTTCTGGTGATATTCCTATTGAAGTAGGGGGAATGGACGATGATGAGGCTTTGAGATTGATAGAGCAAGAATCTAGAAAGCTAGGTATCGAACAATTAATTGCAGGAGAATATAAAAATTCTCTAATCAATGAATCTGATGGACATCCATATGTGATTAAAATTCTTTTAGGTCAGATTGCTCAGGAACAGCGACAAGTTAAGCCTGAGAGAATTATCGCCAACTCCGAGCATATTCTTACAGCGTTGTTTGAAAGAACATATGAAAGTCTTCGTCCTGCAAGCAAGCGAGTTTTCCTATTATTATGTAGTTGGCGCGTCTATGTACCAGTAATTGCTATTGAAGCAGTTTCCCTGAGGCCTGGAAATGAAAGATTTGATGTATCATCAGCAATCGAACAGTTAATCAGATTTTCATTGGTTGATGAAATCGAATCAAAAAATGATAAGAGTCGATTCATTGGTGTTCCCCTTGCAGCTTCATTGTTTGGCAGGAATAAGTTGACTGCCAGTCCATATAAGATAGCAGTTGAAGAAGATCGAAAAATTCTAATGGAGTTTGGTGCAGGAAAGAAAGAGGATGTTTCACGAGGCGTTATTCCCAGAATTCAAAATTTAGTTAAGTCAGTCGCATTTAAAGCGAGTGAAAATCCTGAGGCTCTACAAGAATTTCTTCCAATTCTTGAGTATATCAGTACATCAGAGCCAAAAGCTTTTAAATATTTAGCAGAACTTATCCTTGAAGCTGATTACAGCGAAGTAACAATCAAAAGAGCTATCCATTATTATCGCTTATATTTAGAGAATGCTGAGTATGGAAGTAAAATGGAAGTGTGGGAAAAAATTGCAGATTTGAGCCATGCAATAAATGATGCTGTGAGTGTAATTCACGCATTGACAGAAGCTGCACTCCTTCCAAGTAATGGTTTAGATGAAATTGCAACTTTTGCAAATAAAATAAATAATAGAATTCGGGATCTGAAAGATTTAAGAATAGAACAAACGAGGTCTTTTGAGGTAAAAAAATATATTGAGAAGGTTGCGTACAAAATGGCTGCTTATGATAAGTTTCTAGATGCAACTAACTGCTCCAGGTTGTCATGGCTATTCTTAAATATTGGCGATTCGCAAAAAGCTCAAGAATATGCTCTTTATGGCTTGGAGAAAGATCCCGAAAACGAACATTGTCTAAAACTTGCTGCTAAATTAAATATCTAGTTTATTGCTTATAAATTATGAAATTACATCGGTGCAAGGTACGAAATCCTCATCCTCCACATTCAGAGTTTCTCATTCTTGCCTTATCTCAATTGCAATAATGTTAACAATAACACGATTATACTTTCCCTCTAATCACCCTCATTTACCCATGATACTCTTACTGGAAAGAATATAAATAGAGATGTTATCCTAAACGCGGTGATGCAAGCGGCAGGGTGAAACGATAAGTGCATGCTGTTTGTGCATGCATCAATCTATACGGTACCACTCAAGGCAAGCATGCCTCTATAGGTCCGATACACTGTGGGCATGTCGCTTCCGATCCATCGTACGGTTCTTCCGTCCATCCGGAGACTTCCTGGGATCAATTCTGCCATGTCTGCGTGAATCGTCTTGACGAAAGTGATATCGAGGGTGATCGGTGCGTGCACTTCATGGATACGTACTGTTTGAGCCATAGCGCGTGAGATGGCATGAGCTGCACTTTCCTTAATAATACGGAAGATTGTCGTCGGATGCATGCATGAAGCGCTTGTACGAGTGATTCCCCGTTTGGTGACCACGAATTCCAAGTCCTGATGCAAGGCCAGGACCTCCTGCTTCAGTGCCTCATCTCCGGTGACCAGGACCACAGGTACATGGAAGTGCCCTGTAAGAGCCAGATTCATGCCGAATTCACCGACTTTTTTTCCATTCAGTGCCACCGAAAATACCCGATCATTGGAAGTATGATCCAATACCGCGTGCAACGTCCCTGCCGCAGCATGATAACCGATGAAAAATGCACAGTCGACCTGTCGGTCGATCCCTTCCATCATTCCAAACGGTTTCGGACTGCCTTGGATGAATTCTCCCATCTCAGGCAAATCCTCCGGGAAATAATTGATCATGATCGAGTGACTGTCGTTGATGAGAAAGCGATGGTCGCCAACCTCTGCAGCTCCCTCCATGGCAGCACGGATCTCATCGGTCATGAGAGTTCTTGCACGCGCATAATGAGACGATGAGGATCCTCCTTCGATCGCATTTGCTTGTTCCGGGCGAACGACCAATGCGACTCCTTCGATGTCGGCAGAGATGAATATGACCATCAGATACTCCTTGGTGAAGCAACAATCAGGACGGTCCTGTCACATACAAGACCGTCCTTGATTGTCATCATCCCTACTTCTCCGCATGGAACCTTCTGCGAGCTTCCTCTGCAGTGGCTATGAACCGCTCGATATCGGGATTGTCATAGAAATCGGGACAAGCTCCTTTGTTGATCAACTCTACCCCGACAGCGGGAAGGGCATTGCCAATCACCTGATTGAATCCCGCACCCGCGTTCATCGCATCGCGGATCATCTCACCGATGGCATCATATTCGGCGACATTTTTATTGCATGCCATCCCTCCATGGTACCGTGCACGCATCGTTTGGGCATCCTTTTGCGCGAGGAACGCAAGGAGTCTGTCAGCCTCCTTCGGATGTGGAGCCTTTGCAGCTTTGCTCCAGGTATCGAAGGGGCCTATCAAGGTCCTCGGGAATGATTTGTTTTCCTGCGGGAACAGGAATGCATGGAAATCCTCACCCAAGACCCATCCGGCTTGTTCCAACATCGGCACTCCATAGGTCCCGAGGAAATACATGCCGCTCTCCCCGTTGAGGAGGATAGTCAATCCTTCTGCCCATCGTCTTGAACGCATGTCGGGGTACCAGTATCCATTCTCCACCCAACGTTTCCAATACGTGTAAGCGACCCGTGCCTTCGGATCAGCCCAACTTGCGTCCATGTTCATCAGGTCTTTGTAGAACTCAGGTCCCGACAAGCTTGTCAACAGCAGTTCCAGCACGTATGAAGTCCTCCACAATCCAGAAGCTCCTGATGCCAGGGGATAGACTCCGGATTTCTTGAGCGCATCTGCCACCATCTCGAACTCTTTGATCGTGGTCGGGACCTTCAATCCCAGCCGATCAAACATCTTCTTGTTATATAATACGATGGTCGGATGATATCCCCAAGGGAGGTTGTATACTTCTCCCTTGTATGTCGCTACATCCTTGAGCCCGGAAGGGATCACGTCATCAAGTCCGTACTCTTTCCACATCTCCGTCAATGGCGCGATGACACCTTGGTCGACCAGAGCTGTCGTGTTGGGGCCAGGATAGCGAAGGAAGATATCCGGGGGATCATCGCCAGCAAGCAACTGGATCAACTTCGGTTGCCATGTCGCAGCATCCAGGATGATCTCCTCCACTTTCACATCCGGATTCGCTGCTTCGAAGAGTTCGATCGATTTGGTGATCTGTTCCCGCTCGGTACCGGCTCCCCAGATATGGCACCAAGTGACGACTTTCTGTGTTGTCGCCGCTTCCCTTGCTCCTTCTGCAAATATTGGTGAAGTGAGCACGAGCGACAGAAGCACAGCCGATACTACCAATTTCCTCACGATTTTCATGGGCATACCTCCTTTCCGTCCGGGAAGGTCATTTGATGCCACCCGAGCGGATTCCCTTGATAAATAACTTCTGGAACAGGAAAAAGATGACCAGTGGAGGGAACATGGAAATCAATGAACTGGCTGCTTCGCTGTTCCAATTATATGCAAGCCTTCCCCTGAAGGCTGAGATTCCGATCATGATCGTTTGCGTGTCTTTTGTATGACTCATGGATAATGCCCAGAAGAAATCATTCCAGATCCACGTGAACAGGAGAATCGAGAGTGATCCCAATACCGGGAGGGATAATGGGAGAATGATCCGCCATAGGATATGTAGGTCACTAGCCCCGTCAATCCTTGCAGCGTCGATGAAGGATGTCGGGATTGTCCTGAAGAACCCTCGTAACATCAACATGGAGAATGGCAACTGATACGCAATATGTACCGCCATCAGGCCATAGTAGGTGTTATAGATGCGCAATGTGTTTGCCAAAAAATAGACAGGGACGATATAGACCTGCGGAGGGAAGAACAATCCCATCATGAAGACAAGGAACACCACGTTCTTGAAACGGAATGTGTATTGGGACAAAGCGTAGGCACCAAGGGTTGCGCAGATGACGGTCCCTATAAGGGCGACCAGCGTGACGATGAAGGAGTTCCTCATATAGGTCCCCAGATCACCTTCTTCCCATACCTTTCCGAATCCACCGAGATACGGAGGCTCTGGCAAGGCAAACAATCCATTACGCATCAGATCCGCATCAGTACGCAACCCTGCAAGTACCGTACTGATGAGAGGGGAGAGGAACATCACACCAAGGAACAAGAGGAGCACGAAGAAGAGCAATTTCCTGATGATCCGTACCGTATGTCTTCGTATCATTGTTCAATCTCCCCCGTGCGATATTGCCATTTCAAGTAGGGAATCACGATCGCACTGACCAGAAGGAATTGGATGACCGCCACAGCCGAGGCCCGTCCCATCTGGTAATGCTCGAACGCCAAACGCCAGAGGTACGTTCCCATGACATCGTTCTTGTAATACCCTCCGGTCATCAAATAGACCAGGTCGAATACCTTCATTGCCAGGATGGTCCCCAAGGCAACCACGACCACCGTGGCATGCCGTACGAACGGGATGATGATATTGACGATCTTGCACCATGTGGAAGCACCATCAAGATCGGCTGTCTCGATCAAGTCTTGCGGAATATCCTGGATGGCAGCCAGATAGAGGATAAGGGGGAATCCTATACCATGCCAGATGCCTATGATCGAAATGGCTATGATCGCTGAATTTGGATCAGTGAGGAAACTTTTGGAGAATTGTGGCAATGCAAGTATGTCAAGGATGGCTGCGATCAAGCCATGCTTCGGCGCATAGACATGCAGCCACATGATTGCCATGACCGCATTGGATATAACCATGGGTATATAGAACAGGCTACGGAAGAAAATGTTCATCCTTGAGTTGTTCCTGAGGATATAAGCCAAGGAAAACCCGATGATAGCAGGGAATGGAACACAGAGAGCCATCCAGATCAGATTATTCTTGATCGCCGTGAGGATGGATCCTGAGGAGAACAGAAATGCATAGTTCTGCAGTCCCGTATATCGCGGTGGCTTTCCCATGCCACTCCACTCGGTGAAGCTAAGGACAATGGAGGCCACCAGAGGATATGCAATGATAGTCAGGTAGATGATCAGGGGAAGCAAGAGGAATAGCCAGGGGACCAATGCCCGCTTCATTCCTACTTTCCGGTAATTCATGCGTTTCCTCTGAACTCCCCACTCTCGAATTCATCCAACGAGGCGAGGATCCTATCCAACAGGAGGTCATACCGTTTTCCCTCCTTCATGACCAAGTCGACTCGGGCAAGATTTCCTATGTCTTCCAAGGGATTGCCATCCACGCTTATGATATCCGCGATGTTTCCCGGTTCCAAGCTTCCAAGTTCCTGTAGTCCGCACAGCTTTGCACTGGTGGTCGTAAGTGCCTTGATCACGTCCTTCTCCGAAGCACCGAGTTCATGCACCATGCAGGCCGCTTCTCGCCAGATCACGCCATGACCTGAATCAAGCGCAAGCGCAAATTGAACTCCGCTCCGATAGGCTTGTGCTTGATATTCCCTTGTTTTCTCACTCGCGATGCGCACCTTGTCCTGCCACCATGATGGCAGCTCCTTCCAGCTTGATCGGGCACTGAAGCCATACTTCTCATCAAAGAAGAGATACAAGTTCGGATCACTCAATACGCATCCGGTTTTCAAGAAAACCTCAATATCGCGTTCCTCGATCAGGTTCACGTGTTCGACACTATCAACACCTGCTTCCATTGCCCAGCGTACCGCGGGCCCCCCGATCGCATGTGCAGCAACAGGGAGGCCTGCATTATGCGCCTCATCACAGATAACCTGCAGTTCTTTGAGGGTATATGCAGGTACATCGGTGAGATCTCCCTTCCTGTAGGCAACATCCCCCATTCCTCCCTGCAGGTTTGTTGCGAAAATCTTAATGACGTCGGCACCCTTTGCAAATCGCTCCCTGACAGCTTTCCTCAACTCATCAACGCCGTCGGCGGGCTTTCCCAGGAATGCGGCAGTTCCGTGACTGGGCCTGATGGGAATCCCGCTCGCAACCAATCGGGGTCCCAAGAGCTTGCCTGCACTGATCTCGTCACGCAGGGCGATATCCGAGTCATCTGAAGTTCCCAATGAACGAATGGTAGTGACCCCTGAACGCATGTCGGACAGGCAGTTCAGGAACATGCGGACATTACGCAGTACAGGGTGAAGGGTATTCTGCAATACGATTGAGCCAAAATCCTTGCCGAAGCGGTTTGCACCGCAAAAAGCGGGATGAGAATGAGAATCCACCATTGCAGGCATCACGGTCTGTTCACGGCAATCGATGACTTCACACTCGGGATACTTGTTGAGAATCCCTGGGGAGCCTGTCTCTACGATTCTTCCATCCCTTACGATCACTACTCCATGATCGATCGGTGGTTTCGTAGCCTCAACGATGAGCCGTTGCGATGTGATTGCCAACATGATGATACCCCCATACATCCAAGTTTTACCCAGGGAGGTATGTAGAGTTAGGAAGGATAGCCAGTACGTATTCTTACATACACATCCCGACAATCTGAGCGTAACATCTGTCTGATATGAGGTGTTATCACATAAATAACTCTATTTGTCACAAGATGAAGTGACAATTGTCATTTACCGCAGACACTATTGGATAAACATGTCGGAAACAGTACTCTCATATCGGTTGACCGTCGTTTTCCAGCGGCTTCTTGGATTCAGGTTTGTGGGGAATCGCAATCCTGATTCCGAATCCGACTGGTCCATGGACAAGATCCATTTCCCCACCATAGGCTTGTACGGAATCTTGGATACTCTGGAGTCCTATGCCGTATCGCAGACTCAGGGGAGCGCCACTTCCGTTATCCTGGACTGTGATGATGATACGGGAGGAGGTCTCCCAACAGTTCATGTTCACCTTTGTCGAACAACCATGTTTCAAGGCATTGGTGAAACTTTCCTGCAGGAAGGACTTGAAAAAGCCATCAAGTTCCTTCCCATACGATTTTTTCCAGTTTCCGTATGATAGGGAAACCTCTACTCCAGTCGCACGGCTGAATAGATTCCCAATCTCATGCATTTCATTTTGCAGTCCCATCGAGGGATGTTCATACGCACGCATTTCTCGGAGGATATACCGAATTTCGTTTGTGCCGCGTCTCGTATAATCCAGCGCATCATTGATCTTGGTCTCAGCACTTTCCCGATCTTTCCTGATTATCGCAAGGGATGCTTGTAGCAACATGATGATGTTCACAAAAATGTAGCCGACTGTATCGTGGATTTCTTTCACGATACGCATCCGTTCTGCGATTGATGAGTCTTGTTTGATCCTGAACAGACGATCACTTATATTCCTGTTGACCATGTCAATGCGTCGGTTTTGTGCGAGTACCCTTTGCATATCAATTTCTATCGATTTCAGTTGGGAATTCAACCTGATCAGGATGAGCACTAGAAAAACAACGGACAGATAGTACCAAGCGGAAATCAGGCTGACTGGAATATCGATGCCTTCGATGATCACCAATCTTGTTCGTATATAATTGCTGGAAAAATAGATCGAGCCGAAGATCCCCGATGCTATGACGATAGCCATGGCAACTCTTTTTGGGTAAAGTGTTGCGAACCCCATCAAGATTGCCGGGATGAACACATATTCAAGGAAGAAAAGGGTAGGGAAAATGTATCCGAGCAGAAGTACATAAAAATATTCGATGAACAGCAGCCACTTGAGAAGGATCGAAACTCCCAGCAATTGAAGAGAACACAATAGTGCTGAGCATATGATGAAGGTGATTACCGGTACATTCCATAGACTGTTTTCCCTATCCGAATTCCATGAAACGACAGTAACCAATAGTATCGCAATTCCGACACAAAAAAGATGATGATATGATGCAAGTCGAGCAAGGGAAAAGTGGCTGATTATTTTCGTGTCCAGTTTGTCCGGGCAACCGGGCTCATTGATCTTTCGGGAGATCGTCCCATGTTCGTGACTTTGCAATAGCCATCACCTCCAACCGATCCTTCGATCCGATTTTTGCATAGATACGGCTGATATAGTTCCGAACGGTAGGTTCCGAAAGGAAGAGAGTATCTGCGATACTTCGATTGTTGTACCCTTTTGCTATCAGTCCAAGGATCTCTTTCTCTCTCATGTTCATCTTGCGAACAAGATCGCCCAGAGCTTCCGAATCTTGATCATCGTGCCCTTCCTCAGATTCGCTTTTTCGTAGCAAGAGGCTGACCAGATCGGGGGAAAGGAGGACGGAACCACTATGGACTGCAAAAATAGCATCAATGAGTTCATTCGGTTTGATATTCTTCAGCAAGTATCCCGCTGCACCATGATTCAATGCCGATTCGACATAGGTGTCATCAATGAACGTGGTCAACATAACAATCTTCTGTTCAGGATATCGCTCCCGGATCAGCTGTGTGGCCTTTACCCCATCAACATGCGGCATGCGGACATCCATCAGGACCAGATCGGGATGAAGGGAATCGACCAAGGTGATCGCTTCTGCACCATCATAGGCAATTCCCACTACCACAATATCCTCAGCCAGAGTTTCCAACATCAATTTCAGGTTCTCGGCAAAGAGAACCTGGTCATCCGCAATCAATATGGTGATGGCCTACCTCCTACTCTGCATATAATTATGAGGACTGGTCTGTACTTGTCAATGAAAGTTGACCCCAAATGCATTTGTTTTGCATGTATACTCCGTATGTACTTGGGAGACGTGAACCGGATTGGTAGACATCAAATCAGTTGTTCGGTACTTGACCATTCAGATAGTAGCTGATCGGAATGCTCTGGGAAAATTCTCCTCCTGCAGTCCTTTCTGTCCAGGAAGGTGTTCCCTCATGTATGGCAGGAGTTATTGCTATGGCTTCGTTGATCTTGAAACACAGGGCTGAGTATCATGATCTGCTACAGGAAGTCAGTTCGCAGGCACAGTCGTAGGACTTGACCCGTTGGATCGTCTGGAATATCGATAGCGCAATCCAAGCCAAGCAAGAAGCAATCGAAGTCTATACAAAGAGTGTTCGACTCACTCGATTCATGAAATCGTTGGATCCCTCCCTGTACAATTCACGGCAGATGTCCATGCTCTACAAACTTGCCGACGGGTCGTTTGAGGGAAAACTGTCGACCGACAAATGGGCCAGGATGAACACATGCTCTCCCGCGGCGGCTTTGCGAGATATCCGGCAATTGCTCAGGGATGGACTCTTGGTGCTTTCCGGTGATACGGGGCCGATGACGGGATATTTTCTCGCTGTGGACCTGCCCAGGTAAAATTACCGGGGACAGTAACAAGCACCATATCCACGTCAGCCATACTGCCCGGAAGTTGCGCATGTGCACACAGGGGACCTGCAAGCAATATGGACTTTCCCTTCATGGAATCATGACAGCTGAAGCTCCTTGTGTCTGTGTCCCCGGATGCATCAATGTGCTTATTTCATACATGAGAAAAAAGATACGCCTGTCTGTGATGA